>Ga0164293_10001790_pt1 | contig 18078 bp, 20 predicted proteins | sample GEODES118metaG_FD_111487 | JGI IMG/M metagenome (GOLD analysis project Ga0164293, IMG submission 111487) | Eutrophic lake water microbial communities from Lake Mendota, Wisconsin, USA - GEODES118 metaG | ecosystem: Environmental > Aquatic > Freshwater > Lake | place: USA: Lake Mendota...
GTCCTGCTCGCAGCCCTCACGACCGCAACCGGTGCGCGGAGCGCGCTCGTCGGTCTGGAACTCGTACCACTGGTTCTGGATCGGGATGTTGTACCCGCAGACGTTCATCGCCTCGATCGTCTTGACCTCGCGAGGCCAGGTGATGCAGCCGGCGGTGACGCAGATGCGGAGCTTCTTGTAGGTGCCCCACCACTTGCCCATGTCGGCCAGGCGCGCCTGAGCCTCGTTCAGCAGCTGGACAAAGCGATCGTCGCAGGTGGCCAGTCCGACAGCCTGCGGGATCGTGGAGTTCTTGGCCTGGGCGAGGGTCTTTCTCATGTTATCGAATGGCTCGGGCCATCACCTTCCATTTGGCTTCGGTGATCGCCGTTGGGGCGCCAGTAGACTTGGCGTACACGTAGATGTTTGCGGTGCCAGACGCTCGAACCATGCCGATCGATGTGGCGTTGGAAAAACAAGTGATGGCAACACCGTAGTTTGTGACCCACGCAAGCGATCGCGCTGAAATGCAGTCGTTCTGAGCGTAACCTGCATCACCAGCTGCATCGGTGCAGATGATTCCAATGTCCCAGCTGAGAGGATCCACGCTGAAGCCGTGAGTGAACGTCACGGATCCGCCGGCCGCTGGAAACGCCTGATAGTTGGCAACCGGAGTGATGTAGCCGCTTTCCCAGACGGTCGCAGGAGTTGAATTGGTACGGAGGAACTGACGATCGGTGCCAGGTGTGAACCCAGCCGCACTCACGTTGAGGCCCGGATTCAGCAGCTGGAATTGGGTGCCGTCATAGACCACCACGCACATCTTGTTCGCGACGATGTCGTTTGCGACCAGCGGAACCGTGCCGAACTTCGTGATCGCTTTAACTCCACGTGTATCAACATCAATCGTGGTTGCACCGGTGTTTGCAGCGGGAGCGATGAACGCGTAGCACACGCCGGTGCGGTAGGCTTGATTCGCGCCAGGTGATGGAGGCGTCAGCGTCAGCGTGTAGGCGTTGGCGGCACCACCACCGACGCCATAAGTGAACTGAGTTGCAACACGGGCCCACCCTGCCGATACCGTGTTGTACTTCAGCACTTCGATCGGATTCTGGTTGGCGTCCAACCGCAGCCAGTACAACCCAAGGGAAGCCGGGGCGACCGTGTTGGCAGACCACTCCGGAGACGTGATGATCTGCCCAATCAGCGCCTGAGCGTAGGCGTCAAGGCGATCCTGCTCGCTGGCGTAGCATTGGGGAGGCGGAAGAAGCCCGGCTGAGATGTCAATGGTTGCCATGGTCAGATGCGGTAAAGGTAATCGTTAGGCTTGCACGGGCCGGGGTCGCATTGAATGTCGAGACACCCCTCTGGGCAATCCAAATAGAAGGTTTGCTGAAGAGGTGCAACACAACGACTAGGTCGCCCTGGCAGGAAGCTGGGGCCGAACTTGCCACCGTTGTTGATGAACAGTTCGTTGCCCGAAAGGCGCCGCACCGTGTTGCACCGGATCTGTACGTTTTCGACATACCGGAAAAAGTTGCCGCTCTCGGTCACCGTCGCGACATCGGGGCCAGCGTTGGCGACCTGGAAAGTGGTCGTGGTCGGCATTCCCGTCACGATGAACTGGCCGTTAAACGTCGGATCCGAAAATCCCTCGAGCGTCACGTGGTAGCCCAGCTGCATATTGTGGGCCTTGGTTGTGGTGTAGGTCGCCACACCGGCGGACCGGGACCGCGCAGACATCCGGATTTCCCACGGGAAGTTGACCGGATCGTTGATGCCAAGGAATCCGTTTCCGGAGACGACAGGCGTGTTCGGCAACGGTCCAACCTGATTGTTGACCGTAAATTCCGTCGCCGACGGCGTGCTTAGGACGGTAAACACGCCATTGAAAGTCCCGTCCGTAACACCAACGACGGAAATTTCCATGCCTGCCTGAAGTTCGTGTGGCGAGACAGTCGTGAACGTCGATATGCCAGCTGCGTCTCGCGATGCTCCTGCCGGCAATGGCGCCGGAGGTCGAATCGGGATCTGGTAATCCGTCGGGTAGTAGTAGGCGCTGCGGTTGACATCGTGGTTGTTGATCACGAACACCGCATCAAGAGGCGCGAGCGCCGGTTGGTAATACCAGCTGTCTGGCCCGGTCAGCAGCACGTCGTTGTACTCGATCAACAGGTCTTTGTGCGCCGAGATCCAGGCAGCGTATGAAGGCGGATTTCCAAACCCGAACTGAATCGCTGTTGCGTACCAATCCTGCACGGTGAGCGCCATGAACGCCGAGACGTTCAGCGCGGAATTGTGGTGAACGTGCGTTCCGATGTGTGGGTACGTATCAACGTAGAAGCAGGTGCCAGTGAATCCGTCGAAGTTGTTGTAGCGCACCTCGGCACCGAACGTGTCACGTGGAGTAATGCCGTGAACAGGGCACTGCTGGGTGAGCGGGTTGGGACCGCCCTCGATTCGGTTGTACTCGAACACGCAGTCGGCCGCGAGGATCCGCAGTGGGCGAGGCATCAGCGCGGTTGCCGCAGCAGCGTAAGTGTCAGGAAAATCCGCGCCTGGTTGCGTCACCGAAAACTTGGTCTCACTGATGATCGAATCGACGGTAAATGTGCCATCGAACGTAATGTCTCCGATTCCAGAGATCACGACTGAATCACCAATCCGCAATCCGTGTCGCTCGGTGGTGGTGTAGATGTTTCGACTGGTTGCCGCGACACGCGCAAAAGCGATGACATTCACCAGCATGGATGAATAACCACCGATGGCGCACTGAGTGTTGGCCTCCGACGTGCCAGCATGGATCGTGGCCTGCACCGAGTTACGTCCCTGGTATCCGAAACGATTGCGTCGAACGATGCTGCCATGTGAACGATCAACAACGGTGGACGGCAGGAACGATTTCAGGACGAACGTCTCGGCGTCTGCGATGCCGACTCCGAAGTCGTAGAACTCGCAATCCTGAACGATGGTGTTTTCTCCAACCAGATTCAGACCTGCGACCGTAAAGAGCGAGTTGACACCGGCCTTCGTTTGCGGCGTCAGCGCAACGTCTGGAACTGACCAGGACTTGGCGATATTGGAGCGCAGCTGGTAGGTGCCAGCACCAGCGATCACGCCGAAATCGCTGCCTGCATTGACCACCGTGAACTGATTTGCAAACGGGGCTCCTGTCACGATGAACGTGCCGTTCATGGTTGGATCCGCCAATCCGGTGATGACCACCGTTTCGCCTCCCGTAAATCCGTGCGGGCCTGCGGTGTCGTAATACCCAACTCCACTTAGGCGTTCGTAGCTTGTGACCGTCGTTGCGGGGTCGATGTTGACGCAGTAGACCTCTTGTGCGGACAGAAATCCTGCCACCACAAAACTGCCGTTGAATGCGGGATTTGAGAACCCTGTCACGGTGATCGAGTCGCCCACCGTGTACCCGAAGTTGAAGTCTGGATGCTTCGTGTAGATCGCGTAGTTGAACGCGTTCCTTATGACTCCGATCAACGGGCACCTCATGTCCCGCTGGAACGTGAGCGATGTGGCGTTGATCACCGGGCCGAATCCGTTGAACGTACCGTCATTCGATGACCCGGATGTCACCACGCCGTCGATGTAATGCGAGTAGGAGCTTTGATTGCTCGGTGCTGGCAGCACCGGTGGAGAATACGCAGGCGGCGTGCTGGTCTGAAACTGCGGGGGGAACGCCGTTGTGTAGGTGTTGATTCCGGCAGTCCGCTCCACCGAAACGATGGTTATGTCTTTCGGGCCGTTGTTGGCGTAGTTGCCGTCGAACGTGATGCCTTCGATCGTGAGATTCTTGCAGTTCGTTGCACCCAAAGGCATTGACGGATACTTGGTCGGGTCTGACACCAGCCCTCCGTTGGTGTAGTAATTGCCAAGGCACTTGATCATCTGGATGTTGAATCCAAACGAATCTCCACGGGTGGTGGATGTATGGTTGGCGAACTTCACCCGCGTCTTGCCAGCGCCTTTTCCTGTAAACGTGAGATTGTCACGCATGGAAAAGGTCAATGGCTGACCATTTCTGGGATCGGTAATGTTGCCTGCAAAACCCAGCGGAATCGATGATGTGTAATCGCCTCCGATCAGGTTGATCCATCCATCTTGGACAACTAGACCGCTGTTTCCGCCTGGAACAGTCGCAGTGAACGTCGTCGGGTTCGGTGTTGAATCGACGCGGAAACCAAGTTTTGCGGCTCCGAGTCCATTGAACGTGGGATCCGTGAACCCATCCAGCGTGATCAATTCCCCAACGACGAGACCGTGGGGTGTGGCCGTGGTGAACGTCGCGACGTTGTTGAATCGAAACCTGCTGGTGATCTTAGCGCCAGGGGCCGATCCAATCAGGAACGTGCCTTCTGGAAAGTCGCACCGACCCGAGTACATCAGGCAGAGGTTGATCGCCCAGGCGCTGTTTCGCAGCCCGCAAGGATCGGCACCGTAATCGACTGGATTCGTGGAAGGCATTTTAGGCGGAGAGGAGCGGGCAGGCGACGCGACTGAGGTCGCCGTAAATATCCTCCTGAAGGCGTTGAGCAACCATTGCCACGCGCTTGAGGCGGAACCGGCCCGTGTTGACGTAGCGGAGTTGGAACTCATAACCGTCTCGAGTGAACCCGCCGGTTTGGATGTCGCACTTGTCGGGCGGCTGCGGCAATGCGATGCGCGAGCGGGCGGCCGGCTGGTAATATTTCACCTCCTGGCAGTTGATCACCGCCGGGGGACAACTGATTTCACCGGGCTCGCAGTTGCGGTACTTCGCGCAGTCCTTGAACTCCGCCCACGGCTGCCAGCACTCACCCTCGTTGGCCTTGAAGTAGACCTTGGATTCGATCGAACCCATCACCTGGTCATACCACTGCTCGGCGCTCACCAGGCGCTTCTTGTTCGCCGGCTCGGCAAACGTCAGTGACCGCGTCTCGATCACCCAATCGATCGGAGCATCATCAAAGCCATCGAAGTCGAACTGGCCATTCTTGGTGACCTCGTACAACCCGATATCACCCTGATTCAAACCGAACGCGAAGCATCGATCGGCGTTCTGAATCCGGATCGTCAGGAACTGGAAGAAATCCACCCCGGTCCAGACGCCTTCCCATGCGGGAGCAACCTTTCGGCCCATGCCGGAGACCAGATCGAAGTCCAGCACGACGGCGCCACCATGCACGATTCCACGGCCGTTGACCTTTTTCGGCTGCGTGGTCATCAACATCCGGTTGTCGAAGTTCACCGCGCTGGCTGCGTAGAGGTAAAACTCGGTATCGTATGCCAGCGCCCTGACAACCTGCCGGCTGACCGGTGTGTTGCCCCACTCGGTGAAGTCGCGCCGGGCGTAGATCAACGATCTGATGCCGTCCTGAGCGCGGAAGAACAGATCGCCGTTCACCGCCACGATGGATTCATGGTTGAACGAACCGAAGTTCAGCAGCGCGAACCGCTGAATAGGGTAGTTCAGGTCCTTCCACGCATCGCGATCTACCGGGGCGTTGAAGGCGTAGGTGGCCGTGGGTGTGAATACCAGCAGGTCACCGTCACCCAGAGACGTGTCCAGGTTGGCTGCGAACGCCAATCCGGTGATCGGGCCGTTGCTCACCGCAAACGCGCCGCCCTCGGCCAGGAAGGTGTTCTCGGTGAATCGAATCACCGAATCACGACCGTATGCCGGGTCTCCGTAGACCAGGTCGCCGCCGTAATATTCTGAGCCGTTCGCCACCCAGAGGCGCCCCTTGCCGTAGGCCATCGGGCCGCCGGTCGGAACTTCCTCGCCAGTGGCCCTGCGAATCGTCGCACCGTTGTAGAGGTAGGGAACATTGATCGTGTCCTGCACGACCAGCCAGTTCTCGGCCTGCTGGAAGTAGACGTGCGGCGCCTGCGGGTTGTTCGCCAGCATCTGGTAGCCGATGAACAACGGGCCAAGCAGCGGGCCGGCGTCGATCCCGGGTGAGTACGTCGTGAACGTGGTCGGTGACGGCACTGAGTCCACAACGAAATCGCCGAAGAACCCGGTCGGGAAAAACGCGCCAACGGGCTCCGGGAGTCGCACGACCATGCCGGGCGACAGACCGTGCGGCGCGCTGCACACGTAGGTGGCGACGTTGCTGGCACGGCCGCGAGTCAGAACGGTGAACTGAAACCCGATCGGAGTCTGGTCGGTGACCTTGAAACCGTTTTGGATGTCGATCTGGTAGACCTTGCCGCTGATCGACGCGAACAGGTACGGAGCGCCAGAATCAGAAACGTAGGTGCCGCAGCCCTGAAAGAATCCGTTCAGGAACGAATCACGGACGGCGCGGTTGTAGTAGCCGCCCTGGTAGACCACATCCGGGTCATCGAACGTCAGGCCCTTCACCCAGATTCCCGGGCGAGCCTTGGGAAACCCGCCTCGCACAGTCGTGTTGACCGCCCAGGCCAGCTGGTTCGGCTGAATGAGCGAAGGCGAAAAACCGCTATCCACCCCGCCCTCGGCGGTGAGTAGGCCGTCTACAATGCGATTTTTTTCGGCGACCATGACGCTTGAAGCCATTCAAAGGCCAACCCATGATTCCCGCAAGATGAATGAAAGCCCCGATTACTTGTCTATCCCGTGGCGTACAAAAGACCGCTTTCTCATCGAGGCCGAGATGGTTCGCCGTGGCGGGTACATCATGTCCGGCGGGGTGAAGTACGGGTGTGGCAAGTACCACCACTTCCGTCAGGCCATGACAGCACTGTGGCCGCACTTCGACTGGCACGACTGGTCGGAACTTCTGATCCGCACGTTCGTCGAGAATCAGGAAGTCGGCATCATGGGCCCCGGGTCATCTGGCAAGACCTACGACTCGGCCGCGTTCGGGCTCTGCACGTTCTACATCTACCCCACCGGCACCTCGATCATCATGTCGTCAACGACGCGTGAGGGTCTCCAGCTGCGAATCTGGGGCTCGATCAAAGAGCTTCACAACAAGGCCAAGGCGAAGCGCGAGTGGCTCCCGGGGCGCGTGATCGAGAGCCGATTCATCCTGACCAGTTCGGATGAAGATGCCGAGGCGCAGGACTTCCGTGATGGCATCATCGGTGTCGCCTGCAAAGTCGGCGGCACGTTCGTCGGTCTGTCGAACTACGTCGGCCTCAAGAACGACCGGGTCATGCTGATCGCAGACGAGGCGTCGCTCATGGGGCGCGGCTTCCTGGATTCGGTCGCCAACCTCCGCAAGAACCCCGAGTTCAAGCTGATCGCCATGGGCAACCCCAAGGATCGCAACGACGCCCTCGGTGTGGTCTGCGAGCCGCACCCGTCGATGGGTGGCTGGGAGGGTCTCGAGTACCTCGAGAAGACTCGCACCTGGAAAACGCGGGCGCCAGGTGGCGTGGCGGTTCAGCTGTGTGGGTACGATACGCCGAACGCGAAGTTCCCCAAAGGCGTGAACCCGTATCGCGGAATTATCACGCCGGAGCAGATTCAGGCGGATCTCGATTACTACGGCCGAGACTCGTTGCAGTTCTCGATGATGAACCTCGGTCTGTTGCCCCGGGATGGCGGCACCAGGCGCGTGGTCACGATGTCGCTCTGCGAGCAGAATCACGCCTTCGACGATGTCGTGTGGCAGCGGGCGGACAAGATCACCCGGATCATCGGCATCGACGCGGCGTACTCGGGCGTTGGAGGTGACCGCTGCGTGATGACCGATCTGAAGTTCGGCGAGGATCTCAACGGCAACACGGTGCTGGCATTCGCGGAGCCGCCCGTGGTGATCCCGGTGACGGCCGTAAAAGCGCAGCAGGCCGAAGAGCAGATCGCCGAGTTCGTGATGCTCTACTGCAAGCAGCGCAACATCCAGCCGGAGCAGGTCGGTTTCGACTCAACCGGACGAGGCACGTTGATGTCGGCGTTCGCCCGCCTGTGGTCTCCCCAGGTCGTACCGATCGAGTTCGGTGGCAAGCCGCTGGATCGTCCGGTGCGCCAGGGTGATCCGAAGACTGAGCGCGAAGCCTACGGCAAGATGGTCACGGCGCTCTGGTACGCATCCCGGCTCCTGATCGAATCAAAGCAGATGCGGAAGCTGCCGCGTGAGGTGGCAGAGGAAGGCGCCATGCGCGAGTGGGGCATCGCTCGCACCGGCCTGATCGACGTGGAGCCCAAGAACAAGACCAAGGAGCGCATGGGTCGGTCGCCTGACTTGTGGGACTCGTTCGTGGTCGCGATCGAAATGGCGCGCCGAAATGGATTTGAGATTGCAGCCGGTAGCGGTGTGGGTATTGTCAAGCGGCAGACACCAAAGTGGCTGACGCGTATGTCAGACAAGCGCCGGTCGATGGAGTCTCAACACGCACTCACTTACTCGTAACCGCCATGGCATCATTCAACAAAGTCATCCTGATCGGAAACCTCACCCGCGACCCCGAACTGAAGTATCTCCCTAAGGGAACCGGGGTGTGCAACATCAGCATGGCGGTGAATCGCCGCTGGAAAACGGAGGCTGGCGAGGATCGTGAAGACGTGTACTTCGCGGACTGCAAGGCATTCGGAAAGCAGGCCGAGACGCTCTCGCAGTACGTCAAGAAGGGTCACCCGTTGATGATCGAAGGGCGCCTGACTCGCGAGGAGTGGGACGACAAGAAGAGTGGCGAGAAGAAATCTGCCACCCGCATCATGATCGAGAGCTTCCAGTTCCTGAAGAGTCGTGAAGAGGGCGCGGCGCCGGCACCTCGACGTGAATCCACCCAGGCTACCGCCCCGAAGCCTGATCTGGACGGGGACGACCTGCCGTTCTAAACCTCGGAGGCATGATCAATCGCGACCAATTCCCTCCCGGCGGCTGGCAGTTCTACCAACCCGAAACCAAGTGGAACGCCCCGAGTCCGCTGAACTACGACTTCTACTCGATGGCGCGGCTGATTCAGCAGCACCGCGCCGCTAACAACCTGCCGGCCGACTACGAGAAGGCCGTCAACGATCTCGAAGCCTACACCCGCGCCCGGTTCCCAAGCCTCTATTCGGGCGCCACAACCACCACGACCACCAATGTTCAACCAAGGGTTTCAGGCTGCCGCACGTGCGGTCGCTAGGATCAAAAACACCGCACAGGGGGCGCGCATCCTGGCCGAGTGGCTGGGCGACGGTGGCACCCCTGTCGATCGCCGGTTCGCGCAGGACAGGATCGATATCTGCCTGCGTTGCATCCACAACAAGCCGACCAAGGCCGACAGCATCGAGAAGTCCGTCGCCGAGGCGATCATTGAGCAGGAGCAGATTCGTCACGACATGGCCATGGTCCTCTACGGAGAGGGCAATGCGGGCACCTGCGATGTCTGCGGCTGCTATCTGAAGCTCAAAGTCTGGGTGCCGCTACCCTATCTTGGGGGAGGTAAGATGCCTGATAATTGCTGGATTTCGCGGGAGCGGGGGTCAATCTGAGGGAAATATGAGCTTCAAGGAACCAAGCAGAGTCTGGAACGTGGTGAGTGCGATGCTGGAGGCCGAGCAGCCTCGATCCCGCAATCGCGCACGAATCAACGCCACGTTTAACGGTAACCCTCCGTATTCTGAGGAGGAAGCGCGGGATAACCGGATCCAGACCAACGTGAACTTTTTGGAGGGCACCCGGATCATCCACGCCGCCCGCCAGCAGTTCACCAACGCGTTCCTGAAGCCTCAGAATTACTTCTCTGTCGGGCTGGACATCGGCCCCCGCGACAAGCGCACCCAGTGGGGCAACATCATCACCAAGCAGATCAACCGCGTGATGAAGCGTTCTGCGAAGTATTCCACCGTGCTGGAATCGCAGTTCGCGGCCACCGTGCTTCACGGCATCGGACCGGTCACCTGGTTGCGCGATCGCGACTGGTGCCCATCGGCTCGCGGAACCGAGGACATCCTGGTCCCGACGAACACGCTCACGTCGCTCGACAACCTTTCGCACTTCGCGATCTACACGTCCTTCACCGCACAGGATCTGATCCGCATGACCCGGGGTGAGAACGTGGATCCCGGCTGGAACCTCAAGCTGGTGAACCAGCTGCTGGCAGCGATGATCGAGCGTGAGGCCACCAGCCTCCAGGTCAACGACTGGTCGGGCCAATACTTCCCCGAGAAGATCGAAGAGGACTTCAAGGAGAACTCTGGCTACTGGGGTTCCGACGCGACGCCGGTGCTGCGCTGCTACGATTTCTACTTCCTGGACACGACCACCGACGACCCGTCCTGGCGCCGCCGCATCATCGTGGACCAGTACAACAGCGGCATCGGCAATATGCAGACCGCTGGCCAGTGGCTCTTCGACGCCGGCGACCGGTCCTACGGGCGTGACATCTTCGAGTTGATGCACACCCAGTTTGCCGACGGCGCCGTGGTTCCTCCGTTCCGTTGGCACTCGGTGCGGTCGCTGGGATACCTGCTCTACGCGGTCTGCCATCTCCAGAACCGGCTTCGCTGCAAATTCACCGACTCCGTGTTCGAGCAGATGCTCTGGCTCTTCCGCAACGTCGCGGACGGCGACGCCGAGCGCATGGAGAAGATCGACCTGTTCAACATGGGCGTGATCCCCGAGGGCCTGTCGTGGGTGCCTCAGTCAGAGCGCCACGTCGTGGACTACACCATGTTGTCGGGCGCCATGGCCATGCACCGGCAGATCATGGCCGAGTCGAGCGCCGCCTACACCCAGGACGTGAACGACGGCACCTCGAAAGAACTCACCGCCACCGAGGTGATGGCCCGCGTGAACAACGCCAACGCGCTCATGGGCTCGATGCTGACGCGGGCGTACACCCAGCAAACCTTCCAGTATCGCGAGATCGCCCGCCGATTCTGCACGATCGATCACCCCGACTGCGTTCAGTTCCGTCGCAAGTGCGAGGCCGAGGGCGTCGATCCGTCCGTGTTCAACAACCTGGACTCCTGGGACATCATGCCAGAGCGCGTCATGGGCTCCGGCAACAAGATGCTCGAGATCGCCCAGGCCGACCGCCTCATGGCCATCCGGCCGCTGCTGGCACCGGATTCCCAGGCCGAGGTCGTGCATATGTACGTCGAGGCCAACACCGACGATCCCCTGCTGGCGAATCGGCTGGCCCCGATCGACACCACGCCGGTCTCGCCGGCCGTCGAGCGCGCCACTCTGGCGTGGGGCACACTCATCGATGGGCAGCCAGTGGTTATCGCCTCGGCCATCAACCGGCCCGAGTACATCCAGACGTTGCTCCGGATGCTGGGCGCGTCGATCGGCAAGATCGAGCAGGCCGGCGGTATGCCGACCATGGAACGCGTGCTGGGTCTGGCGAACGTCATTCAGCACATCCAGGAGCAGATCCAGTTGATTTCTCAGGACCCCGGCCAGGAGCAGAACATCAAGCTCTACATGGACGGCATCGGTCAGGCGTCGAACTACATCAAGGGCTACGTGCAGCGGTTGCAGGAGCAGGCTCAGGCTCAGGCCGAGGCTGGTGCTGCTGGCAACGGCATGGACGCCGAGACGGCTGCGAAGATCCAGGCCATGATCATCACCGCGCAGTCGAAGTCGCAGATTGCCGCTGCGAACGCCGAGCAGAAGCGCATCCAGAAGCAGGTTGCCTTCGAGCAGGACCAGCAGCGCAAGAACGCCTCCACGATCGCCGAGGCCCAGCGCAAGGGCGCCATGACTCGGGCGGACATCGCGGCCATGGATTTGAAGACCCAGGCCACCATCCTTAACCAATGATCCAATCCCCCAAGCAGGAGTTTCAGCGCAACAAGGAGCGCGTCATGGCCCTTGAGCGCGTGCTAGATAGCCCGGACTTCCAAACCGCGCTGATGGCTGCTTTCAACAATCTCTGCTGGAACCTGCCAGCATCCGAAAACCCTCAACACGGCTGGAACGCAAACTGCCGCCGGCAGGGCGCAAAGGCTCTGATCGAGGAGCTTCACGGACTGGTATCGATGCAGAGAGAGAAACCGACCGTGAATCAGAACCTTGAATGAAACTGAAACTCCTGCTGTCACCCGACGCGCCCACCGATCGCGGCGCAGATTACTCCGAAGCCTTCGCAGGCATCGATGCGCTCGAAGGAAACGCGCTCGAAAATCCGATGGGATCGGCAAGCCCGGCACCTGCACCGGCGCCAGCTGCTCCTGAACCTCCTGCGCCAGCGGCACCCGCTGCGCCCGCCGCTACCGCTCCCGAAGCCACCAAGCCGCCGGTTGATGACCTGTTCAACCTGGACAAGTTCACCACCAAGAAGGAAGAGCCGGCACCGGCCCCGGCGAAGCAGGACGCGCCTGCCAAGTCGGAGCCCGCTTCGCTGAAGCAATTCCGCGAGCAGTACGAGATGACCAAGAAGGAGCGCGATGACCTCGCCTCCAAGGTCGCCGAGCTTGAGCGCGCCCGATCCGAAGGCACCAAGAAGGAGATCGAGGAAGCCACCAAGGCCCTGAAGGCCGAGATGGATTCGATCCGGAAGAACGCCGAGGAACTCGACACCGAGGTTCGCTACCTGAACTACACCCGCTCCGGCGAGTACAAGCAGAAGTACGAGGCGCCCCTGCGCGAGGCGTGGCAGACCGCCCTCGGGGACATCGAAGGCATCCGGGTGACCGATGCCGACGGAACCGAGCGCGACGCCAGCCATGAGGACATCATGGCGATCCTCAACGTTCCGGTGGCCAAGGCGGCCATCATCGCCCAGGAGATGTTCGGAGCGGCCGCTCCGGAGATCATGGCTCACCGCCGGCGGATCCTGGAACTCACCCAGGCGCGGGACAAGTCCATCGCCGAATGGAAGGAGAAGGGATCCCAGCGCGAGGTCGAGCAGAAGAAGCAGCTGGAGTCGCGGCAGTCGCGTTCCAGGGAACTTTTCGACTCTCAGTTCACCGAGTTCGAGAAATCGCACAACCAGCTGTTCGGCCGTGAGGATGGCGACGAAGAGGGGAACAAGCTTCTGGATGAAAGTGATCGGCTGATCAAGATCGCGCTCAAGGGCGAAGGCATCGACGCCGACATGGGCTACGACGACAAGGTGGACCTCATTACGAAAGCCCAGGCCCAGGTGGCATTGCGGGCGCGGGCCTACGGGCGCGAACGGCTGCGGGTGATCCGGCTCCAGCAGAAGGTGGCCGAACTCGAGAAGAAGGTCGGCAAGGTCCGGTCGTCTGAACCCGGCCAGGGTGAAGGCACCTCGACCGCTACCCGGGTGGCGCCGCGCAACGCGGAGGATGCCATCGACGAACTGCCGTCGGCGTACTGACCTACCAGGCCCGACAACTCCAGAACTTAGCACTCAGCTTCGTGCCGGGCTCGCTGCAACCGTGGCGGGCCCGGAAACTTTTTCGGTTGGCCGGAATGTGCTTCTTGATAGGCATCTTGGGATCGCCGAAGCGAACCAAACGCACCTTGCCGTCTTCCTTGGCCAGCACGGCCGACTTCTTTGAGGCGCCAGGGGTCGCCTTGGGCTTGTTGTAGCCTGCGAATTTCTGGCCTCGGTACGTGATCATGGGCGGCGTTTTGGAAGGGCATACCAGCCGGCTGGAATCGTCACCTTCGTGGGGTAGCCGGTCATGTTCCCCTGCGCGTCGAACGCGTAGACCTTGGCCTTGATGGGCTCCGCCAGAAGCACCGGATCACCGTGGGGAACGAGGATCACCTTGGTCTGCTGGCAGCCCAGGCAGGTCAGCAATGCGATCGTGGAGATGGTCTTTGAGAGGCTTCGGAGCATTTCCGTCAGTGATTTTCGGTTGGGGCGCCTCCCGAATGAAATCGAGAAGCGCCCTTACCAACTGGTAGATCCAGTTCAAGGGGCCGGCGGAGTCGCGGCCTTGCGGTTCTTCCACACGGACCAGCCGACGCCGAGAAGGGTGATCACGGCACCTGCCAATTCGTTCGCCTGATCAACGGTGACGAGGCCCTTGGCGACAAGGAACCCGCCGCCGAAAGAAAGGCCGTGGCGGACGATGGATTTGATGGAATCGTTCATCTTTGGTGGTTATTTCAGTCCGATCCTACCAATGAGTTGCGCCAGCACAACCAAAACCCCGAGGCCACCAAACAGCTTCCATTGGAACTGCTTCAGGCCCTCGAGCGTGGATTTGATGCCGTGGATGTCGGAGACCATACCAGCGTCCTTGTCACCGATGATGGTCTCGAGTCTCACGATGCGTACCTCAAGGTTGTTTGGGTTCTCCAGCATTTTCAGGAGTCGTTTTCTTGGCGTTGAATGCAGCAATCGCGGCATCGACCTTCTCGCCAACGGGCATCAACAGCTTTGCAGCCTGGCGCCCGCCGGTCTTGATCGCGTGCTCGATGCACTGATTGATGGCGTGGAAGTCGTCAACGGTGAATGCAGTGGGTGCAGTGGGTGCAGGAGTATTCATGCGCCGTCAGTGTCGGTCAGTTGGCGGCTTCCTGCAAGACAGGAGTCTCAACCAGTTCGATCTGGATCGACTCGGGCTCAGGCGGCGCCGGGTGAGCCAGCTTGTACGCCTCGATCACCTCGGGCGTCCACAGCGCGTTGGCCAGGTTCACGACCTCCTGGGGCTGGCCGGTGAGGTCATCGCCCGGGACGAGCGTGTACTGGCTGGTGATTTCGGTGCCAACGATCGTGCCACTCTTGTCGTAATCGACGCCGGTGGTGACGAACAACGAGTTGTCCTTGTTGACCTGGATGGCAACGACGGGGATAGGGTCGATCACTTGAGTGTGGGTTTGAGGTTGGCGTTGTAGGCGGCGATGGCTTCAGGAGTCCAGATTGCGTTGGCGATCTTGACTACCTCGGGCGGCTGGCCGGTGAGGTCAGAACCGGGAGTCAGACAGTAGCGATTGTAAGTCGATGCCTTAACAACATCGCCGTCCACGATTTGGTTCGCCATACGAACCTGCAACGTGGTGTTAGGAAGAACCTCGCAGAGCGAGAAGATGGTGCGTTCGATGAGCATAAGATTAGACGGTGTAAGTTCCGGTAATGATCAGTTGACCAGCCGCGTCGTAAGTTACAGTGCCGTCCGAGCCTCCTCCGGTTGGAAGCTGATAAATGTTTATTTGATCGGTTGACGGTTGAATAGATCCAGTTGCGTAGAATCCTGCAACCAACGAGATATCAATCGGATAAACATTTGGAACAGCTATGTATGTACCATTAGCTGTAAACGGAAGACCAGAAACACGCAGACCTCCTGTTCCTGTTCCAGTATTCCACGCAAGATGAATCTGGAATTGAACAACACGGCCGACCTTTGTGTAGGAACCAAGCCGGACGACATAGTTAGCCGTTCCAGCCGTGCTGGTTCCGGCAATCGTCGGAGTGAAAGTCCCCTCCTCGTAATCGTTCAACAACTCCGAGGTCATCGTTCCGGAGCCGCTGGAAGTCGCGGAGAAGTCAACTCCAAGGGCATTATCAAAAGCCAAATTCCCAGCGGCCGTGAACGCGGCCTTGGCAGCGCCAGCCTTGCGGATTTCAACAATGTTGGTCGTTGCGCCGACGTTCGCATTATTGACAACGAGTCCGTAGCGATTGAACTCGCCAGTTTCAATGTAAGCGCCACCTTTTCCGGTGGCAAATGCGCCAATAGCCGTAAGTCTGAAATTAGCATCTGGTGTTGCTCCAGCACCGACACCAGCTGCATTATCTACAATGAAAACATCCGTGTTCCAAGTGTTGTTCGTGGCGCGGGTTGAGATGCGGAAGTCGCCGCCGTAACCAGAACCACCACCAGCACCAACAGCACGGAAGCGAACGCGAGCGTTGCTCCCGACATTATAATTCGAGAACAGGTAGACGTACTTCTCGTTACCGTTCAGATATGCGTCACCACCAGATGTTAGATCACCAAGAAGCGTCAACGCATCCGTCGCCTTGTTGTAGGTGAATCCAGCATCCCCCGCCAGCACGCCACCATCATTGAAAATCACCTGCTTGTCCGCACCAGCACCACCCGGAGCCGGCGGAGCGTACAGCAGCTTCATCAACTGGTTCGCGATGATCGATTCGATGTCGCTCTTCGGCTTGTTGACGACCTGGTAAAACTCGTTCCACAGCTGCTGCGTGGTGAGGTTCGGATTGAGCGGCGTGCCGGTGTTGGCGTTGGCCAGGGCAACGGCGACGACCGACCGAACGGCGGAGATCGAATCGAGATTCAGGATCTGCTGCGCGTCGGTGACGAGCGTTTGAATGGAAGGGGTAGGCATAGGTCAGACGAACTCGGCGAAGGTGTAGGACGGGGAGCCGGTGGTTGGCGCGACGCTGATTGCGCCGGTGTATCCATCCAGCATCAAAGGGTCGGAATGCTTGGAACCAGTGTTGTGAGCCGGAAGCACGATGTGGTAATCCGTCGTGCTGGCACCGGTGCCGAACTTCACAAACAACTCTTCGTTCTTCTGGTTCTGAAGCGTGAATTTCTTCCGCGCCAGGTTGGCGGCAGAGGTGGCCGTGACGGTCAACAGACCGCCCGGGCTGGTGGTAGTCAGCGAAGCGCCAGGGAGCGACCCCTGGATCTGCTGGAGCAGCGTGACCATGAAGGACTCCTTCACGCCAGGCGACAGGCAGTCGAAGCAGCCACTCAAGGCGGCGATCTGAGATGGCGTCAGGGCGGGCATATCAGGCTTCCTCCTCCATGTCGTCCATCTCGTTCTCTATGGCATCCTCCTCCATGTCCTGGCGGCCGGACTCACCGAGGGTGATGCCGTCGAAACCAATGATTTCAATGGTGCCACGCGGCGTGGTGCGCCAGTCAACCATGGCGGTGCCAGACTCGCCTTCGAGCTTCAGTTCTTTCGGAGGGGTGAACTCGACAGTCTCCACCTCGGGACCCATGCGGCCCATGCCGTCCATCTTGCGTTTGCCCATCATTTGTCCGTACATCGTAAAATCCTTTCCTTGTTGAGAGGCTGCCAGCATCCCGGACGCGCCGGGCGGCTACCAGCCCCTCGAGAAGGGGCCCTCCCGAAGGAGAGCCCCCAGTTTGACCGATCAGATCGCGAACTCGAGCGTGACGTTCGTGCAGGGCACAACCTCGGTGGTGGTGCCAAGCGCGCTGCCAGCAAGCTGGATCAGGTTGCCAGACACAACACTCCAGGTGCCGGACGCGGTGCCGAACTCGGCATCCCAGACCGTCTGCAACGCGGCGACCAACGCGGCCGGAGTGGCCTCGCTGATACCAGCGTTCGTGACGATGTTGTCGTCGCACATGATGCCAGTGGTACCGATGACGTAGTTGCCCGCGTCGTTCGGGACGGCAGTGAACTGAACCACCACACCGCAGACAGGATCCGCGCTGTTGTAGCTCTGAGCCGGGTTGCCAGGATCGGCCTCGCAGACCGGGATGATTTCCACGCAGCCACGATCGACCTTGTGGAAGATGGCTTCAAGCCATTCCGGATGCTCGGGCTTCACGGCCAACTGGAAGTCGGCGATGAACTTGCCCTTGTTGCCGCGACTGTTGTCGATCGGCTTGCCCGCACAGTCCGCGCCCAGGTCGTTGGTCGCGAACTTCCACCGCCCACCGTAATCCCGAACCATGAACGGCATATTCGGGTTCACGGCCTCGGGGCGGAACGGCAACACGCGCAGCGCACGCGGGTTGTTGATGTAGCTGATCTGGTACTGAGCGCGGTCGTAGTCTTCGTTGAAGACCGACTTGATGCCCTCAGTGGCAGCCACGTTCTTGTACGGCAGCACCAGGGTGTAGTTGCCCGGGGTAGCCGTCGCGTTGAAGCGCAACGGGAACTGGAGCACCTTCACCATGAAGTCGCCGACGTAGCCCATGAAGCCGTACTTGTAGAACTCCTTGGCGGCCGGGGCGAAAACGCCGAAGCGCCAGGCATCGTACAGGGTGGCGTTGGTCTTCGACAGATACCGGAAGGTATCTTTGTCGGTGTGCAGCTGGAGGGAATCGTACCCGTCCTTGCCGGCCTGGATGGCGCCCAAGAAATACTGCCGAGTCACACGGGACTGGAGGATCTCAGGGGTGAGCTTGCCCAGGGAGGCAGCCGTGATCGCGGCAGCGGCGTTGTCGGTCACACGCAGCGTGGTGTAGCCAGCGCCAACCCAAGAGAAGTTGATCGGAGGCAGACCGGCCGCGCAGGCGAAGGCGTTACCGCCAGCCAGCGAACCGGAAAGCTCCATCGCCTTGCGCTGGAGGTAGTA
>Ga0164293_10001792_pt1 | contig 18057 bp, 16 predicted proteins | sample GEODES118metaG_FD_111487 | JGI IMG/M metagenome (GOLD analysis project Ga0164293, IMG submission 111487) | Eutrophic lake water microbial communities from Lake Mendota, Wisconsin, USA - GEODES118 metaG | ecosystem: Environmental > Aquatic > Freshwater > Lake | place: USA: Lake Mendota...
CGCCGACATCACCGCCCTCACCCGCGCCGAGAGCGTGGCGGTGCTGGACCCCGCCAGCGCTGGCGGCCAGCGCGCCCTGGCCGGAGTGTGCGGTGAGCTGCAGGTGCTGCTGCCGATCGAGGGCCTGGTGGATCTCGATGCCCTCAAGGGCCGCCTCGAGAAGGACCTGGCCAAGGCTGAAAAGGAGATCGCCGGCCTGGCAGGCCGTCTCGCCAACCCCAACTTTGCCGATAAGGCGCCGGCGGCGGTGGTGGCGGAGTGCACGTCCAACCTGGCGGAGGCGGAAGCCCAGGCGGAGCTGGCGAGGAAGCGGTTGGCGGAGCTGCGCTAACCGGCCCCAGCCGTGAGCCGGTGCAGGGCGCTGTAGTCGAGGTCGTCAAGGCCGGCGGCGGTGGCGCGCTCCAGCAGCTGGGCCAGACCGTTGAGTCCTTCCGTGTTGAGGCCGGCGCCGGTGGCGGCCTGCAGGAACAGCCGCAGGTCCTTGCGCAGGTGGGCGGTGGGAAAGTTGGGGTTGGCGTAGTCGTTGGCCAGTTCCTTGGCCAGCTTCTTGTCGAAGGTGGGGGCGTAGAGGGCGCTGGCGCGCAGGATCGCCATGAACGCCTCCACCTCCACGCCGCCCCGTTGCACCAGGTGCAGGCTGAGGCTGAAGCTGTGGGTGAGGCTGGCGATCAGCTGGTTGAGAGCCAGCTTGGTGGTGAGGGCAGCCCCCACCGGGCCGAGGTGGTGGGGCTCGCCGCCCAGATCCCGCAGCACCTGTCGGGCCCGCTCCAGGGCTTCCGGCCTGCCGCCGGCCATCAGCTGCAGGGTGCCGGCCAGGGCCTCCGGTTTGCTGCCCAGCACCGGCAGCTCCAGCAGCTCAGCTCCTCGCTCCGCCAGAGCGGCAGCCAGGGCCTGGCTCTCTTCCGGCGCGATCGTGGCCACCTGCAGCACCAGCTTCCCCGCCAGGGCCTCACCGGCCTGCTCCAGCAGCACAGCGCTGGTGGTGGCGCCGTCGCTCAGCACGGTGATCACCAGCTCGCCGGCGGCCACCGCTTCGGCCGGCGTGGTTACGGCCCGGGCCCCCAAGGCCAGCAGGGGCATGCAGCGCTCGGGCGTGCGGTTCCACACCGTGAGCGCATGGCCACAGCCCAGCAGCCGCTCGCCGATGGCGCCGCCCAGCAGGCCGGTGCCCAGCAGGCTGATCTCCATCGCGGGCTCCCGGCAGCGGCGCCCAAACTACCCGTGGTGACCGCTGGCCTCAGCTGCCCGCCACCAGCCGGCCGTCGTCGAGGTTCACCACCCGGTCGGCGATGTCGATGATCTTGTTGTCGTGGGTCACCATCACGATGGCTGCCCCCTGCTCGTCGGCCAGGCGGCGGAACAGCTCCACCGCCATCCGGCCCGACTCCTTGTCGAGGGCGGCGGTGGGCTCATCGGCCAGCAGCAGCCGGGGCCGGGGGGCCAGGGCGCGAGCGATCGCCACCCGCTGCTTCTGGCCGCCGGAGAGCTTCTCCGGGTAGTAGCTGGCCCGCTCGGCCAGGCCCACATCGGCCAGCAGGTCGGCGCAGCGCCCATCCATGGCCGGGCGGCCGCGATCCAGCCAGTCGGGGTGCACCTCCAGCCCCACCCGCACGTTTTCAAGGGCGTTGAGGTAGGGCAGCAGGTTGTGGGCCTGGAAGATGAAGCCCACCTGGCGCCGCAGCCGGGTGAGGGTGGCCCGATCCGCGTGCAGCAGCTCGGCGCCAAGGATGCGCAGGCTGCCGCACTGAGCTGCCCGCAGCCCGCCCAGCATGGTGAGCAGGGTGGTCTTGCCCGACCCCGAGGGCCCGGTGAGGATCACGATCTCACCGGGCCCCACGCTCAGGTTGATGTCGCGGAGCACCGGCTTGGCCGCGCCCGCCTCCTCGAAGGCGTGGTCGAGATGCTCCACCGTGATCAGGGGCGTGATCAGGGGGGCATCCATCAGAAGATCTCGGCCGGATCGAGGCGGCGCAGCTTGGCGGTGGCCAGCCAGCCCGAGATGCCGCACACCCCCAGCGTGAAGCCGAACACCAGCAGGGCCCGGCCGGCGCTCATCACCACCATCAGGGAGGTGGAGCGGGCCAGGAAGCCGTAGAGCCCCAGCGAGAGCAGCAGGCTGGGGGCGAAGGCCAGCAGCGCCAGGATCAGCGACTCCTGCAGGATGATCCCCACCACGAAGTTGTCGCTGTAGCCGATCGCCTTGAGGGTGGCGTACTCCGCCAGGTGATCGCCCACATCGGAGTAGAGGATCTGGTACACGATGATCCCGCCCACCACCAGGCCCACCAGCACCCCCAGGCCGAAGATCAGGCCGAACGAGGTGTTGCGGCGCCAGTAGGCCACCTCGGCGGCGGCCAGCTCCTCGATCGTGAACACCTTCACCGAGGGATCGAGGAAGGTGGCCAGGGTGGCCTTCACCCGCAGCGGGTCCACCCCCGGCTGCAGCTGGATCACCCCCATCTGGATGTCGTCGGCGCTCTGGTTGGGGAAGTAGTTCTTGAAGTTGGTGCTCGAGGTCACCAGGTTGATGTCGGCGGCAAAGGTGAGCCCCAGCGAGAACAGGCCGGTCACCACCGCCCGCACCCCGCCGAGCTCGGTCTCGTAGCGACCCTCGCGGCGCACGGTGGCAGCCACAGGGCCGGCATTGGCCTTGGAGCGGGTGTCGAACAGCAGGGCATCGCCGCGCTGCAGCAGCAGGGGATCGCTCGCCAGCTCGGGCAGTTGCAGGCCGGGGTTCTCCGGGGCGATGCCGAAGACCAGCGCCTGCTTCTGCTGGCGGGTGTCGCGGTTGAGCCATTCGCTCAGGCCGAGATACAGGGGCGTCACTGCCTTCACCCCCTCCACGCCCAGGGCCTGGGTGAGGCGGGCACGTGGGAAGTTGAGCTGCTCGCCCAGATACAGATAGCGGCCACTCACCATCACCAGCTCGCCGTTGATCCGCTGGATCGGCCGCTTCTGGCTGTCGTAGAGGCCGCCCGAGAGGCCCAGCTGGAAGAACACCAGCACGTTGGCGAAGCTCACGCCGGCGATGGCGGCGGCCAGGCGCATGGGCCGGTGGATCGCCTGGCGCCAGGCCAGGGGGGTGCGACGCAGCAGGGCTGGGGCCTTCATCGCGGGCTCGGCTGCGAGAGGCCGCTCTGTTCCCGGCGCTGTTGTTCCACCAACAGCTCGAGGCGCTGACGCTGCTCCCGCACCTGCTCCGGGGTGAGTGGATCGAACAGCACATTCACCTGCAGGTAGTTGATGGCGCTGGCCACCGCTGCGGCCTCCGGCCCCAGGCCGATCTTCACCTCAAACACCCGCCGGTCGAGGTTTTCGCCCGCCTGGCCGCTGAACACGGTCTGGCGGCTCACCTGGCGGGCGATCTCCACCACCTTCCCCTCCATCTGCCTGCCGGGGAAGCCGTCGGCGCTGATCACCGCCCGCTGGCCCAGGCTGATGCCGGCCCGGTCGGTCTGATACACCTCGGCGATCACGCCCATGCGGCTGCTGTCGCCCAGCTCCAGGATGCCGTCGTCGCCCACCTTGTCGCCGGGGTAGGCGTTGATCTTGAACACCGTGCCGGCGAAGGGGGCGCGGATCAGGGCCTTGGCCAGCTCTGCCTGGTCGCGGGAAAGGGTGGCGCGCTTCTCCTCCAGCTCCGCCCGCAGGGTGGCCTCATCGCGCAGGGCCTGCTCCAGGTTGGCGCGGCTGGTGTTCTCAATCGTGATCCGCCGATCGCGCACCTCGGCGCTGCTGGCCCCCTGGGCGTAGAGCTGGCTGTAGCGCCGCAGCTCCACCACGGCCTGGGCCAGCTCAGCCCGGTAGCGACTGATCACGCTGGCCTGGGCCGTGAGCTTGCGCTCGGCCACCTGCACTGCCGCCTGGGCCTCCCGCACGCTGCGATCGAGGCTCTCGGCGCTGTCCATCACCGCCAGCACCTGGCCCTGGCTCACCATCTGGCCCTCCTTCACCCGCAGCTCCCGCACGGCGTCGCTGCTGAGCGCGGCCGGCACCGACAGCTTCACCACCCGATCGAGCGGCTCCACCCGCCCCAGGGCGGCGATCCGGCGCGGCAGCGGCTGCTGGTGCCGAGACTGCTCCACCTGGCGCCGCTGCTGCTGCTGCACAATCACCGAAACCAGGACAGCGGTCAGCCCTATCCCCGCCACAGCCGCCACCAGCCGACGGGGCCAGCGTCGCCCCACCTCTTCCGGGTGGCGGTCGGCCATGGCGCTCTGAACGGTTCCTCCCCGTTGTAGGTCTGCCGGCGGACTGTGGCGATGTCTGCAGGCGACGGCTTCTGCCCGCATCACGAAGGGGAGAAGATCGCTGCCCAGCCCCCTCCCCCCCCGCCAACAGGCACCTGCTCTGGCTGGCCCTGCACAAAGGCCTGGCTGGGGTCCTCGGCAGTGTCGAGGGCCGGTTGCAGACCAAGATCAAGTGCAGACCAAGATCGAGCCGATCGGCCTTCCCGATGGCCAGGATCAACGCAGCCTGGCGGATACGCCTCAGTGACCCTTTCCCCTGACGGCCTCACCCCGGTGCTCACGGCGTTGCAATCGCCCTGGGGAGCCCTGGCTTTCGTGCCCCTCTATGCCCTGTGGGTGACCCTGCTCTTGCCCGGCGTGTGGGCCTCCATGCTCGCCGGTGCGCTGTACGGCACGGTCTGGGGCAGCGTGGTGGTGTTCGTGGGGGCCTGCCTTGGGGCGGAGGCGGCGTTCCTGCTGGGACGCCACTGGCTGCGTGACTGGGCCCGGGCGCGGTTGTCAGCCCTGCCGAAACTGCAGGCGATGGAGCAGGCCGTGAGCCGGGAGGGCTTGAAGCTGGTGCTGCTCACCAGGCTCTCTCCGGCATTTCCCTTCTCGCTCCTGAACCTGGCCTACGGCCTCAGTGAGGTGAGCCTGCGCGATTACAGCGTGGGACTGATCGGCATCCTCCCGGGCACGATCCTGTTCTGCAGCCTGGGGGCACTGGCAGGTGATGTAGCCCGCTTCGGGGATGTGCTGGCCAACCGTGCCGATACAGGCACCTGGGCGCTCCGCATCATGGGCCTGCTGGCCACGGTGGGCGCGGCATGGCTGGCGGGCCGAGCAGCGCAAAAAGCACTACACGACACTCCGCAAACGTGATCTGCGCTGCAGCAGGCATGTAGCCCAAACTGCATTTTGGCTTGGTCTAACCATTTTATTGCCACTCCTTAACCGGAAAGCCGGGTGCGCACGGCGATTGTGTGATCAAAGCTTTTTTGTGAGCCGTGCCCTACACATCTCCTCTGGCTGGCAGCATCAATCTCACACCAGCTGAAACATCTGGTGAGCAGTTTCAGAGCGAGATCTCTGCCACAGTGGCTCTAGAGGGAAAGCTCTTCGTGCTTTCTTCTGGCGGCGGATCCACGCTGCAGGTCACGGACGCCACCAACGTCTCCAGTCCGACTCTGAAGCAACGCATAGCCTATGGCGACTACACCAGCACATCTGTAGCTGCGTTCAGGGATCTCGTTGCAGTCGCATTGGTACCAGCCGATTACGACACCAATCCTTCCCAGGGAGTGGTGCGCTTCTTCCGGATGGGCAGCGACGGCACCCTGACAGTGCTGCAGGACGTTCAGGTGGGCTATCTGCCGGACGGCATCGCCTTCAGCACCAATGGCCGCCAGCTGGTGATCGCAAATGAGGGTCAGCCCAGCAGCGATTACGGCGTCGATCCGATCGGCTCGGTGGGCATCATCGACATCACGAGTCCAACCAGGATTCCTAGCTTCAGCTATACAGATTTAAGTTTTGATGGCATCTCTCTGCCAGCCGGCCTGAGGATTTCAGGACCGACAGGCACAACCCCTGCGCAGGACCTTGAGCCGGAGTACGTAAGCATTCGAGGCGAAAAGGCTTACGTCACCGTGCAGGAAAATAACGGCGTGGCCGTGGTGAACCTGCAGACCCGCCAGATTGAGTCGGTGCAGGAGCTGGGATCGGTCGATTTCAGCCAACAGGCTGTTGACCTGTCGGATCGGGACGGCCCCAGCAACTCTTCAGTGTTCCGTCCCAAGCTCGGTCAGGCATTCCAGGGCCTGCGGATGCCTGATGGCATCAGTGCCTTCAGAGCTGGCGGTCGCGACTACTACATCACTGCCAACGAAGGTGATGCCCGGGAGTATGGCGACTATGAAGATGTCAGCCGGAATGCCACTGCTCCTGGCGGCCGCCTCAACACCATCAAGGATCCTGCTCCAGCCGGGCCCAGCACCACCACAGCGATTGGCAGTCGCTCCGTGTCGATTTTCGATGCCACAACCGGGGCCTTGGTCTGGGACAGCGGCACCAGCCTGCAGACCATCGCCTTTGCTACCGGCACCTATGCCGATAGCCGCAGCGACGACAAGGGCGTGGAGGTGGAAAGCGTGATCACCACCCGCGTGGATGGCCGCACCTACGCCATTGCCGCTCTTGAGCGCGGCACCAAGACCACCGTGGTGGTTTTTGATGTGACCCGACCAGCCCAATCCAGCTACGTGAATCATCTGGTGATTGACGGCAGCGTTAGCCCTGAGGGCCTCCAGGTGATTCCCGCCAAGGAGAGCCCCAATGGCCAGCCATTGCTGTTGGTTTCAAACGAAGTCAGCAATACACTTGACTTCGTAGATCTTGAGGCACTGATCAATTCGCCCGCCCCCGGAAGCGCTGGCTCCTTTGAATCCACCATGCTCAAGGACGTGGCAGGCGGCCCCGAACTTGAGGTCAGCAATCTGATCACGAACGGCGAGTTCACCAACGGTCTCAGGCCTGGAGATAGCGTTTTTACGCCAACTGGTATTTTTGACGGATTAGGCGCCTATGACAACCGCAATGGCACCTACACGGTGCTGGCCAATAGCGAACTCGGATCCACAGCTGGACTCCCCTATCTCGTCGACGGAGTGGCACTCACGGGAGCTCGCATCACAAAATTCATCGTCGACAAGGACGTTGACGATGACGCGCTCAACGGCTATCAGTCTGCCGTGACCGCAGGCGGGATTGCTTACAAAAAGATTGTGGATGTCGAAGGCAATTTTGTTACAGACGCCAGCCAGATCAATGGCGGCTTCAGTCGCTTCTGCTCCGGCAGCTTTGAGCAAAGTCGTCGTTTCGAAGGAAAGCGAGGCTTCCGCGACTCGGTCTATCTCACTGGCGAAGAGAGCGACGAGGGTCTCTTCTATGCGCTGGACACCAAGACCGAAACGCTTTATGCCTTGCCCGGCCTTGGCCGAGGCGGCTGGGAGACGGCCCTTCAGGTGGATACTGGCAGCACCAGAACTGTGGGTGTGCTGCTTCTCGATGACAACACAGCCCCTCTCTATCTCTGGGTAGGCCAGAAGGCTAATTCTCCCGGCGCTGGTTTTCTTGAGCGCAATGGCCTGGCCAAAGAGCAGGGAAGCGTGTACACCTGGGTTCCCACTGACAGCAGCATTGGCGTTGATGCCGGCGCAGAGGGTGTCCCTGACTCGGCCGATCTCACTGCTCTTGCTCTCGGCAGCTCGGCAGCAGGCCGCTGGGTGCTCGTGGGCAGCGGCACTGAGGTCGCCGGATGGGATGAAGCAACTCTGCGGAGCAATGCCAACGCTCTGGGCGCCCTGCAGCTGAGCCGCCTTGAGGACGGCAACGTCAATCCCCTCAACGGCCAACAGGTGGTGTTTGCCACCACTGGCAACTCAGCCTTCAATGGCGCGGATGCCTTTGGCAATCTGATCACTCTTGATCTATCTCAAGCCTTTGATCGCCAGGGCCAAATCAGTGCCACAAACCGCACTGACCTAGCCGTGATCTACGACGGCGATCGGCAGATTGCCACATGGGATGCAAGCAATGGCAACAACAATGGCATCATCGACACTGCTGAGCAGGCCGCCTTCGGTGCCACCATTATTCGCAATCCAGACAACCTAACCTGGTCCCAGGACGGATCCATCTATGTCCAGGAAGATCGTTCGGTGGCCGCCGGCTATTTCGCTGAGCAAGAAGCCTCAATTTGGAAGGTGAGCACCAGTGTCAAAGACCCCGTAACGGGTCAGGCCCAAGCTGATCGCTGGCTGCAAATCGACAGAACTGCAGTTCCAACGATTTATGGACAAACGGATCCCAATCCCTCCGACTACGGCAACTGGGAATCCTCGGGGATCATCGATGTGTCCAGCATCTACGGCGAAACGGCTGGCAGCATGTTTCTGGCCGATGTACAGGCGCACAACCTGGTAAACGGAAATCTGGCGGGGAACGGCTATCTCGTGCAGGGAGGCCAGCTCAACCTGATTCAGAATCCAGATCTGTTCTGATTCGGCAAGATCTCCCACACACGCATCAAGTTGCACTGGCCCCGAAAGGGGCCTTTTTTTATGGCATTCGCCAATCCCGGATCGCAGCAACCAACACAAACCAAGCCAGCCGCAGCCGTGCAAGCATTCCGCGCCGCGCAGCCAGCTCGGCGTATTTCGCCCGGCCGCACTCGGTTTTGATCCAGCGGTACACGGCGGGCTGGCTCATGCCGCCTCCAGCAGGCTGCGCAAGCCCGCCTCATCGAGCACCGGCACCCCCAGGCTCTCGGCCTTGCTGAGTTTGCTGCCTGCTTCCTCACCGGCCACCAGATAGCTGGTTTTCTTGCTCACCGAGCCGCTCACCTTGCCACCGGCCGCCTCGATCAGTTCCTGGGCCTGGCGGCGACTCAACGACGGCAGCGTGCCGGTAAGCACGAAGGTCTGGCCCAGGAGCGTCTTTGCACTATCGAAAGCGGTCTGGCCCGCTCTCACCGCTTCTCGCTCAGCGGCGCTGGCCGCCAGGGAGAACCCCAGGCTTTCCAGCTCTGCCAACAGCCGCTGGTTGGCGACGGTGGCAAACCACTGCTGCAGGCTCTGGGCGATCTGCTCGCCGATGCCGAACACCGCCGTGATCAGCTCCGGCATATCGGCCGCGGCGGTGGCCAGTTCGGCCACGCTGGGGAAGGCCTGGGCCAGGGCCTTGGCGTTCACCTCGCCCACGTGGTGGATGCCCAGCCCATACAGCTGACGGTGCCAGGGTTGCTGCTTCGAGGCGGCCAGGGCGGCCACCAGGTTCTCGGCGCTCTTGGCGCCCATCCGCTCCAGGCTGGCCAGCAGGGCCGCATCCAGCCGATACAGGTCGGCGATCGAGCCCACCAGGCCCCGGTCCACCAGCTGCTCGATCAGCTTGCTGCCCAGGCCGTCCACATCAAGGGCCCCTTTGCTGACCCAGTGGCGCAGGATGCCGCGCAGGATCGCCGGGCAGCTGCTGTTCACGCAGCGGGTGGCCGCCTCCCCCTCCTCGCGCACCAGCCCCGAACCGCACTCCGGGCACACGTGGGGCAGCTCCAACCGCGCCGCGCCGGCGGGCCGCAGTTCCGGCAGCACCCGCACCACCTCGGGGATGATCTCGCCGGCCTTGCGCACCACGATCGTGTCGCCGGCATGGAGGTCGAGCTCCGCCAGCCGATCGGCGTTGTGCAGGGTGGCTCGGCTCACCGTGGTGCCCGCCAGCGGCACGGGTTCGAATTCGGCCACCGGCGTGACCACCCCGGTGCGGCCCACCTGGCAGGCGAGGCGCAGCAGTTTGCTCGGAGCCTCCTCGGCGGCGTATTTGAGGGCGATGGCCCAGCGCGGCGCCTTCTGGGTGAAGCCGGCATCGACCTGCAGGCGCAGGTCGTTGAGCTTCACCACCACGCCATCGGTGGCGTAGGGGAGTTGCCTGCGCCCCTCCTCCCACTGGGCGAAGAAGGCCTCCACCGCCGCCAGTGAGGGCAGCAGTTCAGCGTTGGGGTTCACCTGGAAGCCGGCGGCCTGCAGCCACTGCAGGGCGTCCCACTGCGTGGCGGGCCTGGCCGGATCCCCCGCCTGGGGCTGCCAGTCGTCCGGCAGATGCAGCGTGTAGGCGAAGAACGCCAGCCGCCGCGCCGCCACCACCTTCGGGTCGAGCTGGCGCAGGGTGCCGGCGCAGGCGTTGCGGGGGTTGGCGAACAGGGCCTCCCCCCGGGCCTCGCGCTCGGCGTTGATCGCCGCGAAGGTGGCATCGGGGATCAGGGCCTCGCCACGCACCTCCACCCAAGCGGGCGGATGCTCCAGCTGCAGGCGCAGGGGCACGCTCTGGATCGTGCGCACATTGGCGGTGATCTCCTCGCCCCGCTCGCCATCGCCGCGGGTGGCGGCCCGCACCAGCACGCCGTGCTCGTAGCTCAGGGCCAGGGCGTTGCCATCGATCTTCAGTTCGCCCACCATCGCCAACTGGGGCAGGGGGGCCCCGGCCTCCGGGGTGCGGTCGAGCACCCTGAGCAGGCGGCCATACCAGGCCTCGAGCTCCGCCAGCGAAAAGGCGTTGTCGAGGCTGAGCAGGCCGATGCGGTGGGCCACGCTCGCGAACCCCTCGGCCGGGGCCCCACCCACCCGCTGGGTGGGGCTGTCGGGCGTGTGGAGCTCCGGGTGGGCCGCTTCCAGTGACTCCAGCTCCCGCAGCAAGCGGTCGTAGACCGGATCCTCCATGACCGGAGCATCCAGCACGTAGTAGGCGTGGGCGGCACGGTTCAGCAGCGCACGCAGCTCGGCGGCGCGGGCCCGCTGTTCAGGCGTCGCTGGTGTGGCCGTGGCGGCGGGGGTCATCAGCAAAGGCTGAACCGGGCCCCGCTCAGGCGGCAGCCACCTTCTGGATCCGGTCGATGCGCCAGGTGTCGTCCAGCTTCACGAAGGTGAAGTCGAGCGGCAGTTCCTCCTTGGCGTCGGTGAGCAGCTTCACGGTGAGGATCAGCTGGCCCTCCTGCAGCCGGGGCCGGCCGCTCTTGAGGTTGCGGTAGCGGTTGAGCTTGAGGCCGGCCAGGAACGCCAGAAACTGCTTGCGATTCACGTGGCTGCGGTAGTTCTTGGTGGTGAGCAGGTAGGCGCCATCCACCTGGCCGCTGGCGATCTGATTGAAAAACTGCTTGAGCAGCGGGTTGATGCCGCGGGCATTCAGCACCAGCTTCACCGCCGTGATCGTCCAGTAGAGGAGCAGGGCCCCGGCCCCAGCCAGCAGGGCCTTGGTGCCGATGCTGGTGACCAGAGCGGAGTCCATAGGCCGAGCGCACGCGGTTGAATGGCCCGTGAGTCTGACTGACAGAGCCGCCGGCGTGCCGCTCGAACCCCTCCTGCCGCTGTTTCACCGGCTCAACCGGGAGCACTTCGAGGGCTCCCTGGCGCCGGAGGGTCGCCCGCTGGTGACTGTGCGCTGGAGCGATGGCCGCATGCGCCGCAGCGCCGGGATGTATCGCTTCGGGCGTCGAGCCGATGGCAGCGACCTCAGCGAGATCCTGCTGTCGCGGCCCCTGTTGGAGCCCCTACCGCGGGAGGCCACCTGCAGCACGCTCTGCCACGAGATGATCCACGCCTGGACCCACCGGGTGCTCCAGGTGCGGGAGGTGCATGGACCCCACTTCCGCGCCCGCATGGGGGCGATCAACGCGGCCCAGGGCGAGTTTGTGGTGAATGTGCGGCACCGCTATCCGCTGCCGGGGGAAGCCGATGGTGCCCCGGGCTCACCGCCGGCCTACCGCTGGCTGGCCCGCTGCCCCCGCTGCGGCGTATCGGCCCCCTATCGGCGGCGGGTGAAGGGGCTGGCCTGCCGCGCCTGCTGCCTGCTGCACCATGGCGGCCGCTGGGATGCCAGCTGCCTGCTGGAGTTTGTGCAGGCGCCCTAAGGTCGCTTGAGCCAGCTGTTGCGATGGCCACCTTCCTTTGGACCCTGGAGTTCAGCGGCGTGGGGATCGCCCTCGTGGGTCTGCTGCGCGAGCGCTGGTTACAGAGCCGGCGCCGGTAGCGTTGCCGCATGGATCGGTTCAGCGACGACTACCGCCCCAGCTCTCGCCGCCGCGCTCCCGATGGGCTGGAAGACGGCCTGGATCGCCTGGTGACAGCCGGGCGTCAGCTGGTGGATGGCGTGTCGGGGGCCCGCCCTGGCTCGCGGCGGCGAGCTGGGGCCAGTGGCGGCGCGTCCCTGCCTCGGCTGGGGGAACTGGGCCGCTGGATGGAGGAGCGGCTGGATGGCCTGCTCGATGCCGACGATGAGGATTGGCGCGAACCCTGGCAGGAGGCGCGGCGTGAACCCATCGCCCGAGCTCAGGCTCCGGCTCCCCAGGCTCAGGCTCCGCCTCCCGAGCGTCCGCGGCGCCGGCCACTGGAGGCCATTTCACGGCGCGTGGAGCCGCCAGCCACCCTCGCCCTGCCTGCGGCAGGGGCAGACACTGGCGAATGGCCCGGCGACGATGCTTTCACCCTGCGCCGCTGGCAGCGCGATCCCCGCTCGCGGCAGGCCGAACGTGCTGACGAGCAGCCGCGAACAACGGACGTGCGGGGCGCAGGGCGCCCACTGCCGCGCTCCAGCCGCCGCCGCTGAGCTGCTACTGAGGCCACCACTGAGGCCGCTACTGAGAACGTGCCCACCCAAATCTCTCTAGCCTGCGACCAGTTGTGCTGACCCGATGAGCAGCCTGGTGGTGGTGGGCTTCCCCAAGGTGGAGGAGGCTGAACAGGTGCGCCGCGAGCTGGTGGACATCCAGCGCGAGCAGCTGATCGCCCTGGAAGATGCCGTGGTGGTGGAGCACGACAGCGAGGGTCAGGTGCACCTGCGCCAGGCCATCAACCTCACCGCCGCCGGCGCCCTGGGCGGCGGCTTCTGGGGCACCCTGGTGGGGCTGCTGTTCCTCAATCCGCTGCTGGGTGCAGCCGTGGGGGCCGGGGTGGGGGCCGCCTCCGGCTCGCTCTCCGATATCGGCATCAACGACAGCTTCATGCGGGAGCTGGGCGAAACCCTGCCCCGCGGCAGCGCGGCCCTCTGCCTGCTGGTACGCCAGGCCACCCCTGACCGGGTGGTTGAGCGACTGCGGGCCCATGCCCCCCACGCCAAGCTGCTGCGCACCAACCTGTCCCATACCGACGAGGACCAGCTGCATGAGCTGCTGGAGCGCGCGCGCAAACAGGCGGAGGCGCTGCGTCTGGCCTGAGCTCAGGCTGGCTGGGCCGGCCCCAGCCAGCGCTCCAGCTCAGGCGAAAAGACCTCCCGGATCACCGTGAGCTCCCTGCCGCCGCGGAAGAAGCGGTAGTGGCGGCTCCAGAACGGCCCGGACCGGCCGAAGCGCTCGTTCAACCAGGGAGCGTCGACCTGGGCCAGGCCATCCACCTCGCGAAACAACTCGGCCCGGCGAGCCGTGAGACTGCGCCAGATGGGCAGATTGCGCTCACGCAGGTTTGTTTCGGCCTGCTCCCTGTTCCACCAGCTCTCAGCCCAGGCCAGGGTCTGCCCACCGCAACAGAGCCACACCTGGCGGCGCAGCAGCGGTCCTTCGAGCTCACCGATTTCCGGGGGCGGGGGCCCACCAGCTGCCGCTGCCGAACCCGCCGCCGCGGTGGCCCCATCGTCCGCCATGGCGATCAGCTCAATCTCCACCGGTTTGCCGCTGAGGGATTCCAGATGGCGGGTGGGACTGCCATCGCCGAGCAGCAGCAACCGCCAGGGGCCCGTCAACAATTCATCCCCCGCGGCCGTCTTGCCATCGCTGAGATTCAGCTGCCAGCGGGGCTGGGGAGAAGGCAGCAGCGCGGCGGAATCCAGGCAGACCTCAACAGTGAGCGTTGTCATCCTGAAATTCTGGACAGCCCCGACACCCAGCTGCGATGCAGGAGACCCCACGCGGGTCAACGGGCACCTGTCGCTGGGAGGATGGAGCCATGGTGCACGTGCAGCTGATCCAGCACGCTCCCGGGGCTCCCGGCCTGCGTTGGCTCGGCCTGGGACCAGGCCTGCGCCCCAGCCGAGGCCTGCTCAAGCTTCAGCGACTGCTGGATAAACATGCGTTCTGGGCCAAGGGCCGCCGCCATGCCGAGCTGCGGCAACTGCTTTCCGGCAGCCAGGCAGTGGTGAGCCTCTGGCGAGGCAAGCGGATGGTGGGCTTTGGCCGTGCCACCAGCGATGGGCTCTGCCGGGCCGTGCTCTGGGACGTGGTGGTGGCCGGCGACCTGCAGGGCCGTGGGCTCGGCCGTCAGGTGGTGCAGGCCCTGCTCGCCGCCCCCGCCCTGCGCGGCGTGGAGCGCGTTTACCTGATGACCACCAACAGCGCAGGCTTCTACCGCCAGCTCGGATTCCGCAGCGCCGACCCCCAGGAATTGCTGGTGATCAGCGGCAGCGCAGAGGGGGCTGCAGCTCAACGCCACCCGGACGACGACGCCTCCGATTCAGAGCAGCCACTCAGCCTGGCAACGCCGCCATCAGGCTGCCCATCTCGAGGGCCTGCAGGCCATAGCTCCAGCCCAGGTTGCTCTTGATGCCGGCGCGCTCGAGGGCCTGCTGCAGGGTGTCGGTGGTGAGCACACCGAAGATCACCGGCACACCAGTGGCGCGGCTCACGGCGGCCACGCCCTTGCTCACCTCAGCCACCACCACATCGAAGTGGGGCGTGTCACCCCGGATCACGGCACCCAGGGTGATCACCACCTGGTAGCGGCCACTGGCCGCCAGCCGCTGTGCCACAAGTGGAATCTCGAAACTGCCGGGCACCCAGGCGATGTCGAGCTGGGAGCTGCTGGCCCCGGTGTCGATGCCATGGCGACCGAGGCAATCCAGGCAACCGCTCAACAGCTTGCCCGTCACCAGATCGTTGAATCGCGCCACCACGATGGCGATGCGCAGGCCGCTGGCGCCGGTGAAGGTTCCTTCGAAGCTGGCCACGTGTGCAGGACGCGAATCGAATCAGGCTACGCAGAGGACCTGAAGCGCTCAGGCCTGGCGTGGCGCTGATCCAACGATCAGACCACGAAGAAACTCATGCCCCAGTTGACCAGCACCAGGGCAACCCACACGATCCCGCCCAGCAGGATCAGACGGTTGGAGCGACCGCTGTCTTCGCTGCTGGCATAGAGCACCGGCACCGCCACGATCAGCGCAAACGACATCACCACCAGGGCCAGAACGGTGAGGGTGTTGAGGATCTGCATGGATCAGCAGCGGCGCTGGGCCGGTCAGTTGCGGGATTCTCACACGCAGACCCGGCACCTCTGCGCCCTTGCTTCACAACTCGATGCCGGGGAGCCGCCCATCCCCGTGCAGGCCGGCCCAAGCTGACCCCCGCAACCGAATCCGGCGCTCTGCAGGCAGCCGGGCCTGAGGCATCCCGGAGGGCTCCTGCCACCCGGCCTACGATCCCTGCAGCACCTGAACGTTTGTGGCCGCGGAAGCCGAGCAGCAGCTTTCGCTGATCAACGGTCTGGGGATCCAGGGGGATCTGTTTGGCACGGCCTGTGAGCACGCCGATGGCGTCAAGGCCGGCACAAACGGCGACCCGAATCAAGGCGAGCTCGACGCCGCGGCCCTGATCGAGGCGAACAGCCGCCCCCGCCGGCGGCGCGAGCCGGTGAGAGCGCCCCAGGCCGACTCTGGGGAAGACTTCAGCTCCAGCTCCGGCGGGCACGCGGCCGACGCCAACGGCAACCCCGACGCAAGCGCCGACGGCCCAGACTCCGACCTTCCCGCCTGGCACCACCACAGCCTGGTGGACCCCCAGCAGCTCACGCCGATGCTGCGCCACTACGTGGAGCTGAAGGCGGCTCACCCCGAACGGCTGCTGCTCTACCGCCTCGGCGACTTCTTCGAGTGCTTCTTCGAAGACGCAATCACCGCCTCGCGCCTGCTGGAGCTCACCCTCACCGGCAAGGAGGGCGGCAAGGCGATCGGGCGGGTACCGATGGCCGGCATCCCCCACCACGCCGCCGAGCGCTACTGCGGCGAACTGGTGCGCCGCGGCCACTGTGTGGCCCTCTGCGACCAGATCGAGGAGGCCTCAGCGCGGGGCCCGGCCAAAGGGGAGCTGCTCAAGCGCGAGATCACCCGCGTGATCACCCCCGGCACGGTGCTGGAAGAGGGCATGCTCGCCGCCCGGCGCAACAACTGGCTCTGCGCCGTGGTGTTGGAGGGTCCCGCCGGCCATGGGGATCCGGATCTGGCCGGCCTGCGCTGGGGCCTGGCGGTGGCCGATGTGAGCACCGGCGAGTTTCGGGTCACCGAGCGGGCCGGCAGCGACGCCCTGCACCAGGAACTGCTGCAGGTGGATGCCGCCGAGGTGCTCTGGCCCGGGGGGCTGGCAACCGGGAGCCCCGCCTGGTGCCCCGCCGGCCTGCTGCTCACGCCCCTGCCCCGCACGCCCTTTGAGGCGCCGGAAGCCATCGCCACCTTGAAGGGGCGCTTCGCCCTGGCCAGCCTCGATGGTCTCGGACTCGGGGAGCTGCCCCTGGCGATGCGGGCCGCCGGCGGGCTGGTGCACTACCTCGACGGCACCAATGGAGGCGCCAACCCCACCGCCAGCGGCGCCCCCGCAGCCGGCGACCAGCCCCGGGTGCCGCTCGACCTGCCCACCAGCTGGCACGCCGGCGATGCCCTGGTGCTCGATGCCGCCACCCGCCGCAACCTGGAGCTCACCCGCACCCAGCTGGGTGGCCAGCTGCAGGGCTCCCTGCTCTGGGCGCTCGATCGCACCCACACCGCCATGGGCGGGCGCTGCCTGCGTCGCTGGATCGAGGCGCCGCTGGTGGATCGCGACGCGATCCTGGCCCGCCAGGGCGGCGTGAGCGAGCTGGTGGCAACCCGCCCGCTGCGTCTGGCGATCCGCCGGCTGCTGCGGCCCATGGGCGACCTGGAGCGCCTGGCCGGCCGGGCCGGTGCCGGCACCGCCTCCGCCCGCGACCTGGTGGGCCTGGCCGATGGCCTGGAGCGGCTACCCCTGCTGGCGGGCCAGCTGGGGAAAGCCACCAGCGTCCCCCTGCAGGCCCTGGCCCGCCCCTGGCCGGAGCTCGAGGCGCTGGCCGCCGAGCTGCGCCACACCCTGCTCGAGGCACCGCCCCTCTGCCTCACCGAGGGCGGCCTGATCCACGACGGCGTCGATCCCCTGCTGGATGGCCTGCGCAACCAGCTCGACGACCAGGACGCCTGGCTGGCCCAGCAGGAGGCCTCCGAACGTCGCGCCAGCGGCATTGCCACCCTCAAACTCCAATACCACCGCACCTTCGGCTACTTCCTGGCGGTGAGCCGGGCCAAGGCGAGCGCTGTGCCAGATCACTGGATCCGCCGCCAGACCCTGGCCAACGAGGAGCGCTTCGTGACCCCCGAGCTCAAGGCCCGCGAGGGCCAGATCCAGCAGCTCCGGGCCCGCGCCGCCCAGCGGGAATACGAACTGTTCTGCCAGCTGCGGGCGCGGGTGGGCGAGCAGGCCGCCGCCATCCGCAGCGCCGCCCGCCTCGTGGCTGAGCTCGACGCGATCGCCGCGCTGGCCGAGGTGGCCGCCACCGGCGGCTACTGCTGCCCCGAGATCACCGATCCAGCGGGCCCCAACGCTCGCCTGCTGCAAATCGAAGCGGGCCGCCACCCGGTGGTGGAGCAGCTGCTGGTGGAGGAGCCCTTCACCCCCAACAGCGTGGCCCTGGGTTCACCCCCTGCCGGCACGCCACCGGAGGGCATCCCCGACCTGCTGATCCTCACCGGCCCCAACGCCAGCGGCAAGAGCTGCTACCTGCGCCAGACCGGCCTGCTTCAGCTGATGGCCCAGATGGGCAGCTGGATCCCGGCCCAATCAGCACGGCTGGGCATCGCCGATCGCCTCTTCACCCGCGTCGGCGCCGGCGACGACCTGGCGGCCGGCCAGTCCACCTTCATGGTGGAAATGGCCGAGACGGCCAACATCCTTCACCACGCCACACCCCGCTCCCTGGTGCTGCTCGATGAGATCGGCCGCGGCACCGCCACCTTCGACGGCCTCTCGATCGCCTGGGCCGTGGCCGAGCACCTGGCCACCCCACCCAAGCACGGCGGGCTGGGCGCCCGCAGCATCTTCGCCACCCACTACCACGAGCTCAACGCCCTGGCCGAGCAGCTGAGCCATGTGGCCAACGCCCAGGTGCTGGTGGAGGAAACCGGCGACAGCCTGCGCTTCCTGCACCGCGTGGTGAGCGGCGGCGCCAGCCGCAGCTACGGCATCGAAGCCGCCCGCCTGGCCGGCGTGCCCGCCCCCGTGCTGCAGCGCGCCCGCCAG
>Ga0164293_10001794_pt1 | contig 18048 bp, 13 predicted proteins | sample GEODES118metaG_FD_111487 | JGI IMG/M metagenome (GOLD analysis project Ga0164293, IMG submission 111487) | Eutrophic lake water microbial communities from Lake Mendota, Wisconsin, USA - GEODES118 metaG | ecosystem: Environmental > Aquatic > Freshwater > Lake | place: USA: Lake Mendota...
CCGACGACGAAGAAGAACAGACCGGTAATGAGATAGAGCGCCCCGATGCGCTTGTGGTCCACCGTGGTGAGCCACGACCACAGCCCGGTATCAGCGGGTGCGGCCTTGGCCTGGGTGTACGGGGGCGCGGCAGCGATGGTAGCCATCGTGTCGTTGAGTCAGCGTGAGTCGGTGACGGCGTTCTACTTGAGCGCCTGCAGGTAGGCCACAATATCCGCGATGTCGGCGTCGGTCAGACCGCCCACGTTCACAACCATCTTCGTCTTCGGATCGGTAAGCCCCTTGCCCAACGTGGGCATGAGACTGCCCGGCTTCATGGCCGGCGCGTTCTTGATCCAGTAAGCGAGATGCTTCGCGTCGTTCGGATAGAGACCACCGGCGATCGTGTAGCGCGTCCCCACGTGCGTGAGGTTCGGGCCCACGGCCGCCATGTTGAACGGCGTGCCCGCGATGGCGTGGCAGCCGATGCAGCTCGACTTGCTGTAAATGTCCTTGCCGCGAGCCGCATCACCCTTCGCGAGCAGCGACTCGTCGAACGCGACCGAGACGGGAATCTTCGCGGTGGGGATCGTGTAGGCGAATTCCTTCTCCAGCCGGTCCTTCGGGAAGGCCCACACCGGCACCGGCGCCGGCACGGTGGCCGCCGTGGTGGTGGCCGCCGCAGCCGAGTCCATCGGCTGGCCGTTGGCCTGCAAGCTGGCGAGCAGCACCGGAGCCGCACCTGTGCCCGACGGCACCGGCGCAACGCCCGACGTGGCCGGTGCGGCAGGGGCCGCCGCGACCGCCGGGAAGATCGCCGGCTGCTTCTGGTGCGCCGCCCACTGATCGAACTCACCCGGCGTGACCGTGTACAGGCGGAACTTCATGTTCGCGTGCGACGGCCCGCAGAACTCGGCGCAGAAGCCATTCCAGGCCTTCGTGCCCAGATCCTTGTTCGGCGTGAACCAGAGGTAGTTGGTGCGGTTCGAGATCAGGTCGCGCTTGCCACCCATCTGGGGAATCCAGAAGGAGTGCAGCACGTCGATGGTCTTGAGCTGGAAGTTGACCGTACGCCCGTTCGGCAGATACAGCTCGTTGGCTGTCGTGATGCCGAGCTGGGGGTACTTGAACTCCCACCACCACTGGTGGCCGATGACCTCGACCTGCAGCGCGTCCGGCGCGGCCTTCGCCTGCGTCTTGAAGATCGTGCGGACGGTGGGGATGGCGATGAAGATCAGGATGACGGCGGGGATGGCCGTCCACAGGATCTCGATCGTCGTATTGCCATGCACCTGCTTGGGCGTCGGGGCGCCGGGGCGCCGACGGAAGCGGATGATGGTGTAGACGAGCGCCGCCTCGACACCGACGAAGACAATCGTTCCCCAGAGGAGGAGCTTGTCCCACAACGCGTCAATGTCCGCGTTGAAGTCGGTGTTGGGATTGAACGTCGAATTCGGGTACTCGCCGCCGCAGGCTGCGAGTCCGAAGGCCAGAGCGCCCAGCAGCGCGGCGGAAGCCAGTCGCCGCGGGCGGAACGTGCCAACCATGCCTGTTCCTGAGGGAGTGTGAGGACCCTGCCACCTCGCGTCGACCCTGCAAGGTCGGCACGAGGCAGCAGGAGGGGTGGTGGGACTGCTGTGCGAAGCTAAACGGGCGTTTCAAAACCCCGCAAGCAAATCCTCTCCGGTTTTCGGGGTTTAACAGAGTTTTCTTGAGACAGTAACCACTAACACGAAGTTTCAGGGGTTTTTCAGTCCGAAGTCGGTCCTAATCCGGAGGTCTGAAACGGACGGAAGTCAGCCCCCCGCATGGCGTTTCCGGTCCTCGTCCGGATCGTCTGCTGTTCGTGAAGCCCGCTGCCTTCTTTCCGACCGCCGCGCTGGGCGCGGCTCTCCTCCTCGCCCAAACCGGCTGCCGTGGAGGCACCCCGGACACCGACCGGGCGCCCCTCGGGATCGGCGTGGGGGCCATTCCGGGCGCGCCCAACTACGACGAGGTCGTCCAGGGCGTGGAATTGGCCGTCGCCCGGCTCAACCAATCGGCCGGCGGCGTACGCTTTCGGGTCCGCCTCCCCGACACCGGCACCACGAGTGCCGTACGCGTGGCCGAACAGCTCCGGAATGACCCGTCCGTGATCGCCGTGGTGGGGCATCCCGAGAGCGGAAACGCCCTCGAGACGATCCCCGTGTACGCCGACGCGGAACACGCGGGCGCCAACGCCGTCGTGGCCGTCTCCCCCACGTCGACGTCGCCGCGTCTCACCGGCATCAGTCCGTGGTTCTTCCGAGTGGCACCGTCGGACGCCGACGCGGCCGGCTATACGGCCCGGTGGGTCCTCGATACACTCGGCGCCCGCCGCGCGGCGATCGTGTACCGCAACGACTCGTACGGACGCGACTGGGCCGCCACCTTCGCGAGTGCGTTCACCAGTGGCGGGGGCCGCGTGCTCACCCGCGACCCGTACCTCACCGACGTGGTCGAGTGGGACGCATACGCCGCACTCATTGCCGCGCAGCGCCCCGACGTGGTGCTCTTTCCCGGCGACGGCGTCGACGCGCTGGCTTTCATGCGGGGGCTGACCGCGCGCGGTGTCCGGGTCCCGTTCGTCGGGGGGGACGGGACCGAAACGATGCAGCGCGACGCGGCCGCGGCCGGGGCGTATTTCGTGTCCTTCTTCGACGAGGCACGCGCGACCGGCCAGGAGGCGCAACGCTTCAGGTCGGCCTATCGGGCCAGCTACGGCAGAGCCCCCAACATGTTCGCGGCGCTGTCCTACGATGCCACCCTGGTCGTGGGACGCACTGTGGTGAACGGCGCCCGCAGCCGCACGGCGCTGCGCCTGGCGCTCGAGCGCGTGGGCAACGGGGCTCCGTCGATGGATGGCGTGGCCGGCCGGATCGCCTTCGACAAGCAGCACGACATCACGGGGCGATCGGTGGTGATCAGCCGCGTCCCCGGTGACGCAACGCCCGGCGCAGGCGACCTGCCGACGTCCGGCTCCCGCCGGGGAGGTCGCTGATGCTTGGCGACCTCGTAGGCACCTGGCGGCTCACCACCATCCGCGCCCGTCTCATCGCCGGCTTCGGCATCTCCGTCACCCTGCTGCTCGTGGCGGGGTTGCTGGGATGGTACGGACTCTCGCGCGGCAATCGCGACGCCGAAGCCACCGTGCGCGACCTCACCGAGCGCTCGGAGTTCATCGAGCGTACCACCAACACGGTATTGCGTGAGTTGGTGGCAGGGCTGCGCTATCTCAGTACGGGTCGCCCGGACGACGAAACCGTGTACCGCAAACTCGTCGCACAGGCGGAACAACTCCGGACCGACGCGCTCGGCCGCGGCGCGCTCAACGCGGTCGAACGGCGACATCTCGAAGACATCGGCCGGCTGCAGGCGGCACTCGAAGTGCGCATCGCTGTCACCCGCGCATGGCAGGTCGCCGGATTCACGGCGAACGCCGATCGGGTACTCGCGCAGACCACGCGCGACATCGACTCCATCGAGACGGCGTTGCAGGCCCTGCGCCAGGGCGCCAGGCGTGGCGCCGACGGCACGATGGAACGCATGCGTGATCGGCTGTTTCGCTCCGAGGCGGGACTCGCCGTCGTCGTGGCCCTGGCATTCGGCGTGGCCGCTTTCTTCGGCCTCTCCACGTCGCGGGCCGTCACCAATCCGCTCGTGCAATTGCGTGACGAGATGATGGCCATCGGCGCCGGGGATTTGCGCACCCCCACCATCGATCTGCGCTTCGGGGGCGTGGCGCAGGAGTATGCGGAGCTGATCGACGCGACGCAGCAGGCGCGTGAACGCCTGCGCCTGCTCCTTACGCGCGTACAGGCGGAGGCCGACCAGGTGACACTGGCCGCGAGCGAGCTCTCGGCGTCGGCCTCGTCGGCCGCCGCCTCCTCGCAGCATGTGACGACAGCGGTCATGGACATCTCGCATGGGGCTGGTGTGCAGCTGTCCGCGCTCAAGCACGCTGGCGATACGGTAAAGGAGCTCGCTGAAGCGGGGGCCACCATCGGCGAGGCGACCGACGAAACCAATCGCGTGGGGCGAGAGATTCGCACCACCACCAACAGCGCGCGCGATCAGGTACAGCTCGCGGTGGACACGCTCTTCGACGTGCGAGAGGCCGTGGCCAACTCGCGGCAGGAAATGATGGCGCTGCGCGATGCCACCAGCGTCATCGACGAGTTCGTGAGCGTGATTTCAGAGATCGCCGCACAGACGAACCTGCTGGCGCTCAATGCCGCCATCGAAGCGGCGCGCGCCGGCAGCGCCGGTCGCGGCTTCGCGGTGGTGGCGCAGGAAGTGCGCGCCCTCGCCGAGCAGAGCTCGAGTGCGGCGAACGATGTCACGGAGAACGTGAAGCGATTCCGCGCGCAGATTGCCAGCGCATCCACGGCCGTGGAATCCGGCGCCAAACGCCTCAAGGACGTGCGCACGGTTGCCGAGGCGGTTGGGAATGCGCTCGCGAGCATCGAACACGCGGTGGCACAAGTCGACGGCGCCGCCGCCCGCGTGTCGCATGCGGTGGAGACGAACCGGCAGTCGCTCGGTCAGGTACAGCGCTCGCTCACCGCGGCACGCGACACGGCCGAAGGCCATGCCGCCGCGGCCGAGCAGGTGGCTGCGAGCACCGAGCAGACCTCCGCGTCGGCGCAGGAAGTGAGCGCGACCGCGGAGATGCTGCAGACGGCGTCGATGAGAGTGCGAGGGCTGATCGCGGAGTTCCGCGTCTGAACGGCTGAGAGGGGAGACTCGAGAAACGAGAATGAGAGCTGAGGGGCGAGAATGAGAAGTGCGCTCGGATAGAAGCGAGAGGTCAGCGGTCTCGAGGTGAGAAGCGAGTGCGTGGGCCCTCGCTTCTTGCCTCTGGACCGCTGATTTCTCGCTTCTATCCGGGCTCGCCTCTCATTCTCGCCCTTCGACTCTCCCGCTCAACTCTCGGAACTCACCTCTCGCACGATGATGCCGCGGGCGGCGAGCATGTCGAAGTACCGCTGCGCCGGTATGCATTCGTCCGGCGTGTGCACACCGGCCGGGATCGCCCCGCCAGCCTGCAACTGTCCCGTGATGGACAGGGTGTAACCCGTGGTACGCATCATGGCGCTGACCCCGTGCGTGGCATCGTAGCGATCGACCACTTCCCAGGCGCGCGTGTGGCGCTGGCCATCGCGCATGCCGGTCACGGTCACGCGCAACGCGACGAGATCGGGCTTGCCCTTGCGCAGATGATCGCCGGCCACCTTGACGAACACATCGCGCGGCGAGACCTGCTGTCCCTTCACGTCCACCGGCGCCGTATCGAGCAACCCGAGGTCGCGAATGGCGCGCATGATGGCGACGTGGCCCGGATAGCGGAGCGTCTTGTACTCCATGACCGGAATCTTCCCCGCGTAGCGATACACCATGGTGGAAAGACCGCCGGCGGTGTGGAACGCCTCGAGGGTTCCCACGCCATCACCAAAAGAGACGGGCTCCAGTTCCGACAACGCGGTCACCGTCGTGGGCTGTCCATCGCGCACGACAAGCGACTGGGTGGTGTAATAGTCCACCATGCCTTCGATCGAATACGCGATCTGGTAACCGAGCGGCGGTTCGGGGACCTGTGGTAACCCACCAACGAAGAGTTTGACGGCCTCGACCGAATCAAACTGATCGATACCGTACTGGGCGATGACATTGACCATGCCCGGCGCCAGACCGGTATCGGGAATCACACTCACCCCCCTGGCGAGCGCGGCGGCGTGCAGTTGTTTCTGTTGCTGCACGATCTCGGTATTGCCGCCCAGATCGGTGAAGTGGACGCCGGCCTCCACGGCCAGTCGCGCCAGTGTGCCGTTGAAGTAGTACGGAATCGCGCTGAGCACCGCATCGCAGCGCGAAAAGGCGTCCCGAACGGCGGCTTCGTCACGCACATCGAGCGCGATCGACGACAGCCGCGCGTCGGCGCGCTGTTGCAGAAACGGTGGCAACGACCCGATCTTCACGTCGGCGATCGTGACGTGAGAAACAGCGGGCTCATTCAGCAGATCGAATGCACAGGCAGAACCTTGCAGCCCGGCACCCAACACGAGCATGCGCATCAGGAGACTCCAGTGGTGATTTTCCGGGGAGGATTTTCGTGATGGAGAATTTAACGGGTGCGCCATTCCGGTGGCGCGACCAATTATTGGAAACCACCGCAGAGATCGTGCGCGTCCTCGGTCGAGTACGGCGGGTTGCGGTCATCGGCATCAAGCCGGAAGTCGTGGGCGGACCGGCGTTCTCCGTTCCTGAACGGATGCAGCAGGTGGGCTACGAGATCGTCCCGATCCCGGTGTACTACCCCGACATCACCGACATTCTGGGCGTCCCCATCCACCGGTCTCTCAGCACGGTGTCACCAGCGGTGGACATGGTGGTGCTGTTTCGCCGCCCCAACGACGTTCCCCTTCATCTCGACGACATTCTGGCGCACAGGCCGAGCGTGGTGTGGATGCAGCTGGGGATCCGGCATGACGGCGTCGCGCAGCAGCTCGCAGAGGCGGGGATTGCCGTGATCCAGGACCGGTGTGTGAAGGTGGAGCTGGAGAGGATGCGGGGGCCGCGGTTGTAACTGCGGGTGTACAGGCGATCGACCAGCAGACGGCAGACGGCAGGAACCACAGCACGCTGTCACGGAGGAATGCGGTAGACCAACACGGGAGCCTGCGCTGCGCGCGGCTCCCGATATCCCAACCGCAAAGGAAATCGGGCGCCCCGCGAAGCGGTGGCGCCCGTGTTGTTGTACCGCATTCCTCCCGTACTGCGTGCTGTAGTTCCTGCCGTCTGCCGTCTGCAGTTGAGACGCGGTTCCCTCCGCAGTCCCCCACGCCGTTACATCCGCACCCTGTTCCTTCCGTCCGCTTTCGCCCGGTACAGCGCCGCGTCTGCCCGCGCGAACAGGTCTTCCACGCTTTCGATACGCGCCGCCGGATAGACGGCCACGCCCACCGAGGCGGTGAGCCGCAGGGGCTCGGCCACCGAATCACTCGCGAACAGATGCATCGCGATGGCATCACGGATGCGCTCGGCGAAGGATTCGGCGCCGCCATCATCGGTTTCGGGGAGCAGCACGAGGAACTCCTCACCGCCGTAGCGTGCGACGATGTCGCTCGTGCGGATGGTATCGCTGAGCAGCTGGCCCACGTCGCGCAACACGTCGTCGCCGACCAGGTGCCCGTACGTGTCGTTGACCCGCTTGAAGTGATCGAGGTCGATCATGAGCAACGCCATCGTGCTGTCGTAGCGCAACGCGCGCTCCATCTCAGCCGTGATCCGCTCGGTGAGCGCCCGGCGATTGAGCAGCTGTGTGAGCGGATCGGTCTGCGCGAGCTGTTCGAGTCGCGCGTTGTCGGCCATCGTGCTCTCCACCATCTGCGCCCGCTGAATGACCGCCACGGCCGCAGTGATCACCGCCTGGGCGAACTCGAGATCGGCCGGCCCGAATCGCTCCTGATCGCGGGTGCGACGCACCAGGAACACCCCGTACTGCCCGCGATCGACGGAGAAGGGCAGCGCGATCACGGAGCGAATGGGCACCTCGATCCCCTCGATCCCCCATACGTGGCGCACCCCTTCGTAGAGCGGGTGCGTATCGAGGTCTTCGACGAGGACCGGCTGACCGCTGTCGAGCGCAGCCTTGAGCTCGGGGTACCGTTCGAGCTGCACGGTGAGCTGCTGCAGCCCCGGATTCTCGAACGCCGCCACGACGTTGGCCTGCGTGTCGCCCGGCCTCGCGAGCACCACGGAGCAGTGCGACACGCTCAACGCGCGTGCGGCGCGCCGAACGAGCAGATGGAACAACTCGCTCACCGACAGGTCGCCGGTGACCTCGTGCAGGATATCCACGAGCTTACGGCGGCTGTCAGCGTCCTGCTGCGCGCGCAGCAACTGTTCTTCGGTCCGCTGCAACGCGGCCCGAGTGGAGCGCAGGAGGGCGCCCATACGGAGCTGCGCCTGCACGCGGGCGAGCAACTCCTTGGGACGATACGGCTTGCGGATGAAGTCGGCCGCGCCGAGGCCGAGGGAGCGCACACTTGCCTCTTCGGGCGGCTGGGCCGACAGCATGAGCACCGGCAGGTCCCGCCATCGTTCATCGCCCTTGATGCGCTCGAGCAGCTGGCAGCCGTCGGCGTCGGGCATCAGGATGTCGAGGAGCAGCAGATCGGGGGAACGGCGCTCGAGCTGCTCCAAACAGGCCGCACCGCCGTTAGCGGGCACGACATCGTAGCCGTTCTCCTGAAGCAACCAGGTCACGGATTCGAGCACCGCCTCGTCGTCATCAGCTACCAGGATGCGCGACGTCGCCATTCCCACTCCCAAAGGTCACGAGGCGCGCCCCGCGCGCGCCTCCACTGTCCCTGCCCCTGCCATCCGTGATGCAGGCACCGTGCCGCCATCGCCGCCCGGTGCCGTCCCCACGTATCCTGTTCCAAGCTTACCCGCTGGGCTTACTGGCCGTCACCCGTGAAGAGGTCGCCACCCTCAGCGGGCTCCGCCGCCGTCTCGCCGGCGCCGGGCGCGTCCGTCACGGCCACCTCGGCCGACTCGCCCTCTTCCTTGTCGTCGGGGATCACCCGCGCCACGGCCGAGACCACATCGTTGTCGTCGAGGGACACGAGCTTCACGCCCTGCGCGATTCGGCCGGTGACGCGGATTTCGCTGACCTTGCTGCGGATCGCGATCCCCTGCTTGGTCATGAGCATCAGCTCATCCTCGGCCACCACTTCCATGAGCGCGACCACGTGGCCGGTCTTCTGGGTGAGGTCGAGTGTCTTGATCCCCTTGCCGCCACGTCCCTGCACGCGGTATTCGCCGATATCGGAGCACTTGCCGAGGCCGCGCTCGGTGACCACCAGCAGCGTGGCTTCCCGCTTGATGACCACCATGCCGATGACGTGATCTTCGGGGCGCAGTTCGACACCCTTTACGCCCGTGGTGTCGCGGCCCATGGCCCGCACGTCGCCCTCGCCGAAGCGAATCGACATGCCGTTCCGGGTGGCCAGCACCACGTCGTTGTTGGCCGACGTAAGCTGCACGTCCATGAGCTCGTCGCCGTCCTCGATCTTGATGGCCTTGATGCCGTTCGACCGCGGGTTCGAGTATTGCGACAGCGCCGTCTTCTTCACCGTACCGTTCTTCGTGCAGAAGAACAACGACTCGGTATCGGTGAACTCCTTCGTGAGCACGATCGCGCGAATGCGCGTGTTGGGCGTCACGTTGATGAGGTTCACGATGGGCTTGCCGCGCGTGTTGCGCGCCGCCTGCGGCAGTTCGTGCACCTTGAGCCAGAAGCAGCGACCGTCATCGGTGAAGATGAGCATGTACGTGTGCGTGCTCGCCACGTAGAACCGCTCGATGAAGTCGTTCTCCTTGAGGTCGGCCGCCGCCTTGCCACGCCCGCCGCGCCCCTGCGCCTGATACTGGGACAGCGGGGTGCGCTTGCAGTAGCCGCCGTGGGTGATAGTGACGACCATCTCCTCTTCGGCGATGAGGTCCTCGACGGAGAACTCCCCGTCGTCGCTCACGATTTCGGTGCGCCGTTCGTCGCCATAGCTCTCGGCCAGCTTGAGCAGCTCGCCCTTGAGAATCTCCATGCGGCGCGACTTGCTCTCGAGAATGCTGCGCAGCTCGGCGATGGTGGCGCGCACCTCGGTCAGCTCTTCCTCGAGCTTGTCACGCTCGAGACCGGTGAGCTTGGCGAGACGCATGTTGAGAATGGCCTCGGCCTGGCGCTCGCTGAGCCCGAAGCGGCTCTGCAGCTGCGCACTGGCCGACGGCGTATCCTCAGCGGCGCGAATGAGGGCGATGACCTCGTCGATGTTGTCGACGGCGATCTTGAGCCCTTCGAGGATGTGCTCGCGCTCCAGTGCCTTGTCGAGGTCGAACTGGGTACGGCGCACGATGACTTCGTGCCGGTGCTCGATGTAGTGCTCGAGGCACTGCTTGAGCGTCAGCACCTTCGGCACGAGCTGCCGCGTGTTGGGGTCGGGCACGAGCGCCAGCATGATCACGCCGAACGTGCTCTGCATGGACGTGTGCTTGTACAGCTGGTTGAGCACCACGCGCGGAATGGCATCACGCTTGAGCTCCACCACCACGCGCATGCCATCGCGGTCGGATTCGTCACGCAGCGCACTGATGCCGGTGAGCTTCTGTTCGCGCACCAGCTCGGCGATGTCCTGCACGAGCTTGGCCTTGTTCACCTGGTACGGCAGCTCGGTGATGACGATCTGCGACTTGTTGCCCTTCTCGTTCTCTTCGATCACCGCCTTGGCGCGCATCACGATGCGCCCGCGGCCGGTATCCTGATAATCGGTGATGCCCGCGCGGCCGTAGATGAAGCCGCCCGTGGGGAAATCGGGGCCCTTCACCATCTGGCGCAGCTGCGCCGGCTCGAGCCCGGGGTTGTCCACCAGCGCCACCACCGCGCTCACGATTTCGCGCAGGTTGTGCGGCGGAATGTTGGTCGCCATACCCACGGCGATACCCGACGAGCCGTTCACCAGCAGGTTGGGGAACCCGCTCGGCAGCACGCGCGGCTCTTCGAGGCGATCGTCGAAGTTGGGCGCGAAGTCGACCGTGTTCTTGTCGATGTCGGTGAGTAGCTCCACCGCCATCTTCGTGAGACGCGCTTCGGTGTAGCGATAGGCGGCCGCACTGTCGCCGTCCACCGAGCCGAAGTTGCCCTGACCGTCGACGAGCGGATAGCGCAGCGAGAAGTCCTGCACCATGCGCACGAGCGCGTCGTACACACTGCTGTCGCCGTGCGGGTGATACTTGCCGAGCACATCGCCAACGACCGTCGCCGACTTCTTGTACGGGCGCCCGGGCAACAATCCGAGCTCGTTCATCGCATACAGCACGCGGCGATGCACGGGCTTGAGACCATCGCGCACGTCCGGCAGGGCACGTGAGACAATGACGCTCATGGAGTAGTTGATGAACGACTCCTTGATCTCCTCGTCGATGAGACGCGGCAGGATGCGTTCGCGGGCGTTTGGAGCGGTCATGGGACGGCTGGGAATGGGTCCGACACAGGGCCTGACACGGGCTCGGCGCGACTGGGCGCCAACCCGTTAAAAATACCCGTGTGCTCCCCTCAAACACAGGGGCAAACCATACCCGCCAAGAGGCGCTAAATCGTTTTGGGGCCTTGATTTTGGGTGGTTGACCGACCACTGAAAACTGCGACTACAAACCAGAAACTCCCCGCGGTCGGCGGGGAGTTCGTTTCGCGACCGGAGATCGCGGTCGGGCGGGGAGTTTGTAGTTCGTGGTTTCAGTGATCAGTCCTCAGCCAACCGCCCTACGCCGCCCCTTGCCCGGTACCCGGATCCTGGGCAGCAATGGCCTGCTCCTCCGCCGCATCCTCGCTGGTTTCCTCGGCCAGTTCCTCGGCCTCGTCGGCAGCGGCTTCCGCATCGATGGCGCGCTGCTCAGCCCGGTAGCGCTCGTACCACTCACGGGTGACCTCCCCGGCCAGTTCGCGGTTGCCAAGCCCGAACGACAGGGCCAGCGCGAGCGCCACGGCGCCGAACAGGATGGCGAAGGCCGTAGTAACGATGTCGGTGGCAATCCCGAGTTCCTGGAGGGCCATGAACACCGCCAGGACGATCACACCGCTCCGGCCGATGCGCGCCAGCCACGGGCCACCGTGCAGACCGCCGGCCGACGCCATGATGAGGCCGCCCACGAAGCCACCGAGCACGATGCCCAAAATGATGATCACGATGGCCGCGATCACACTGGGGATGTAGCTCATGAGCTCGGTAAACACGTTCGCCAGCGAGTCGAGCCCGATGGCGCTCGCGGCGATCAGGAGCACGGCGAACATGACCACCCAGAACAGCAGGTTGGCGATGACCTTCGCCGGATTGAGATGCGACCCTGAGCGCTCCACGGCCTGCAGCACGCCACCGCGCTCGAGGAGCTGGTTGAACTTGAGGCGGCGCAGCAGGCGGCCAGCGCCCTTCTCCACCACCTTCGCCACCAGGTAGCCGGCAAAGAGGATGACGAGCGCGCCGAAGAGCGCCGGCACGAACTCGCCGAGCAAGGCGAAGCTCTGTTCGAGCCGCTCGGAGAAGGTGCTGGCGACGGTACCGGCGACGCCGGTGTCCTGTGCGGCGGAAGCGAGCATCAGAGAATCAGAGAACGACGGCAAGGAATCCGACTGGAGCTGCGAAGACACGGGAATGAGCAAGAGGGCTGCAGGCACGGCGGTGAAACGAACGCGGGCGTGGCGCGCGGCTGTTACAAGCGCGTGCCACGCTTCACATCGAAGATCGCACTTCGGCGACAAGAGGGACAGAGCAGCCACTCACGTTGGCGATGGTACCCCAACCCAAATGAGCCGCCGCCGATGGGACGGCGCGTCATGCGCACATGGCAGCGCGGGCACTCCGGCAGTTCGCCGCCCTGCACCACGGCACGAAGCTGCTTCTCCTCCTCCGCGGTAAAACGGGCCGCTTCGCCCGCGGGTTTCGCTAACGCGGGTTTCGCCAGAGCGGGGTTCGCCAGAGCGGGGTTCGCCAGAGCGGGGTTCGCCAGAGCGGGGTTCGCCAGAGCGGGGTTCGCCAGAGCGGGGTTCGCTGGCGCGGGGTTCGCTGGCGCGGGTTGCTCCCCGGGCGGCCGGGGCTCGCCCGCGTCATTGCCGCCGTCGTTCACCGGTGGCACCGAGGCTTCACTCCCACGGCACGAGTTGGACCACGACTTTGCCGAACTGCTGCCCCGAGGCGAGGCGTGCGTAGGCCTGCGGCGCCTGCTCCAGCGGCCAGACACTGTCGACCGGAGGCTGCAGGGAGCCGTGACGGAAGAACTCGGTAATGGCGTCGAACTCGGCGTCATTGCCCATCGTACTGCCCATGAGCGTCCACTGGTTCCAGAACATGCGACGCACGTCGACCTGCACGAAGGGGCCACTGGTGCCGCCGCAGGTCACCAGCCGGCCTCGACGGCCGAGGGCCGTGAGGGACTGCGGCCAGGTGGCCTCGCCCACGCTGTCGATCACCACATCGACGCCACGCTTGTCCGTCATGGCGCGAATGGTCTTGCCAAGATCGGGCTGCGTGTGATCGAGCCGGTGATCGGCGCCAAGCAGCGACGCCTTCTCGAGCTTCTCCGCGCTCCCCGACGTCACCCAGGCGGTGGCGCCGATGTGCTTGCAGATCTGCAGCGCGGCCAGCGCCACTCCGCCGCCGATCCCCCAGATGAGCACCTGCTCGCCGGCGCGCACCTTGGCCCGGGTGACGATCATGCGCCACGCCGTGAGCGTGGCGAGCGGGAAGGCGGCGGCCACGTCCCAGGGGAGCCAATCGGGGATGGTGCGGACGTTCGCTTCGGGCACGACGACATAATCGGCGATGGTGCCGGGGTAGTGCTCCCCCAGTACGCCGTAGCTGAGGCACAGGGGCTGGTCGCCATCACGGCAGTATTCGCAGCGACAGCTGCGGTCGACGACGCCGGGGTTGATGATGACGCGGTCGCCGACCTTCACCGAAGTGACCTTGCTGCCCACGGCCTCCACGATGCCGGCCCCGTCGGAGCCAAGGGCCCAGCCGGGCTTCACTTTGGCCCCGGGAATCCCCTGCAGTACCCAGAGGTCGAGCCGGTTGAGGGCGGCCGCATGGACGCGCACCCGTACGCCGTCGGTCGCGTGCACGCTAGGCACCGGCGCGTCGTGTTTCACGACGAGCTGCTCTGGGCCACCGTGGGCGGCGAAGGTGAGGGCGCGCATGGTGTGGAAGAGACTCATGACTACGGAAGCTCGGGAGGCGGAAGCTTGGACGGCGGCAACGGTGACTGCGCGGGTAACGGCGGTGTACCTGCAGACGGCAGACGGCAGGAACCACAGACGGCAGACGGGAGGCGTATGGTAAAACAAACGGGGGCGGGCGCTTTGCGCCGCCCCCGATTTCCATACCGCAGAGGAAATCGGGCGCGACCGCGCCGCGGCGCGCCCGTTCTTCCGCATGCCTGCGTCCTGCGAGCTGTGGTTCCTGCGGTCTGCCGTCTGCTTTTCCCCCCGGCGCGGCGCGATGTCGACCCACCCCATCTGCCCGCCCCGTGTCACCCCCTATATTGCGAGACTACCGCCAAGTCCCAACACCAAGTCCATATGTCGTCTATCAAGGTTCCCCCCCTCGGCGAGTCGATCGTCGAAGCCACGGTCTCACGCTGGCTCAAGAAGGAAGGCGACGTCGTCGCCGTCGGTGATTCACTCGTCGAACTCGAGACGGACAAGATCACCGTGGAGGTGCCCGCACTCGAGGCGGGAACGCTGACCGCGCGTGCGAAGGGCGAAGGGGACGTGGTGGCAGTGGGAGACGTGCTGGGGGAGCTAGTTGCAGGTGCTGCGTCGGGCGCGAACAGCGGCACAACGGAAGCGCCGAAGGCGGAAGCTGGCGCCACGGTAGCTGGTGGGACGGGAGCTGGAACGACGGGAACGGCGGCGGCCGAGGCCAAGGTGTCGCCGGCGGCGGCGCGTACGGCGGCGGAGGCGGGGATCAATCCCGCCGACGTACCGGGTACGGGTCGCGGCGGCGTGGTGAGCAAGGCCGACGTAATGGCAGCCACAACTGCCGTTCCCGCTGTTCAATCTCCCGTGTCATCAGCTCCCGTTGCTGCAGCTCCCGTTACCCCAGCTTCCGCTGTGGCGGCGTCATCCCCCGCGGCCAGCGCCCAGCGCGAAACCCGCGAGAAGATGTCTACGCGTCGCAAGCGCATCGCCGAAAACCTGCTGCAGTCCCAGCACGCCACGGCGCACCTGACGACGTTCAACGAGATCGACATGACGGCGATCACGGCCCTCCGTGAGCGCCTCAAGGATCGCGTCGAGAAGGAACAGGGCGTGAAGCTCTCGTTCATGCCCTTCTTCGCCAAGGCGGCAACGCTGGCGCTCAAGGCCTACCCGGTCGTGAACACCCAGATCGACGGCGACACGATCGTCTACAAGCACTACGTGAACATGGGCATCGCCGTCGCCAGCGACGCGGGGCTCGTGGTGCCGAACGTGAAGGATTGCGACCAGAAGAGCGTCGTGCAGATCGGCAAGGACATCGGTGCCGTGGCCAAGCGCGCGCGTGATGGCAAGCTGTCGATGGACGACCTCACCGGCGGCACCTTCACCATCACTAACGGGGGCGTGTTCGGCTCGCTCATCTCCACGCCGATCATCAACTACCCGCAGGTGGGCATTCTCGGGCTGCACAAGACGCAGGACCGCCCGGTGGCGATCGGCGGCAAGGTGGAGATCCGCCCCATGATGTACGTGGCGCTCAGCTACGATCACCGCATCATCGACGGCCAGCAGGCGGTGCTGTTCCTGGTTCGCCTGAAGGAACTCATGGAAGACCCGGCGGCAATGCTGGTGTATTGAGCGCGTAACGCCACTGAGGGCTGACGGCTGATAACTGAAAGCTCCCCCGAGGATCTCGTGATCTTCGGGGGAGCTTTCAGTTTTCGGCCGTCAGTCCTCAGTTCCTCACCCCCAGACGCACCACGACGCCCCTAAGCGTTTCCGCCGGGACGTCGGGCTTCGTCAGCACACGTTTTCAACGCGAGGGTTGGGGCCGCCGCTGACGATGTATGGGCTACTGTGTATGTATGGCGCCCGGGGAGGGCGCGCCGTCAGCAGCAAGACGACATCGCTCCCCGATGGTAACAGGGGGTTCAGCCGGGCCGGAAGCCCCTCGCCCGTCACGAATGCCGTCCGGTCGCCTGCGCGCCGATCCGTATTTCCGGCTAAATCTCGTATACCGGTTACCACCACGACAGCCAGCGGGGGGCGTGTGACTATCTTCCACGCATGACCTCCCCAACGACCCAGACCGCCGACGTCCTCGTCCTCGGCGGTGGCCCGGGCGGCTATGTGGCCGCCATTCGCGCTGCGCAGCTCGGCTTCTCCGTCACCTGCATCGAGGCCGACAAAACGCTCGGCGGCACCTGCGTGACCGTCGGGTGCATTCCGTCCAAGGCGCTGCTCCAGTCGAGCGAGCACTACGAGTGGCTCCGTCTCCACGCCGCCGAACATGGCGTGAAGGTGGACGGCGCCAGCATCGACCTGCCGGCCATGATGGCCCGCAAGACCGACGTGGTGGCGCAAAACACCAAGGGGATCGAGTTCCTGTTCCGCAAGAACAAGGTCACCTGGGCCAAGGGCTTCGGCACGCTCAAGCCGAACAATGTGATCGACGTGCAGGGTGCCGACGGCTCGGTCACGAGCTGGCAGGGGACGCACGTGATCATCGCCACCGGATCCGTACCCGTTCAGCTGCCGTTCCTGCCGTTCGACGAGACGCGTGTGCTATCGAATGTGGGTGCGCTGCAGATCCCCGAGGTGCCGAAGCATCTCATCGTGATCGGCGGCGGCGTGATCGGCCTCGAACTGGGCTCGGTGTGGCGCCGGCTTGGGGCGAAGGTGACGGTGGTGGAGTACGCCCCCACCATTCTCCCCGGCAACGACGACGATGTGGTGAAGGAGGCCGACCGCATCTTCCGCAAGCAGGGGCTCGAGATCCACACCGGCACGAAGGTGACCGGTGGGGACGTGCGCGAAGACGGGGTGACCATTCACGTGGAGAAGGACGGCGCGGCGTCGAGCATCGAAGGTGACTACGTGCTCGTGAGCGTCGGCCGTCGCCCGTCGCTGAGCGGCGTGGACGCCGCCGCGCTCGGCCTGCAGCTCGGCCAGCGCGGCGAGATCGTGGTGAACGACCAGATGCGCACCAATCTCCCCAACGTGTTTGCGATCGGTGACGTGGTGGGCGGCAAGCTGCTCGCCCACAAGGCCGAAGACGAAGGGGTGATCGCCGCCGAGGTGATCGCCGGCAAGCCGGTGCACATGCACTACCGCACGATGCCGGGCGTGGTGTACACGTGGCCGGAAATCGCCACGGTGGGGCTCACGGAGCAGGAAGTGAAGGCGAGCGGCCGCGCGTACCGCGTGGGCAAGTTTCCGTTCAGCGCCAACGGCCGTGCGCGCACGATGGGCGAGACCCAGGGGTTCGTGAAGTTCGTGGTGGACCAGACCACCGACGAAATTCTGGGCTGCCACATGATCGGCCCGCACGTGGCCGACAACCTCGCGCAGGTGGTGCTCGCGATGGAGTACCGTGGCAGCGCCGAGGACATCGCGATCACGGTGCACTCACACCCGACGCTGAGCGAGACGGTGAAGGAAGCGGCGCTGAGTGCCTTGGGTCGCGCGATTCACATGTGATCGCGGGTACCTGCAAATACAAACGCCGCCGGGTTTCCCCGGCGGCGTTTGTTCATCTCGGGCGAACTCAGTCCGCGAGCGGGGCCTTGCCCGGCAGTGCGGCCATGATGTTGGCCATGAGATGCGCCGGCGCCTTCACGTGACGCATGGTGTCGGTGTCCTTGGCCACGCGAGCCCAGAACTGCACCGCTTTGTCGTTGGCTTCGCGGGCGTCAGCCTCGGAGGCCTCACCGTCGAGCCACATGTTGACGGCATCAGTGATCGTATCGGCCGCGGCAACCTCGGGCAGCGGGACCTCGCGATCGGCCGCGGGACGATCGGCAGACACCGCCGCGTCACGGGTATCGCGGACCTTCTGATTGAGGTTCTCGTGCGCTTCGTGTCGGTCGAGCATCACGCGTATTTCTCCTCGAGCAGGGCCTGAAGTGCTTCACGTGCCCGATGCACGCGCATCTTCAGGGCGCCAACGGTAGTACCCAGGAGGTCCGCCATTTCCTCGTACGAGCGACCTTCAACGTGCTTCATGATGAAGGCCTCGCGGAGACTTGGCGCCAGCTGCGCGAGTGCTGCATCGAGGTCCTGCCGCAGTTCAGTGCGGTCGAGGTCCTCATCGGGAGTCGCGTAGCCGGAGGGCTGATCGTCTTCGTCGTAGCTCAGGTGCGTGCGCCGAATGTTCTTCAGCCAATCCTTGCACCCGTTGGCAACGATCCGGAACAGCCAGGCATCGAATCGCCCACGCACCTCACCAAGATGGTGATATGCCTTGATGAACGATGTCTGAAGAATATCCTCGGCGACGTCGGGACTACCCGTCATTCCAA
>Ga0164293_10001796_pt1 | contig 18046 bp, 17 predicted proteins | sample GEODES118metaG_FD_111487 | JGI IMG/M metagenome (GOLD analysis project Ga0164293, IMG submission 111487) | Eutrophic lake water microbial communities from Lake Mendota, Wisconsin, USA - GEODES118 metaG | ecosystem: Environmental > Aquatic > Freshwater > Lake | place: USA: Lake Mendota...
GCCTACGAGGAAGCCAGCCTGGTCCGGAGGATGTTCTAGATGAGCATCCCGAAAGCCCCGAATGAATTGGAAATTGTTCGAACGACTTGGAATCAGTTCGAAATAGTCTTGGCGGAAACGGAGTCCGCCAACTCAAGAGCTAAGCAATAACTGAAATCCAAGTTTCTCTCTGTAATTAACTTTCAGCTTGTGTCAGGATAGCCCATCTGCTACCATCCAATGTCAATATTTATGGTATGCAGGATGGTATGAATGCCCAAAATAGTAACACCACTAAGCGACCTCCAAGTAAGACGCATCACACGAGTTGGATGGCATGCGGTAGGAGGAGTTGCCGGGCTTCTGTTGCAAGTCCGTAAACCTAAAAAAGATGGTGCGCAAATTCCACGATCGTGGATTCTAAGAGTCAAGGCCGGTGATCAAAGACAGCCAATTGGCCTCGGTTCTTATCCACAAGTGTCGTTGGCTGTAGCGCGTGAACAAGCGGCAAAGCTTGTCATGGAAGCAAAACAGGGGGTAAATCTAAAAGCAAAGAAGCGCGCCCAACGCAGCTCTTTAATCTTAGCCGCTAGCAAGAATAAAACTTTTAAAGAGTGTGCTGAGGCCTACATGGATGCACACAGTAGCGACTACACGAATGAAAAGCATCGGAAACAGTGGCCAGCAACTCTAGTTACTTATGCGTATCCAATCATCGGCAACATGTTGGTATCGGACATCGCAATGCGTGACGTTCGCAACGTACTTGAACAAGAAACTGTGGTTGATATAAACACCAAAGGAAAGCTCTGGTATGTGAAAACAGAGACCGGAAAGCGCGTCCTTGGGCGTATCAAGACAGTGCTTGATTACGCAACAGTCAACGAATACCGCTCAGGTACAAACCCAGCACAGTGGACAGGTTTTTTATCAACGCAACTTCCTTCCCCCAAAAAGATTCAAAAGAAGGAACACCACCCAGCCGTGCCGTATCTGCAAATAGGGGGCTTCATGTCAAAGCTCCGCTCCAACTCAAGCCTCAGCGCAAAGGCACTTGAGTTTTTAATATTGACGGCAGTTCGATCTGGGTCAGTGAGAAAAGCTGAGTGGTCTGAAATTGACACAGACAATGCCTTGTGGATCATTCCCGCAGAACATACCAAGGCGCGACAAGAACATCGCGTCCCCTTGCAGCCGCAGGCCATCCAGCTACTTAAGTCATTATCAAAAGTGGCAGGAACAAATCTAATTTTTCCGAATCGAAACAACAAAGCCCTCAGCGATATGGCTTTTAACCAAATAATGCGCGGAATGCGCGAACGCGGCGAATTAAAGGTTGAAGGGGTGCCACATGGTTTTCGCAGCACGTTCAGAGACTGGTCTGCCGAAAGAACATCTTACTCAGATGAAATCCGAAAAGCTGCTTCAGGACATGCTATTGGCGACTCAGTAAAAGAGGCTTATCAGCGAACAGACCTTCTGGATAAACGTCGCAGCCTTATGAATGAGTGGGCCAATTTCTTAGATACGTAAATATTTCAGACACCTGCTGAATTGGCATTTGCAAATTCAATTCAAGTCATTTAGAATCAAGCCACACAGCCAACAAAAACCGTCTTGGCCGGCCAGCGGGGCACCGCACCCCTAACTATCCGGACATATAAATCGCTCTTTGTTTAGTTGTTTTGACAATCGAGAAATCAGACTAGTCATAAGCCATTTATGACTGACTTCACCAGCTGAAGTTCAGGGGTCAGCGCAAGTCAAACGGCGGAGCCGTCTGCTTAATGCAGACTTCTTAAGCTCTTGGCCGGTAAGAATTTTTTAACCCTACTGGTCAAGCATTTTTGAGTGCATGACATGTCATCAAATCAACATACCTCCGACTTCGAGTCGCTTCCAGAATCTGGTTTTGTTCGTGAATCGCAACTAGTTCAAAACCCAAAACGCCCGATTCCCAATCCCTTACTTCCATTTAGTAGTTCAACGCTTTGGCGAGCAGTCAGGAACAAAAAATTTCCAGCACCCGTCAAGTTGACTAAAGGCGTAACTGCATGGCGCGTCAGTGACATACGCGGATATTTGCAAAAAGTAAGCGAAGCTAACCTAAAGGAGGGAAAATGAAAATATCTAATTCATTGAAAACTCTAAGCAGGAGTGTCACTTATGTCATCTACAACGTAGGCTCAATAGGACTTTCAACGCGTTGTGGAAGAAAACCATGTACCCTTTTAAGTGCAGCTAGGCACAACCTTAGGACAATTGCAGCCGAGCTAACGTTTAACGGTGCAATTGACACCTCTCGTTCAAAATTAAATGTTGTATTGGCTGGGCCTAGTTCAGCAGAAGAAGTCGCTGAACTTGCAAAACAACACATAGCTGAATGTTGTAAATACAAACGAAAATTAAGGCGTGATCACGTCCAAGCCGTCGAAATCCTAATCTCTTTAAGTCAAGACTTGGAGGGTGGAAGCGAGAATTTTTTTCAGGCTTGCCTTGAATGGATACAAAACCGTTTTGGGTCTTTAGCTGTTTTATCTGCCGTCGTTCATTTAGACGAGACAAAGCCACACATGCACGTTTTGATTTCCCCCATCATTGACGGGCGAGTCAATGGCAGTCGATTAATCAATCGTCAAAGTCTGATTGATCAAAAAAATGAGTTTTCAAAAGAGGTGGCAGAGAAGTTTAACGTCCAGCTTCCGAGACCCAAATTAACGAAATACGAGCAAGGGCAAGCCTCAAATTGCGTTATCACTCACCTGAACTCAATTCAAAGCCCACTCTTGCACGATCCAGCTTGGAATTCAATCAAGACCGCCATTCAAAAAGATCCAATTGCTTTTTTAGCAGATTACGGAATTTACGCTGAACTAAAAAAACCAAATAAGAGCATGCGAACTTTAACGGAAATATTCATCAGCAAAGGCAAGGGCTCTAACTACGAGCTGTGAAATCTGAGCCAAATCATCCTTATCTTAAATCCCTGAATACCTATCTTGTGTAGGTTTCACAACAGAAAGAACATCATGCTTCCAATTGAAACAATCATCGACCAAATCAATACACACCATAAATACGCCACGAAGCACGCTAAAGACGCTGTAGAAAGCGCCAAAGCAGCTGGAGAGCTTCTACTGCATGTAAAGGCAACGCTACCTCATGGTACGTTGACAAGTTGGATTAAAACCAATTTAAACGTTTCCGATCGACAAGCTCAGCGATACATGGCTGTTGCCCAAGGTAAACCTGTTCCGCTTCGTAAGTTAGCCGACAAAACCGACACGGTGTCGGTTTTACAAAATACTACGCAAAGCAAAGGTATATGGAAAAATGAAAGGTGGGAGCCTGAAGCTGGATGCATGTACTTGTTCAACGAAGAAGGAGCTTCATATTGGGTTTTGCCATGTACTGAAGGTGGTAAATGGTTCCATGTGAGCAAACTTTATGACGGCCCAAGAATGAGTACAGATGGGTTTTATAGACATTACACAATATTCAGCGTGGTAGACGATCCAGACCTAACCTCGAAGTTTTACGTTGGAACAACTACCCCTCTAGGATGGGTTGGTGTTGGAGATGTTCTCAAGTCCTATGGCCTGAAAGATATCGAGAAATCGCTGGTTAAAGGTAGGCCTGCTAAGCATAGGTATGAGCGCCCATTTGGTGAGCAGTCGCCAGAAAATTGGTACTGGGGAAATAACGGCGATTGGGATGATCGCGAAGCTTACGCAGACTTAATGCTCAAAAGTATTAATAGTGAGGATTAATGCAAATAAGCAGGCGCCTCATTTCTGTGGCCAGGGTCAACTTTCTCATGAAACAGATGCATATAAAAAAATGCATCTGTTGCATCCCTCAACTACTTCCATTTGAGCTCAATGGCTATTCGACACATTTATTGCGTTGTGATGCTTTCATGAGGGAGCGAAAACTTTCGCAAAGAGAAATGCAAAAACGTCAGATCATCGTATTCCGCTTCTTTCGCTTTGGAGCAATCGCCCCAAGCTCAATAAGCATAAATTCAAGATGTTTGATAAATGCATTACTTTCAGCTAGCTGCTTTCGATAAGCTTTAGTGGCATGACCATGCCTGTAATTTGGATGATCGTGACCAGACAGAGACATCCCACCATGAAGTCGACAACGTGCCTTACCTTGAAGTGGCGGCTTTTGGCAAGGGTTGCCAGACCGTGTCTTAGCTCCGCAAGTCACTTTTTGGGCTTACGAATAAGGCCAAGTTGATTTGAAATTTTTAATCGTCGACGAATTTCTTTTCGAAGCTCGCGATCGGTCAAATTCTTGGGCAGGCTCGGGAAAATTGAAGGCTTTTTCATTTCAAATCCTAGCAAAAGATACTGCCTATATTTTAATCAATTGAGGATTTTTTTCTTATTCTTTTAGTGAAATACGGTACTCAATCTTCAGAAATCCCAGCTAACAAACATCTCCTTTAATCAAGTACCCCTATTTGTCTCACACACGCTGACGTCGGACACTACCTCCAAGTAGTCCAAGTTTTTGTCCGCACCCCCATGCCGCCTTATAAGGCGTGTCGACGAAAATCAGTCGGGCAATCCCATCGGGAACGGCCAGTCCGATCCGTACAGCACATGATCTTCGCCGACCATCTTGCCGGCCAGTTCCAGAAGGCCCGCATGGTGCGCGATATTATCGACATGGAAGCGCCGTGCAGCTTGCAGTGGACGCTCGACGGCCATGTCCACACCTGGACGGATCGTCTCGAACCCTCGTTCTAAGCGACCGATTAGCGTTGTGAAGATGCCGCCCGCGTGGGCCAGCGTGAAGCGGATGCGTGGATAACGGGAGGGCACCCCCGCCATGATCAGGTGCGCCGCGGCAACACCGGTCTCTACCGGGTTGCCCACGAGATTTTCGAGGTAGAACTGAGCGAGCCGCGGGTCCGCGCAGGTGCCTGGATGCAGAAACACGAAAGCACCTTTCGCATCGAGATATTGCCACAGCTTATCGAACTTCGGGTCTGAGAAAAGAATGTCCGGATGCCCGCCGGCCGCCAGCGAAAATCCATCGAAACCGCCTGCATCATAGAGGACCAGGAGCGGAGCGAACAGGGACGGATGCTCGAGTGGCAGGTGAAACAGTGCCCCAAGCCGGGAGGGGTTCGACGCGGCCAGATCGCGAAGCGACCCGTTCGCATATTGCACCCAGGCCAAGCATGCGTCTTCGGTCAGTCCCTGCCGGTACAGCGGGGGAGGGATGGACACAAGTGATCGCGCAACACCATGCCGGTCCATGCGCGCGATCAACCGCTCCACATGGAACAGGTCCTTGATACCGACCTTGTTGCCGTCGAGCGCAAGCAGCTCCTTCTGCGCGTCCCAATCGACTCCCGGCATGCCCACAAGGGCAGGGCCCACCGGCGCGAGGTGCGTGTGGACGTCTAGCGCGATCGTGCTCATGTTGAGGGCGATGCCTCAAGGTTGGCGTTCATTTCCTTGCCCCAGAACTCCGGAGCCCAATCTGGCCATATGTAAGGCAAGCCGTTCCATTCGCGCGACTGCCAGGCTTCGCTGATCTTGTCCATGTCCGTGTAGTACTCGACCCAGCTGCCCCATGGGTCCCGCACATAGTAGAAAAGATTCGATGCAAGCGCATGGCGACCCAGGCCGAAGCCGTCCTTGAAGCCGGCTTTGCGCATCTGCAGGGCGCCGAACCCGATGTCATCAACCGAGTCGACGTGGAAGCTGCCGTGTTGGAATCCTCGGTGCGTACTTGGAATCAGCCCAAAGCAGTGATGGTCGCGGATGCCTTTGCCTCCGGAAAGGAAGGCCACCTTCCCCGGCACCTTGTCAGTGATCCGCAGACCCAGCGCATTCACGTAGAACGCTTCAGATTTGTCGTAATCATGCGTGAACATGAGCAGGTGTCCGAGCTTATTGGGACGGATGTCGCGTTCCAGCTCTTGCCACAGGTGACGGTCGACACGGGGCTGTAACAGGACAGCTTCGGCCACGAGCACGGGGGGCTTCGCCTCGACTGGCACGAGGTTGACCCAGGTGCCCCAAGGATCCTGAAACCACAGCCCGTCGCGGATCGGGCCGAACGGCGGCGCGACCGTGTCGATGCCGAAGGTCTTCAGGCGTTCCGAAAACGCTGCCATGTCCTGCTGGCGGATGGCGAACGAAAGATGGTGCAGGCGCTTTTTCGGCCCCTGGATGATCACCAGTTCGGCCGGCCCAGGCGCCTTGGTGCGCATCTGCAGAGCGGCCGCCGTCGTATCGGCCTGCAGGCCAAAAGCGGTGTAAAACGCTTCGGCCAAGGTTACGACAGGCACTTCCAGGCCGTAACCCGCAAGGTATTCGACTCTAAGCTGGTCCATGGAAGGCTCCTTCAGGTCCGGTAAGCGGTCAGATCGACCGCACGCACGGTGTTGACGAGTTCGCCGAGGCCCGAGCCGCGTGTGACGAGCCGGTCGCCCTCGGCAAGAAAAACGGGCGGCGTGCGGGCATTGCCGATGCCGCTTGGAGTCCCGGTGAGCAGGATGTCGCCCGCGTGCAGCGTCATGCCCGACGATAGCTCGGCGATCAGCTCGGAAATCGGAAAAGCCATGTCGGCGATGCCGGCGCGCTGCATCGTCTTCCCGTTCAGTTCGAATTCGATCGTCACCGTCGAGATGTCGATGTCGTCGCGCAGCGTGACCCAGGGCCCGAGCGGCATCGTGCCGTCGATGCTCTTGCCTTTGAGCCATTGACCGCCGTGCCGGCGCTGCAGGTCGCGCTGCGAGACGTCGTTGGCCATGCAATAGCCGAACACATGGTCCATCGCCTTGGCCTGCGGAATGCTGCGGCCGGTCTTGCCGACTATCACTACGACTTCGGCTTCGTAATCCCATTTGGCGGAGAGCTTGGCATCGAACGCGATGTCGTCGTTCGGGCCGATCACCACATCGGGGGCCTTCGTAAAGAACGTCGGTGCATCGGGCTTTGGCACATCCTGGCCTTCGCGCTTGCCTTCGCTCTCATAGAAATGATCCCAGTAGTTCCAACCTGTGCACAGCACGTCGCGGCGAAAGCGGCGAATGGGAGCGAGCAGTTTCACTGCCGCAAGGTCGAAGGTCTCAGCGGCGGAATCGGCCGCAGTTCGCTTCACACTGTCGAGCGCAAAGGGCCCTGAATTTATGATGTTCACGAGATCGCCGAGCCCGAGAGGCAGCAGCACACCTCCCTTATCGTGTGTGAGCAGTGCGACGCGTTCGATGGAGCCTAAGCGGACAGTTCCTATTTTCATTTAATCTTACTCATTCCGGGATCACCGCGATCGCGCTGATCTCGATTAGGTATTCGGGCTTCACCATTTTGGAAACCTCGACCATGGTCGAGGCCGGCACCGGGCTCTTGAAATATTCGCGGCGCACCTTGTGGATGATTTCGAAATGCTCAATGTTTCTCACATAGACGTCAACACGGCAGATGTCTTCGAGCGTACCGCCTGCGGCTTCGCAGGCGGCCTTTAGGTTCTCGCATACTTGGCGCGTCTGCGCTTCTATGTCCCCTACGCCAGTGATGGTCACGCCGTCGGCGGCGCGAGCGGTCATACCTGAGATGAAGACCAGGCGTCCGCGCGCTTCGATCATCGTAGCGTGCGAGAAATGACCATTGGGCTGGGCGAGCTTTGGAGAGACGAGTTGTTGTTTCATAGCAATAGTCCTTGAATATTGTTTTGGTTTCAGCCCAGGCGGCCCGTGAGGCCGGCCTTTTCTGCTAGCGCGTCGATGTGCGCTACGAGCGCAGTAGACAGCGGCAGAGACTCCGAGCGCTGTGAGCTACGCGCGCGTTCTAGGTCCCCGGGTGCGTAGATCTGCGTCGTGCCCGAGGATGGCGTTGACGTCCGGATTTCGTTGGCGAACGAAGTCACCAGCCCAGCGATGCCCTGCCCGCCATTGGCGCGCGATGCGTCGATGGCGATGAAGGCGTGGGAGCAGTCGTAATGTTGGGAGGGGTTACCGTAGAGGGGTTTGACCGACGCGCCGATGGCGCCGCCCGAGATCGCACCGCACAGCAGTTCGATGGCCACGGCCAGACCGAATCCCTTGGGTCCGGCGGCCGGGAGCAGCAAGCCCTTGATGGCCGCGGCCGCACTCGTCGTGGGGACGCCCGCATCGTCGGTTGCCCAGCCTTCGGGTATCGGCAGGCCCTTCGCTTCTGCAATCCGGATGCGGCCCATGGCGGTGGCGCTCATCGCCATGTCTACAACCAGCGGCAGGCCTTCGGCCGAGGGAAATGCAATCGACAAGGGGTTGTTGCCCACCACACGCTGTGCGCCGCCGGGCGCGGGCATCAAAGGGCGCGTGTTCGAAAAGGCGAAGCCGACCATGCCGAGCGATGCGACCTGGCGGGTCCAGAACGCGGCTGTGCCGAAGTGAAATGCGTGACGCACAGTCACAAAGGCCAGGCCATGCACACGCGCCCGCGCAACCGCAAGCTCGACGGCAATCTGCGAAGAAACCTGACCGAGTGCGTGCGCGGCGTCGATTACGAGCAAACCGCCGAGATCCTCCACGATGGACGGCACGGCGTTGGCCACAACGCCGCCGGCCTGCAGTCGCTCGAGGTAAAGCGGTACCAGAGCGATGCCATGCGAGGATACGCCATCCACTTCGGCGGCCACCAGCGAGTCCACGGTGATGCGTGCGTCGTTGGTTGAAACACCGGCAGCGCCGAACAGCGCGCAAAGCACACTCGTGAGACGCACCACATCGACGGCCAAATCGCCGTCAGGCGCGGCGCTCAATGCGCGTCCCGCTCGTCCGTGTACCAGTCGGGCTTCACGGGATAGTGAGGCCCGTCGTAGACCTCGACCACGATCGTGTCTTCATGGGCGAACGTGGGGCCGTGGACGTTGCCCTTGGGATTGCAGTAAAACGAACCCGCCACAAGGGTGACCCCGGTCGAGGTGTACTCGTACTTTCCGGATAGGCAGTACATCGACTGGTTAGATGCGTGCGAATGTGGCGAAGGGATGCCAGCTCCTTTGTCAAACTTGATTAGACAGACGGAGGCGCCAGTTTCGGCGTCACGGAACAGCAACTTCTCGTGCACTCCCTTGAGTGACTTTTCCCGCCATGGCAGCGAAGCCGTTTGAACCAGGATTTCTTCGAACGCCGGCGCAACGGCTGACATGGGGACTATCTTTTTGTCTAACATAGGCATTCCTTTGATATGTTATGTGAAATATCACATTTTATTCTAATACAGCTTCGAGGGTTTATCATTCCCGCCCTAAGTTGTAATTCCTATGGCAAGAAAAAATCCCTCCACTAGTCCGTCGATCCCCCTTGCGGAGAAGGCTTATTTGCAGCTGAAAGACCGCATCCTTACGCTCCAGCTGCGCCCGGGGAGGTTCCTCAATGAACTCACTCTGTCCGAGATGCTCGGCATCGGGCGCATGCCGGTGCACCAGGCAGTGCAACGTCTTAGGGTTGAAGGCTTGGTCGAAGTGATCCCCCGCAAGGGGCTCGTGATCCGGCCGGACTCGCTCAAGGACATGCTGTCCCTGCTCGAAGCCCGGCTCGCGATGGAGCCGAACATCTCGGCGCTGGCGGCCCAGCGGGCGAGCAAGTCTCAGATCGTCGCACTCAAGAAGATCGTGATGGATTCCAAGCGAATCGTGAACCAGACCGAGCGCATGTCCTTCATGTCTCTGGACCGCGCCTTTCATGCACTGATCGGCGACGCTGCCGGCAACAAGATCCTCGCCGACGCCCAACGCCCGCTGCACGAGCGCTCCGAGCTGATCTGGCAGCTGCGCGTGATGCGAGAGGACGGGTTGGTCGTGAACCAGCGCGAGCACATGAACATCTTCACGGCCATAGCCGAACGTGACGCCAATGCGGCGCGTAAGTCCATGGAAGACCATCTTCATTCGCTCCACAACCGGATTCTCGAAGGATCCATGGACCTCTAGTCGAGCTTGGCGCCCGACACCCTAACCACTTCTTTCCACTTCACCGTCTCGGCTGAGATGTAGCGCTCGAATGCTTGGGGGGAATTGGGACGCAGTTCTACCCCCATTTCGAGGAAGCGGGCCTGGGCGGCAGGTGTTCGGAGGGTCTCGTTGATCGCCGCGCTGAGTTTGTCGACAACCGCACCGGGCGTGCCGGCGGTCGTCACGATGCCGAACCACGGTGTCGCGACGAAACCGAGCACGCCCTGTTCCGCGACAGTTGGGATGTCCGGCGTCGCGATCAGCCGCTTCTCTTCAGCGACTGCGATCGCGCGTAATGTGCCCCCGCGCACGAGGGGCAGGCTCGATGTCGTGTTGTCGAACATCATAGTGACATGGCCGGCAAGCAGATCGTTGAGCGCCGGCGCACTGCCTTTGTAGGGAACGTGCGCGGCCTGCATGCCGGTGCGCACCTTAAGCAGTTCCATGGTCAGATGGCCCGAAGATGCATTGCCCTGGGATGCGAACGTGACCTTGTAAGGATTGGCTTTCGCGTAGTCGAGAAGTTCCTTCAGGTTGCGCACGGGCAAACTGGCCGGTACGACTAGCAGGAGCGGAGCTACGCCGGCAAGGGACACCGGCGCGAACGCGGTCGCAGGATCGAAAGGCAGCGTCGCATACAGATTCGCATTCACAGCCAACGGGCCGGGGGCAGTCATTAGCAGCGTGTAGCCGTCCGCGGGACTCTTCGCCACTAGGTCGGCTGCTATATTGCCGTTGGCTCCGGGCTTGTTCTCCACTACCACGCGTTGACCTAGCCGCTGAGATAAGCCTTCTGCGATGGTACGCGATAGAACATCGGCGGTACCGCCCGGCGGGTACGCCACCACGAGCCGGATCGTCTTGACAGGGAATGCCGGCGTCTGTGCGAGAGCGGTTTCGCACAGCGAGAGAGCGACCAGGATCAATGCAACAAATTTGTTCATGGAGGGGAATTCCGTGTTAATGCTGAGGCGGCGGCAGAGGCAGCCAGCCCGACAGTGCGCGCTCGACGGCGACCACCATCAGGTACGTGATGGTGCCGAGTACTGAGAGGGCGAACAACGCCGCGAAGGCCAGAGAGGTGTTGATCTGCGAAGTGGCGCTCAGCAGCAGGAAGCCCAAGCCGTCGCTTGAGCCGACGAATTCGCCAATCACCGCACCAATGACCGCCAGGGTGACGGCCACCTTGGCGCCCGTGAACACGTAGGGCAGCGCGGCTGGGAACTGGACCATGGAGAACACCTGCCAGCGCGTGGCCTTCAGGCTGCGGCCGAGTTCGAGCAGATCTCGCGGGGTGGACTGCAGGCCTGCAGCCGTGTCGACAACGATCGGAAAAAACGCCACAAGCCACGCGATAGCGAGCTTGGATTCGATGCCTGTACCGAGCCAGACCAGCAGGATCGGCGCAAGCGCGACCTTGGGGACCGACTGCAAGGCCACAAGCAGCGGGTAAAACATGAGATTAACCCATCTTGACAGGGATACCGCTACCGCGATCGGAATGCCCAGCAACAGGGCGAGCGCGAAGCCATAGAGCGTCGCCTTCAACGTCACCCAGCCCTCTGATAATAGGGCCGGCCAGTATTTAGCGATGGCGCGAGCGACGTTCATCGGCGTTGGAAGCACAGCCTCGGGCATCTTCCAGAGGACACAGGTCAGTTGCCACAGTGCGAGGACGATCACCACCCCCAGCAACGGGTAGACGATGCGTTCGAGGTTGTTGCGAGTCATCATCAGTGGACTCCCGCGCCTGCGGTAGGTGCCAGGATACCTAGCGCCTCGCTCACACGCCTTTCGGCCTGGGTGAATTCGGGCGTGAACCGCACCGCCTGGCTGCGTGGATAACCTAGGCTCACGCTCAACTGCTCTACGACGCGGGCGGGGCGCCTACTGAATACGAGCACCTTGTCGGCCAGGTAGACTGCCTCGGAGATTGAATGGGTGACGAAGAGCACGCTAGCCCGGGTCTCTTTGCGGATCTTCAGCAAAAGGTCGTTCATTTCGAGCCTTGTGAGTTCGTCCAGTGCACCAAAAGGCTCATCCATGAGCAGTAATTTCGGTGCGTGGATCAAGGCACGGCACAGTGCCACGCGCTGCTGCATGCCCCCGGAGAGTTGGTGAGGTCGCGATGCCGCGAAATCCGACAAGCCGACTAGCGCTAGCAACTCGCGCGCCCGCTGCAGGGCGGCCGAATCGTTACGCTTTAGCACGTCCATGGGAAACAGGACGTTTTGCAGCACGGTGCGCCAAGGCATAAGGCTTGGGGCCTGAAACACGAAACCGTAGTCACCGTAAGGTCCGTCCACGTCCTTGCCATTAATGGTGATGCTGCCGCCTGAACTTGGCGTTAAACCTGCAACCATCCTAAGCAGGGTGGTCTTGCCGCATCCACTGGGCCCGAGTAGTGATACGAATTCGCCCGCCTCGAAGTCGAAGCTTGCATCGTCGAGTGCGACCAAGTCTTCCGTGGCTCCTCCGCCACGTTCCTTGGCGAGGAACACTTTGCGCGCACCGCGAACTGAGCCGAATTGCATCACTGATTTCCCATACTTGCTACAGATATCAAGTGATATATTACAGTACTTGTTAACCCACGAAAGATTTACATGAAAATTTTCAAACAGATGATCGGGGCAATCCTAGCGGCGTGCACGCTCTTTTCGCCAGCCGTTCAGGCACAGGGAAAGGACATCAAGTTCGCACTGGACTTCATACCTCTGGGGCGGCATGCCCCTTGGTATGTCGCATTGTCCAAGGGCTACTTCAAGGAAGAGGGCCTCAACGTCACGATCCTTCCCACAAAGGGTACGGCCGATGCCGTGCGCTACGTCGAGTCGGGACTTGCCGAAATCGGCTTTATCGACATCCCCAGCCTGGTCGCCAGTGGCGCCGCCGGCAACTCGGTGCGAATAGTCGGTGCCGTCTACCAGAAGCCGCCTTACTGCGTGTTCAGTCTGAATCCCGGCGCGAACGTGTCATCCCCGAAGGACATGGTGGGCCTCGAAATAGGTTCGAGCAGCGCCTCATTCATGCCGCGCATCTTCGCCGCATTCATGAAGATGAACAACCTCGATCCGTCCACACTCAAGATCGTGAATATTGACGGCGCCGCACGCGTGCCTATGCTGGTTTCGAAAAAGGTGGCGGCCATTGACCAGTTCATCATGGGCGAGCCTTCGATCAAGCGTGCCGCTGGCGACGTGCAGGCCAAGTGTCTACTGCTCGGCGACTACGGCCTAGACATCTACGCCAATAGCATCGGCGTGAAAGAAGACTACCTGAAGGCAAACCCTGAGGTCGTTCGCGGTTTCATCCGAGCGGCTTTTCGCGGCTGGAAGGATGCTCTGGCCAACCCAGCCGAAGCTGCCAAGATTCAGGTTCAATACCTGAAGGCTCTCGACCCGCAGATCATTGAACAAGAAATTATGATCCTCAAGCGTATCACCGTGACACCCGAAGTGATCGCCAACGGCTTTGGTACGATGTCCAAGGAGAAAATGCGTCGTACAGTGCAATTCATTAACGATAACGTCGAAGTGACGGGAACTAAACTGACTGCAGACGGCATTCAGGTCGACGGATATCTCCCATCGCCCGCCATCAAGCCATGAACCCTAAGCCCCTGCCCGTTGTAGTAGCGGGCGCTGGCCCAATCGGCCTGACCACCGCACTCGGGCTTGCGCATTACGGCATCGCGTGTATTGTCTACGAAGACGATCTGAACTTGTCGTCGGACACCAAGGCGGGTACCCTGCTCAGCCGGACGCTCGAAATCTTCCGGCGCTACGGGGTCGCCGACGCCGTTCTAGCGCAGGCTCTGCGCGTCGATGAGATCGGAGAGATAGACCGCAGAACCCAGAAGTCCACCTTTCCCATCTCGCTCGACGCACTATCGGACGAAACGCGCTATCCGTTCGTCATAAACCTGCCGCAGCAGGACCTGGAGCCGATCCTCGGCCGCGCCATCAACCTGCATCCCCTGATTACTCTTCGCATGGGGCACAAACTGCTCGACTACACAGACCATGGCGACTACGTAAGCGTGCGGGTGCAAAACTCCGAAGGCATCGTCACGCAGGACGCTTCATTTCTTCTCGCGTGTGATGGCGGACGCAGCACCATCCGGGAGCAGATGGGAGTACCGGTCGAAGGAATGTCCCTACCAGTCAAATATGCGCTCGTCGACCTAGTCGTCGACTTGGATCTCGAAAATCCGCGCGACTACCCCTACCTCGCCTACTTCGCCGACCCAGTGGAATGGATGATACTGGTACGGCATCCGCATTGCTGGCGCTTTCTCTACCCTTTGGCCGAGGGGGAGGAAGAGCCGACGGCCGAGGAACTACGCGACAAGTCGCTATCTTTCATCGGCAACGTTGCCAACGTGCAGATCCTCAATAAGGTCACATACCGTGTCCACCACCGCGTCGCCTCCGAGTGGCAACGTGGCCGGGTGTTTTTAATGGGGGATGCTGCCCATCTGATCACGCCGATGTGGGCGCTCGGCCTTAACACTGGTGCCCTAGATGCATCCAACTTACCCTGGCGTCTGTCCTGGTTCCTGCGGGGATGGGCGACGGCCGAGATACTGGAAGGCTACGAGCGCGAACAAAAGCCGCTTGCGATCCAAGGCTCGGGCGAGATGGCAGAGGCAGCGCGGCTATCCATGTCAAAACGCACAGATTCCGTTAGCGCCATGTCCGACAACAACTGGTCCAACGCTTACACACGCTCCATGCTAGGAGTGAAGCTCGACGTGGCGGGCGCTGGCCGCTGGTCTATGGTCACTCGTAGCACTCGCCCTGCGGTCGCTATTGGCGACCGGCTGCCCGACTACTTGGTGCACACACCGGACGGACGTCAGCAACGCATCCACGATCTGTGTGCTGGAAAGTTCATCGCTCTGTATTTCGCCGACGTACGCCGCCGGCCCACCGTGCCAGCTAACATGTCTCCCGCGCTCGAGCACTGGGTGGTTTCACGCTTCGACGCGCCGTTCGACTCGGGCTTGCGCGACCGCAGCCTGCTCGACCCGGGTAACGCCCTGTTTCTGCGCTTGGGCATCGCACCCGGCACCTTGGTGCTTATACGTCCTGACGAATACATCGCAGCCATCGTGCCTATGAACAACAGCACTTCGGCCCAAGCCCTCTACGAAGCCATCACCGGACTGCCTCCTCCTACCCCGAAAGCCGCCACACCATGAAAGTCAATTACGATTTCTCGGGCCACACAGTGGTCGTCGCCGGCGCAGCATCGGGCATCGGTCACGCGACGGCGCTTGCCTGCCTGGAGGCTGGCGCAACGGTGATCGCAGTGGACATCAATGCGGACGGTTTAGCGAGTATTGCTCATGAAAGATGGCTGCCGCGTCGTGTCGACATCGCAAATTCGGCAGCTGTTCAGGCTCTTGTTGACGAAGTCCTAAGGCTTCAAGGGCGCATCGATGGAGCCGTACTCACGAGCGCCATCCAGCACCGCAGCCTCATCGAGGAAACCAACGATGAAGCTTGGCAGCGACATATCGACGTAAATCTTTCAGGTATCTTTTATTTCCTGCGCGCGCTGTTTCCGGTGATGAAGGCGCAAAAGTCAGGATCAATCGTCGCCTTCACCTCTGGCTTAGCAAGTAACGGCTGGCCGGGCGCGGCTGCTTACTCCGCTACCAAGGCGGGAATCATCGGACTCGTCAAGAGCGCGGCGCTGGAGTTACGCACGTTCGGCGTGCGAATCAACGCCTTATCGCCCGGGCTCGTAGCCACGCCGGTGTTCCTTAAATCGGCCACGCCGGAGGAACTCGAAATGTACGAACGCTCGCTAGGCGTTTCGCAGCCCATCGAAGTGGTACCCACCCTAATGCACCTATTGTCCGATGCCTCGGTGACCATTTCAGGCAACGTGATTGAGCGGCGTCTGATTCCACGTGCCTGACTTTCAGGAGATCGGAAGATCGCCGATAGGCTTTTCACCACTGACCGTAGAAGACCCCCCCAGCCTTGTGTCGGTTTGTGCTGCGCTCCACCGCCTCGTCGCTCATAGTCAAGCGGTGCTTTCGCCGGACAATGAAGTCCAACAAGGTCTCACGCATAACTTGTCTCTGGGCCTGAGATATAGCCTCGGTGCCAAGATCCTCGAACTGGTCTGGGTCGGTGCGCATATCCCACAGTTGCTCAGGCAGGTCCAACCAGTTCACGTAGCGGTGGGTGGCCGAACGAAGCGAGAATGCGCGTGACTGCTGGGGTGAGCGGCCCAGGGAAAGTCGCGCCGCCTTGAAGCCGTAATCCAGTTCGCTGTAGACGAAGTCGCGCCAAGCTGGAGTCTCACCACGCAGCAAGGGCAGCAGGCTGCGCCCCTCCACCCTATGGCTGGGCACCGGTATACCCAGCGTTTCGAGGATGGTGGGCACCACGTCCACGCACTCGACAAAGCGCTCATCCGTCCGCCCGCGCGTGGCGTTGGCGGTCGCGCGCGGGTCGGCCACGATGAAGGGTACACGCTGTACGGTATCGTAAAACAGCTCCTTTTCGCCCAGCCAGTGATCGCCCAGGAAGTCGCCGTGGTCGGCACAGAAAATTACTAGGGTGTCGTCCAGGCGCCCCATACCGGACATCTCGTTGAACAGTCGACCAAGGTGATCGTCCAATTGCTTGATGAGCCCCTGGTAAACGGGCCGCACTTGGCGCACCACCTCGTTGCGGGAGAAGGTCTGGCTTTCCTCGTGTTGGCGGTAGGCGGCTACCACGGGGTGCGCACCTTGAAGCTCCGATGCCCGTTTGACGGTAGGTAGGCAGTGCTCGGCACGGTACAGCGAATGATACGGAGCGGGCGCCATGTATGGCCAGTGCGGCTTCACGTAGCTCAGGTGTAGCACCCAGGGACGGCTGCCCTGCCGGCGCATGAAGTCGATGGCCTGATCGGTCATGTAGGCAGTCTCGGAATGGTGTTCCTGTACCCTTGCAGGCAAGTGCACGTTGCGCATGTTCCAGCCGCTGACCACTTGTCCGGTCTCGTCAATGGCCGATATGACATAGTCGCCCCAGGGGTTGGCGCTGTCATAGCCCTGCGCGCGAAGCCAAGCACCATAGCCTTGCGTGTCACCGGTCTCATGGTGACCATCGTGGCGGTCGATTTCGCGAAACCCACCTCGCTGCAGCAGGTGGCCCAGTTCACACGTACCCTCGATGTCCAGCCGCTTTAACCCGTCCCAATCGGGCATCACGTGTGTCTTGCCGGCCAGCCACAAGTCGGGGTCCGAGGGAGTATCGCCCTGCGAGGCTGCGTGGGCGCGGATCATCTCACCCAGCGTCACTTCGCCGATGGACAGCGGCACACGGTTCCAGGTCGCACCGTGGCTGATGGGGTAGCGGCCGGTGTAGTAGCTCATGCGGCTCGGGCCGCACACGGCACTAGTGACGTAGGCCTGCGAGAACCGCACCCCGCGGGCGGCTAACGCATCTAAGTTCGGCGTTTGCAAATAAGGGTGGCCGGCGCAGGAAAGATGGTCCCAGCGTAGCTGGTCGGCCATGATGAAGAGTACGTTCACAACACGGCTCCTGACGGGCGTTGCTGTTTCAATTCAGCCATGCGGACATCCCGAAACTCTTTGGGGCGCTGTGAGCCATGCGGTCTGATGGCCATTTCATAGGCGGATACTCCTATCTGTGAATCTTCTTTGGCGAAGATGGTTCATGCTGTGAACTCCGTGAAGTGAACAAAAAGAATGATGTATTCTTAAGTTACTCAACTCAGTTACTTCGGTAACAATCTAGGGATGACCCTAATGCTGAAGCACCCATCATCCAGCAGTATCGATTGGCAGAACAGCCTAAGGGAGGATTCAAAAGTGAAGCGCAGCACCTGAGTAGTTAATCAACGAGGACTGAGTGCTGCGGGTTGTTAATTATTAACTCACGGTAGACCGCCAGCGGTGATCGTATCCTTAGCCCTTTTATGGGCCGGCGATTGATTTCATCGGCAGTCGCATCGAGCTGTTCTTCTCTGCAATGGGCTGATCTGTCCCGTGAGGCAAGAACTGACGAACCAGACCGTTTGTGTTGTCGTTGGAGCCGCGCTGACACGGACTGTGCGGATCGTAGAAGTA
>Ga0164293_10001798_pt1 | contig 18040 bp, 14 predicted proteins | sample GEODES118metaG_FD_111487 | JGI IMG/M metagenome (GOLD analysis project Ga0164293, IMG submission 111487) | Eutrophic lake water microbial communities from Lake Mendota, Wisconsin, USA - GEODES118 metaG | ecosystem: Environmental > Aquatic > Freshwater > Lake | place: USA: Lake Mendota...
AATACAGGTGAGCACCAAGATGAAACAATCTTGGCTACTTTGATGGCTGCATGGCAAGACGGTGCAATCACAGACCTAAAGGGTTCTCTACAAGATGCTGCAGGCAAGATTGATCAAATCATCGCCCGCAACCAGGTTGATTAAGGCTAACTAAAACAAACATGTCAAACACGATGACAGGAGCAACCTCCCTTTTCCAAAAGAAAGGGGAGGTTGCTCCTCCACGTAAAAAACTTAAGGTCCCCCGCCTTTTCATCTTCTTGTGTCTAGCGCCTTGGTTGTTTGGCATTATTTTCTTCACTGCTTACCCAATGATTTCCAGTTTCTATCAATCATTTACTCAATACAACATTATTGATAAGCCGGTATTTATTGGTTTAGATAACTATGAGCGAATGTTTTTTGAAGATGATGACTTCATGAAAGCTCTAAAGAACACCATCTGGATATCTGTTATTAGTATTCCACTTAGAATTTGTTTCGCGATTTTTGCCGCATGGTTACTGACTCGCCCAAAGCGTGGTCGTAATATCTATCGCACAATATTTTTCTTGCCTTCAATGGTACCGGCTGTTGCGGCAACTATTGTGTTTACCTATGTTTTCAATCCAGTTTATGGTCCTATTAACAAAGGGCTCGAGTTTGTTGGTATAAACAATCCGCCTTATTGGTTTCTAGATCCAAGTTGGTCTAAATGGGCGCTAATTATTCTGGGCCTTTGGGGTATCGGCGACACCATGATTATCTTCTTGGCTGGCTTACTTGATGTTCCAAAGTCTTTATATGAGGCGGCCGAGCTCGAAGGTGCCAGCGGTTTCCAATCATTTAGATTTATCACTCTGCCGCTTTTAACTCCCGTAATCTTTTTCTCTGGTGTCACTGGCGTCATCGGCTCGTTCCAATACTTTACCCAGGCATTTGTGGCTTCTGGCCAAGTAAATGACTATTCAAAAGCGATGTACTTCTACGCCACTCATATTTACCAGACCGCATTTAAAGCCTACGAAATGGGCTACGCATCAGCGCTAGCTTGGTTCTTACTTTTAATAACCATGATCTGCACTTTGGTAATTCTCAAGACTCAAAAGCGATGGGTCCACTATCCAAACGGGAGCCTTTTTAAATGAGCCAATTTACCGATGAGAAGCTTAAGCAAATTGACCAAGAGGCCATAATTCTTAGGCGTAAAAAGAAATTTAAAGATTTTCTTCAGACTGTTGGAGATCACTCAGCTCTTATTACGATGTCTGTAATTTTTGCTTTTCCGTTGTTTATGGTCTTCATCATTTCGCTGATGAGTGCGGGCCAAGCTGAAACCAGATCTTTCTGGCCAAAGCCATTTGTGTGGCATAACTACATTGAGGTATTTACTACCGTCCCTTTCTTAAAGTGGACTTTGAATACCATGTTTGTTTCAGTAATGGGAACAATCGGTGTGGTAATTTCAAGCGTTCCTGCCGCTTATGTCTTATCTAGATTGCAGTGGAAAGGTCGCCATACAACTTTCCTGATTATTCTCGGAACAATGATGCTTCCTGGACAAGTAACTCAAATTCCGGTTTACATAATCTTTGCAAAACTAGGATGGATTCCATCTTTCTTGCCTTTGATTGTTCCGGCATTCTTTGGAAGTGCTTTCTCCATATTCCTGTTACGCCAATTTTTCACCAGTATTCCTGATGAAATTTCAGACGCTGCCCGAATAGATGGCTGTAGCGAATTCAAGCTAATGATGAGAATTGTGGTTCCCCTAGCTAAGCCGGCTATTTCCGCCATCGCGCTATTCGCTTTTCTTGGATCGTGGAATGACTTTTTTGGGCCACTTCTTTACATCGCTGAAAACCCAGATTTGTACACGCTTGGCATTGGCCTAAATGCCTTTAAGGGTGACCACCACACTGAGACAAGTTTAATGATGACGGCATCTGTCCTCTTTATGCTTCCTGTCATCGTAATATTCTTTTTCAGTCAGAAAGTTTTCATTGAAGGCGTTACCCTCACGGGCGTAAAGGGGTAGTTGAGCAAATGAAAAATGCAGCCGTAGGAATCCCAGCGATTCCATCACTTATGCGTGAGATCAATGAGCGTCGGGTAATCGATACCTTGCGTTCAAATGGTGCGCTTCATGCGGCTGAGATTGCTCGTCTAATTGGATTATCTAAGCCAACTACTTCTGATATTTTGCGAGGTTTGGTTGATTTCAATTTAATTCGAGAGTTTGAGCCAGGCGAAGGTGACTCGAAACGAGCTCGCCTGGTTTATGAAGCGGTAAGTGATTTGAAGGTTTCACTTGCTATCGATATTGGTACTCGTTTCGTACGCGCCGCAATTGGTGATTTGAACTTGACCACCAGAGCTGAAGCTTCTATCGCAGTGAAGTCGCTTAAGCTCAGCGACTTAACAAAGGTTATGCACCAAGCGGTAGATCAGGTTCTAAAAGAATCAGGTTATAAGCTAAAACATGTAGCCGCAATTGCCGTCGGTACTCCCGGTGTAGTCGATCAAAAAACTGGCATCGTCTCAATCGCAGGAACAATCAGCGCACTCGATGGTGTTAATTTGGCCGAGTTGATTTGCAAAGAATTTGGAATATACCCAACTGTTGAAAATGACATTAACCTAGTAACTGTCGGTGAACAGAGTGCGGGTCACGGAGTCGGCATCAACAACTTCGCAGTTCTCTCAGTGGGCTCTGGTTTAGGTTCTGGCATTGTTCTTAATGGAAAACTTCATCGTGGTCATCGTGGGGCAGCGGGTGAAGTTTTCTATGTGCCTTTCGGAGATCCCCATGACACTCATCGCAGTGCAACTAACCCATCTGGCGATCGCATTGCTGAAATTACCCGAGAGCTTGCTAAGAAGTATAAGAAATCTACTTTGGTCGAACCTTATACAACTATTGAAATACTCAAAGCAGCTAAAGATGGTGATGAATTAGGTCGTGCCGTAATTGAACAAGAGGCTGAGCGAATTGCGCTTTATGTTGCTGCTATCTCTGCAATTGTCGATGTCGAACTCGTGGTTTTATCTGGCGGCATCGGTCGGCAAGCTGACTTCTTCATCGCGCCAATCCGCAAATTGGTGAACGAAATCTTGCCTTTCCCGCCAAAAATAGAGGTTTCTAAGCTTGGCGAGAGTGGAATTTTGGTTGGTGCTCTTCAGATTGCTACAGCTCAAGCTTGTGATTTGGTCTTTCAAACCCAGACTGGCGGTATCCCAAAGCCAATACCTGGGTCTATGTAATGAAAGTTGCGGTAATTGGTGGGGGCTCAACTTACACGCCCGAACTTATCGATGGAATTTTGCAGCGGCATGACCGTTTGCCAGTTTCAATAATTCATCTAATCGATATTGATGTAGAGCGTTTAGCCATAATTGCCGCCTTTGCCAAGCGAATGGTTAAAGCAGCTGGCCGCCAGATCGAAGTTGAGTTTTCTACAGATGCCCGCAAAGGAATCAAAGGTGCTTCATTTGTAGTTAGCCAATTTCGGGTTGGCAGCCAGAAAGCTCGTCACCGCGATGAAATGTTAGGCCGCAAATACGGTCTAGTGGGGCAAGAGACAGTTGGCGTTGGTGGATTTGCTAAAGCATTACGCACTATTCCAGTGGCACTTAATATTGCCCAAATCATTGAAGAAGAAGCTCCCGATGCCATGTTGCTTAACTTTACTAATCCAGCTGGCTTAATTACGCAAGCCCTTAAAACTCATGCTCCTAAAGTTAAATCAATTGGCTTATGTAACGTGCCATGGAATACCCGTATCGAAATAGCTGGTGCTTTAAATGTTTCTGCGCAGTCAGTTGAATTTGATTACGTTGGATTAAATCATCTCTCTTGGATTCGCGGCGTAAAAGTTAATGGGACTGATCACAGCCCTGAAGCAATTGCGGCTTTTCGAGGGCTAACAATTAATAAGGCAACTCCAGGTGATTCACCTGCCTGGATTCAAAGCACAATTGATTATCTTGAGGCAATACCAAACTATTACCTGCTTTATTATTACGAGGAAAAGGCTTGGGTTGAATACCAACTTAATAATCCAACTCGAGCAAGCGAAGTTATGAAAATTGAAGAAGCTTTGATGTCTAAATTTTCCGATGAAGCAATAGTTACTAAGCCGGTTGAGTTGATGGAACGCGGCGGTGCTTACTACTCAGATTCAGCCGCTGAGCTCATGGCTGATATCCATAACGATGCTGGCACTATTCACATCGTAAATACCCTTAATAATGGCGCTATTCCAGGCTTTGCTGATGATGTGGTTATGGAGATTCCGGCTGTAATATCTAAATCAGGCGCTCAATCAATTAAAGCAGGCGCAATGCGCAGTGATATCGATGCTTTGGTACGTAGCGTAAAAGATTTCGAAATGTTAACTATTGATGCAGCGACTACGGGCAATGAACAAAGTGCGCTATTGGCACTTTTAGCTAATCCCATTGGCCCAGATAGTTCGCAAGCACGTGATCTTTGGCGCGATTTACGCTCGGAAAATAATGGCTTGATCGGACTTTTCAATGAGTAAAGTGATTCTGGGCATCGACGGTGGCGGTACGAAAACTCATGCTGTATTGGTTGACTTGGCTGGCAATATTTTAGCTGCAGCGGCAAATGGTGGCGCTAATTGGGAACGTACTGGTATCGCTGTTACACAGGCAAGTTTGGTTGAAATAGTTACTCGAGCACTAGCTTCAACAGACTTGGCTGATTTAGAAATAGTTTCATCAACTTTTGCCTTAGCTGGGATTGATTGGGAAACAGATAAAGAACTTTTCCATCCAACAGCTGCTGCCCTACGGCTAACTTATAAAACGTCTTTTATCAATGATTCGATTGCTGCCCTCTTCGCCGGCAATCCCTCTGGAATTGGTTGTGTCTCAATCGCTGGTACGGGCGGCAAGACTTCTGGTCGCAGCGCAACGAAGACTTTTCAGACTATGGGTATGGATCTTGGCGAAGGCGGCGGAGCGGGGCAGCTTGTCTCTTTAGCTTTAGATTATGTAGCACGTATACATCACGGTGTTGAAAGCCAATCCAAATTAACTAAACTTGTACTTCAAGAAACTGGCTTTAATGATGAAACTTCATTCTTCAAAGCGGTTGCTCGAGATGGATTAAGGCTGACTGAAGATTTAGCTCCAAAGATATTTGATTTGGCTTGCGAGGGTGATGCTGGCTCTGTAGCGATCGTGACCACAGTTGCTAACCAACATGCGGCTGATGTCAGTGCAATGATCGAAAAAGTTGGGTTATCCGGAAGCCAAGTACGCGTTATTCGTGCCGGCGGCTTACATACGGCTGGCTCTAAGACCTTTGATGAAACCTTTGAAAAAGCCCTTAAATCTAAGCATCCGGCGGCCATCACCCAGATTCTTGATATCTCACCGGTATATGGCGCAGTAGTACACGCGGCTCATGAATATTTTGGTGAAATTCCACAGGCTTTCCTGACCAACCTATTCGAGCAAGCGCGAGCTAAGGGCGATCTGTGAGCATTACTTTAACGAACGCAACGAAACTGCAGACTGATATCTCAGAGGCTTTTGCCACCCGCCATAACGCTGCACTTGGAGATTTTGATATTTCAATAACTTTAAAAACGCAGCGCTCCGAAAAAGTTGAAGGTTTCTCTATTTCAGCTAAGCGCAATGGTAAAAAGGTCGATGCCACGATTGGTTTAACTCTTGAGCATGCGCTTCGTTATTCGCTAAATGCAATTCGAGATTGGCTAGAGACTGATAAAGTCGAACTTGAGTTAACTGATGGGCCAGATTTCGCAGTTCGTGGAGTTGTTGAAGGTTTCTATGGTAAGCCTTGGACACATGCCCAAAAATTAAAAGGCATCGAATATTTTGCTGACTACAACATGAATACCTATTTTTTAGCGCCAAAAGATGATCCGCTACAGAGATTTAACTGGCGTTCACCTTTTTCATCTAATTATCTACAAGACACGGCTGAACTAATTAATCATGGCAAACTACACGGAATTGATTTTGTCTTATGCGTTTCTCCCGGACTTTCAGTTGAATATTCAAATGAAGCTGATGTTGATGCCGTAGTAAATCGATTTAAACAGCTAACTAATCTGGGTGCCAACCATTTTGGCATGCTCTGGGATGACATAGCCTGGGAAATGCAACATGATTCAGATAGCGCTAAATATGTTTCAACGGCACAAGCGCATGCTGATTTCACAAATCGCGTTTGGGATAAGTTAGTGGCTTATAACGAACGAGCTCAGCTAACTGTTTGCCCCATGCACTACGCCGGACGTGGAAACGAGCCTTACCTAATCGATTTAGGTCGCGAACTTAAGTCACGAATTAACTTAATGTGGACAGGTCGGCAGATCTGTTCAGAATATCTCGATGTATCCGACGCTGTGGTCTTTGAGCGAAGTGCTCTGCGGCCAGCTCTTTATTGGGATAATTTCCCAGTAAACGACGGCGGAATGCAGGTGAATCTCTATATCGGGCCGATACGTGGGCGCGAAAAAGGTTTACATAAATATTCAGCGGGGCTGCTATCAAATCCAATGCTGCAGTTTGAGGCTTCACTAATCCCTATTTCCACTATTGGTGATTACCTATGGAATTCGCAAGATTACGATCCTGAAATTTCTTGGGAAGAAGCCCTAATTAAGGTCATCCCCAACGAGATAGACCGTGCCGCACTTCGTAAATTTTTCCGCACTTCTCTTGGTTCAAATGTTGGTGGCGACCCAGCACCTGATCTACGTAAAGTTTTTCGTGCCGGTGTAACTGCGTGGCGAAGTGGCGATATGGCAACAGCAGCAAATGTATTCGAGGCTGAAGGCAGAGAGATGGAAAGTAACTATCAATACCTAACTACTGCCAAAACTACCGTTCCCGATTTGATCACTGAAATTAAGCCTTGGTTAGAAAAATATCGAGTAGGCGGTCAAGCTCTAATTGGTTTAGCTGAAGTACTACGCACATGTACTTATGACAAAACTAGAATGATAATTTCTGGACCATCTGAGGCGCCAGCAAAACTAGAAGCGCTAGTTGAAAAAGTCGAAAACGAGCGTAAACGCTTGTTCGGTGATCAGATTGTTGGACCGCTTAATGAACTAGCGGCAGAACTACAAACCTACAGTTCGTAACCAGAGATCAGCCATTATCTGATGGCCTAGTTTTGACGGATGAATTCCATCATCAGCTAATTCACTCATTGCCATCTCGTTTGAAATAGCTTTGAAATGTTGATCAAACGGAACTAATTTTGCACCGAACTCGGTAGCCATCTTATGAACTACTGCTATTTTAGGGTTTAGATCTTCGCGCCAAGTATTCATTTCATCGCGCACCTCGAGCAAAAATGGTTCGCATAGAACTAATTGCGGGTTTCCTTGAGCTTTACTAGCTGTTAACACTCGGCGATAGCGCTCTTCAAAATCTTCGACCGAAGTTGGATCATTGTCGTCATAACGTCGCCAAGTGTCATTGATGCCAATCGCCACAGATGCCAGCGTCGGCTGATGGGCTAAAACATCAGTATTCCAGCGGTTTTCTAGATCAATTAAGCGGTGGCCGCTGGTGCCTGCGTTAATGATCGAGCCAGATAGCCGACCGCTATTGGCGATGTTAAAGACATATCCATCACCATAGGGGGGTTCAATTAAGCGACCACAATCGGTAACGCTATCTCCAATAAACACAGTTACATTCGACATGCTCTGATCTTAACTACTTACGACCGAGATTGGTATTAATTGGATTGTTGATTTACGCCACGAATTGCGCGTAGTCCATCAGATGGCCACATCAATAAAGTATTAATCGAACAAGGACCAATATCCATATGGAAAACTGATTCGATTGGTGCGCCAAGACAGATCGCAACGGCTGCTTTAATTACACAATTATGTGTAACGACGGCAACTGTTTGACTGGGAAACTCTGAAAGTATTTTTGAAAGGGCAGCTTCAACGCGAACTGTGATTGCTTCCCATGACTCGCCACCGGCTGGCTTAAAGGATAAATCAGTTAACCACTTATCGTAATCAGCAGTGTATTGCGCTTTAACTTCTTGGACTGAAAGTCCATCCCAGTAGCCGAAATCCATTTCAAGCCAAATCTCATCAAAATTAACGGTTAAACCAGTGGCATCAGAAATTACTTTGGAAGTTTCTTTGGTGCGATTTAAGGGAGATGCGATTAAAACTTCGGCGCCTAATTTCTTAACTGCCTCTGCGACCGCAACTGCTTGCGCTCTGCCCTTTTCGGTAAGTATTGGATCTAGCGGTCCAACTCCAGAGAATTTTCGATCAGGTGTCAGAACTGTTTCGCCATGACGAATTAAATGCAGCACCGTTGGTTTTTCATCACTCTTTAAACGTTCAGTTAAATAATTTAATTGCCTGGGCGCAATTGGCTCACTTTTATCATGACCACCACTTTGCGCATCAAGTGCCTTGTTTGCCAGACGATCGGCATGTGAGTTTTCGTCGCGCGGAATCCAGGTGTAATTAACTAAAGATGGCGAATGTGCTTCTCGAGCGTTCTGAGCTAACTTGCGCATATCAGCGTGCTTGATCTGCCAACGGCCAGACATCTGCTCGACCACTAATTTGCTATCCATACACACATCTACGGTCGCTTGATCATCTAAATCATGTATTGCTTTAAGGCCAGCAATCAAGCCGCCATATTCAGCAACGTTATTAGTAGCAGTTCCGATGAACTCGTAGATCTCGGCGATGGTGTGACCGTTTTCGGAAACTACTGCGCCAAAACCAGCTGGCCCAGGATTGCCTCGTGATCCACCATCTGCAGTTAATTTAAAGTGACGAGCCATTGAATTAAACCCCGCGCACCAAGATGCAGCGGCACTCTTCGCAACGAATTACTTCATCTTCGGCTGAATCAAGCATGTGCTTTAAATCAATAGCGTTGATGCTCAAATTGCAGCCCAGGCATTGCCCACCCTGCAGTGCAGCTGCGCCAGCTCCGCCACCGCTGCGAATCTTTTCGTATAGGTCATAAATAGCTTTATCAACTGAAGTAACTGTTGCTACTCGCTCAGCTTTGAGTTGAGCACTTTCGGATTCAAGTGCCAGAGAAACCACATTCTTGCGATCGGTTAATTCAGCAATCTCAGTTGCTAACGTTGCTTCGAGTTCCTTTAGCTCATCAATGCGAGCTTTAATTCCATCAACGCGCAACATCACTTCTAGTTCAACTTCTTCAAGTTCGGCACGACGTGCATTTAGGGAAACTACTTCATGCTGCAGTGATTCGAGTTCTTTCGGAGTAGCGGTACCTGAGTTAAGTCGAGTTTCATCTTTTTGTAGCCTAGTTACAACTTGCTCAACATCGCTTTCGGCACGCTTTAACTCGCGATTTACATCGCTGAGTTCGGTCTCGGCAGCAATCTTTAAGTCGCGCGTGTTATTTGATTTAATTGTGGCTGCATTAAGTGCGGCAATTTCAGGAAGTGTGGCAAGTTTGTGCGCTAGCGCAGTTAAAGCTAAATCGTGGCGTTGGATATCGAGAATCTGTCGTTGATCGCTCGGGCTAGCTTTCATAACGCCTTCCCTATCTGCGCTTTCGAATTAGATTTGAAAGCTAACTTAGATTAGATATGTAGTTTTATGAAGTAGAACTGGTGGGCGCTGAGGGTTTCGAACCCCCGACATTCTCGGTGTAAACGAGACGCTCTACCACTGAGCTAAGCACCCGGAACTTACTTATCTGGCCGAAACCAGATGCGTAAGTCTAACCTAACTAAAGCTGTGCTAACGCCGCCTTGTAATCGGCCAAATCACGCGCTTCGCCTGGGCCATTTACGACCTGCCAACGAAGAATTCCACTCTTATCGATGATGAAAGTGCCGCGTGTAGAAAATCCGCGTTCTTCAAAGAAAGCGCCATACTGTTTTGAGACTGCACCGTGTGGCCAGAAATCAGAAAGGATTGGAAATGTATAACTCTCGGCCTCAGCAAATGCGCGAGCTGCATACATTGGATCGCAAGCGATTCCGATTAACTGCACATCATCATTTTGAAATGCCGAAATGTCATCGCGCAATGCACAAAGTTCGCCGGTGCAGGTGCCCGAGAATGCAAATGGATAGAAAACTAAAACAACGTTTTGCTTTCCTTTAAAAGATGAGAGTGAAACTTTTTCGCCATGCTGATTTACTAATTCAAAATCAGGAGCAGGTTGGCCAATTACCAGTGTCGTTGTCATGGCGCGAAATCTACCGTTTGCCAGCTTTGCGTGCCACTAGACGAGTTGTCGTCCAATCGGTCGCTATCGCTATTGATGAGGTGACACTTAAGCCCGCGATCGGAGCAGCATCTTGAATCTCACTTGCTTCCACATAATTTGGTCGACCCATTTTCGGCGTCAGTACCCAAATCGGACCAGTCTCGGAAAGAAAAGTTAGGGCATCCATTAATTCATCAATTAAGTCGCCATCACCATCGCGCCACCAGATCAGAACGGCATCTATGACCTCGGTTGGATCACCTTGAATAAATTCAGTGCCAGTAATGGCCTTAATTTTTGCGCGCAAAGAATCATCAGAGTCGGCGGCATAGCCGATTTCCAAGATTAAATCGCCTTTGGCAAAGCCCATACGCATGGCCACTGGCTAAGTCCACCCAAAAAGTGCTCACTTAGCAAGACCTGCCCGCTCTCAATTTCACACAACTGGGTAGTAACCGCGAGAATAGGGCCATGAGCGAAACGTTTGAGACGCCCGATCAGATCGTTGACCAGTTAGTCGATATCGACCCTTCCGAGACTGCCGAATGGAAAGCATCCTTTGATGCGGCGCTAGCTAATGCCGGCCCAGTTCGTGCTCGTTATTTGATGCTCTCGCTGCTAAAGCGTGCGCAAGAGAAGAACATTGGTATCGCAGGTTTGCGGGCAACTGATTACATCAACAGCATTCCCTCCGACAGTGAGCCAGCATTTCCTGGCGATGAAGCAATCGAACGTCGGATTCGCCAATATAACCGTTGGAACGCGGCCATGTTGGTGCACCGTGCGCAGCGTCCAGGTGTTGGCGTTGGTGGTCACATCTCAACTTATGCATCTTCAGCATCACTTTATGAAGTTGGTTTCAACCACTTCTTCCGCGGTCAAGATCATCCAGGTGGCGGCGATCAAATTTTCTTCCAAGGACATGCCAGCCCCGGAATGTATGCACGCGCATTTTTAGAAGGTCGCTTTACTGAAAATCAATTAGATGGTTTCCGCCAAGAACTTTCACATAAGGGTGGGGGGCTATCCTCATATCCACATCCACGTTTGATGCCAGATTTCTGGCAGTTCCCAACTGTGTCAATGGGTATTGGTCCACTTAACGCGATTTATCAAGCTCGCTTTAATCGTTATCTGCACAATCGCGGAATCAAAGACACCAGTCAGCAACATGTCTGGGCTTTCTTAGGTGATGGCGAAGTTGATGAAGTAGATACGTTAGGCGCAATTGGTTTAGCGACTCGTGAAAACCTGGATAACTTAACTTTTGTTGTTAACTGTAACTTGCAGCGTCTTGATGGCCCAGTGCGTGGTAACGGAAAAATTATTCAAGAACTCGAATCAATTTTCCGCGGCGCCGGCTGGAACGTGCTTAAAGTAGTTTGGGGTCGCGAATGGGATCCACTTCTTGCGCAAGATCGCGAAGGTGCACTTGTTGATTTGATGAACAAGACTCTCGATGGTGATTACCAGACTTTCAAAGCCGAGAGCGGCAAATTCGTACGTGATAATTTCTTTGCTCGTGATCCACGCACTGCAGCAATGGTTGCAAACTGGTCAGATGACCAGATTTGGGGCTTACGCCGCGGCGGCCATGATTACCGCAAGCTATTTGCTGCCTACACCGCAGCTATGAATTCAAATGGTCGACCAACCGTTATTTTGGCGAAGACAGTTAAAGGCTGGACTCTTGGTTCTCACTTCGAAGGTCGCAACTCAACGCACCAAATGAAGAAAATGTCGATGGAAGATATCGTCGAATTCCGCGATCGTTTGGGTATTCCAATTGCTGATGATCAGCTTGATGCCAAATTACCTCCGTACTATCGCCCAGCAGATGATTCACCTGAAGCAAAATATTTACAGGAACGTCGCACAGCACTCGGCGGTTCGATTCCTTCACGTCGCAAGATTTCCCGCCCACTTGTTCAGCCAGATGATTCAGTTTATGAATCTGTTCGCCGTGGTTCTGGCCATCAAGAAATTGCGACAACTATGGCGTTTGTGCGCATGCTTAAAGATTTGATTAAGGATCCCGGCTTAGGTTCTCGCTTAGTTCCAATCATTCCGGACGAAGCACGTACCTTTGGTATGGATTCGTTGTTCCCTACTCTAAAGATCTACTCACCAAATGGTCAGAAGTATCTATCAGTTGACCGCGAGTTAATGCTTTCGTATAAGGAATCTACTTCAGGTGTAATTCTGCACGAAGGCATTAATGAAGCTGGCTCAGTTGCCTCATTTACCGCAGTTGGATCTTCATATTCAACCCATGATGAACCAATGATTCCAATTTACATTTTCTATTCAATGTTTGGCTTCCAACGTACTGGCGATGCATTCTGGGCAGCGGCTGACCAATTGGTTCGTGGTTTCGTAGTCGGAGCAACCGCTGGTCGCACCACGCTTAATGGTGAAGGCTTGCAGCACGAAGATGGTCATTCACATCTACTTGCTTCAACTAACCCAGCAATCGTTTCTTATGACCCAGCATTTGGCTTCGAACTTGGTCACATTGTTAAAGATGGTCTGCGTCGTATGTATGGCGAAAATAGTGAGAATGTTTATTACTATCTAACTGTTTATAACGAGCCATATATGCAGCCGGCTGAGCCCGAAAACCTTGATATTGAAGGCCTCTTAAAGGGTATCTACCTATATGCCCCAGCCGAGACTCGAAGCAAGAAGAAGGCTCAAATTTTGGCCTCTGGTGTTGGCGTTAACTGGGCACTTAAGGCGCAGAAGTTATTGGCTGAAGATTGGGGCGTTGCTGCTTCAGTTTGGTCAGTTACCTCTTGGAATGAACTTCGACGCGATGGTTTAGAAACTGATAACCATAACTTCCTGCACCCAAGTGATATTAAACAAGCGTATGTAACCAAGAAATTAGCTAGCGCTGAAGGTCCAGTAATCGCAGTAAGTGATTTCATGCGCGCAGTTCAAGATCAAATTGCGCCTTGGGTTCCTGGTCAATTTGCTTCTCTTGGTACCGACGGTTTTGGTTTATCTGATACTCGTGGCGCGCTTCGTCGTCACTTCAAGGTTGATGCTGAATCGATTGTGGTTGCTACTTTGCAGCAACTGGCAAAGCAAGGCGATGTCAAAGTTAAGACGGTTCAAGAAGCAATTGATAAGTATCAGATTAACGATGTGACCGCTGCCGAAGCTGGCAACACTGAGGGTTCGGGTTGATCGGCCGCGTCGCTATCACTGATATCTCCCCCACAATCTACTTTGGGGGAGAATTTGTTCCTGTAAAAGCAATTGTTAATGAAGAAATCCTGGTCAGCGCAACTGTTGCTGGCGAGGGGCATGACTATCCGGTTGTTCAAGTTATTACTCGCGATAGTAAAGGTAACGAATTAACACGGACCAAAGCAATTGAATGCAATCCCGGAACTGATCGCTATGAAGCACCGATCGCACTTCCAAAACTTGGTAATTTCACTTTTGAAATAGAAGCTTCAATCATTACCCAATATCGCACTGTGACCACAAATTCACCACAATTCCCGGTCTATGTTGAACGCGAACGAGCCTTAGTCGGCGCTTGGTATGAATTCTTTCCTCGTAGCGAAGGCGCAATCGTAAATAAAGATGGCAGCTATACCAGTGGCAATTTCGGCACCGCAGCAAAGCGGCTAAAAGCCGTTAAAGATATGGGTTTTGACGTGCTTTATATTCCGCCAATTCACCCAATTGGTATTTCTCACCGTAAAGGACCAAATAACACTTTAACTGCCGGACCTAATGATCCTGGCGTGCCTTGGGGTATTGGAAATTCCGATGGTGGCCACGATGCGATTAATCCCGCACTTGGCACCATGAAAGATTTTGAAAGCTTTGTAAAAGAAGCCAGCAAACTAAATCTTGAAATCGCACTTGATCTAGCACTGCAGACATCGCCAGATCATCCTTGGGTTAAAGAGCATCCAAACTGGTTTAACTACCGCAGCAATGGCACGATCGCATATGCCGAGAATCCGCCAAAAAAGTATCAAGATATCTACCCAATTAATTTTGATGATGATTTTGATGGTTTAGTAAATGAAGTTAACCGAATCTGTGAACTTTGGATTAGCAAAGGTGTGTCAATTTTCCGCGTTGATAACCCACACACTAAGCCAGTTCTTTTCTGGCAAACCTTGATCGCTAAAGTAAATGCCAAGAACCCAGAAATTGTCTTCTTAGCCGAAGCATTCACAAAGCCCGCCATGATGCACGCTCTTGGCAAAGCTGGATTCCAACAGTCTTATACCTACTTCACTTGGCGCACGACTAAACATGAATTAACTGAGTACGGCAATGAAGTTTCACATCAAACAAGTGCTTTCTTTCGACCTAATTTCTGGGTTAATACCCCAGATATTTTGCCGTTTCATTTACAAAGTGGAAACCCGGCCATGTTCGCCTTACGTGCGGTGTTAGCTTCAACTTTGACACCTTCATGGGGAATGTATGCCGGTTATGAGCTATTTGAACACCGAGTATTAAGTGAAGGTCGCGAAGAGTACTTAGACTCTGAGAAGTACCAGGTTAAGGTGCGCGACTGGGATGGCGCTAAACAATCACTCGTGCCGCTAATTACTAAGTTAAACAAGATCCGCAACGCTAATCGCGCGTTACAACGTCTGCGCAATCTTCATTTCCACCACACTGACAATGAGGCCATAATCGCTTATTCCAAGCGTGATGGTGAGAATTTAGTGCTAGTTATAGTCAACCTTGATCCTTCAAATGCTCAAGCGACTGTGGTTCACTGGAACATGGATTTGCTTGGACTAACTGGAGATTCTTTTGTAGTTGACGATCAGATAACTGGAAATTCTTTCAGCTGGAATCGTGACAGTTTTGTCAGCCTTGATCCACGCACCGATTTCAATAATGTGGCTCATATCGCCGTGGCGCGAATCTCTTAACTAATGGGAATCTTTCGCCGTAAGACCAAAGCAGTTCCTAATCAACCTGGCGCATTAGGCGAACTAGATCTTTATTTAATCGCCGAAGGTCGTCACGAAGAACTTTGGAAAGTTTTAGGCGCTCATGTGCAACGCGACGCAAGTGGGATTTTGCTTGGTACTTCTTTTGCACTCTGGGCTCCAAATGCGCGCGATGTAAGTTTGGTTAGCGATATTAATTTCTGGGATCGCAATACCCATCGAATGTGGCGCATTGAAAACACTGGCATCTGGCAAATCTTTATTGCCGATTTGGCATCGGGCACAAAATATAAATTTGCGGTCCATACCAGTGATGGCCGCTGGGTTGATCATGCTGATCCGCTAGCTCGGGCTACCGAGGTTCCGTCACTAACTGCCTCAATAGTTGAGGAATCAAGTTACAACTGGAGTGATGAAAATTGGATTTCTGAACGAAGTAAATTTGAGCCCTGGCGTAGCGCAGTATCTGTTTACGAAGTTCATTTAGGTTCTTGGCGCTTAGGATTAAGTTATCTTGATTTGGCAACCGAGCTAGTTAGTTATTTGAAAGAAACTGGTTTCACTCACGTTGAATTCTTACCCGTTATGGAACATCCGTATGGCCCTTCGTGGGGTTACCAAGTAACTTCTTTCTTCGCACCATCTTCTCGGTTTGGCTCCCCCGATGAATTCAAATACTTAGTTAATGCTCTACACGAGGCTGGAATTGGCGTGATTCTTGATTGGGTGCCTGCCCACTTCCCGAAAGATGAATGGGCGCTGGCCAAGTTCGATGGAACCGCGCTTTATGAGCATGCCGACCCCCGTTTAGGTGAGCATCCAGACTGGGGAACACTGATCTTTAACTTCGGCCGCAACGAAGTTCGCAACTTCATTGTCGCCAGCGCTCTCTATTGTTTAACCGCATTTCATATTGATGGCCTGCGGGTAGACGCTGTTGCTTCAATGCTTTACCTCGACTATTCACGTAAAGAAGGCGAATGGGTTCCGAATAAATTTGGTGGGCGCGAGAATCTTGAAGCGGTGCAATTGTTACAAGAAGCAACTTCTACGGCATATCGCACACACCCTGGCATCATGATGATTGCCGAAGAATCAACGGCTTGGCCTGGCGTAACACGTAGCACTGATTCAGATGGAATCGGGTTTGGTTTTAAGTGGAACATGGGCTGGATGCATGACACTCTTGAATATCTACAGCGCGACCCAATCCATCGCGTGCATCATCACAATGAAATAACTTTCTCGATTCTCTATGCCTGGTCTGAAAACTTTATGCTGCCACTTTCACATGACGAAGTCGTACATGGCAAAGGTTCGCTGGTTAACAAGTTCCCGGGTGATCGATGGCAGAAGCTGGCAACACTGCGCGCACTATATGGTTTTATGTGGGCACACCCTGGCAAGAAATTACTGTTCATGGGTCAAGAGTTTGCCCAAAATGATGAGTGGAGCGAATCTGCAGGTTTGCAGTGGCACTTAGATCAATACGATGAACATAGCGGCGTGGCAAAAACTATTTCGCAAATAAACAGCCTCTACAAATCAACCCCAGCCTTATTTGAAAAAGATACTTCTCCGGAAGGATTTTCTTGGTTGGTTGGCAATGATGCGGCAAGTAATGTGTTGGCATTTACCCGTTGGGCAGAAGATGGTCAGCCACTTGTTTGTATAACTAACTTCTCACCAGTGCCACACGAGAACTATCGATTGCCGATGCCCAAAGCTGGAAGTTGGCGAGAAGTGTTAAATACCGATGATTTAGAATTTGGTGGCAGTGGCGTAATTAATCAACCAGTTGATGTAGCTGAGAAATCTGATTTGGTTATTACTTTGAGAGTTGCTCCGCTGGCTACGCTGTGGCTGGCTTTAGCCGCTAGTTAATTTTGCCTACGGCAGCTAGTTAGCGCTGGCTTTAGCCGCTAGTTAATTTTGCCTACGACAGCTAGTTAGCCGCTCGTCTGACCTTTGGTCTCTTCGCTTAACAAGGCTTTTGAGAAGAGTGGGATTGATAGAGCCATTAGCGCTGGAATTAAGAGTGCCACGGCAAGAGATGTGAATTGTGCGGTCCAGGCAATTACCCACTTGGCAACAAAGATTAAGGAATTATTGATTAAGCCAACTTGTCCAATCACGACTGAGTTAGGAAGAGTGCTTCGAGAACTTGCTGCGTTAAAGAAACTTGGCGTAATGAATGACGTGCCTAGGCCGGCAACCAAAGAACCTAACGAAAATAAAGCGAATGCCCAGTACTTATGGGTCTCGCCAAAAAAGATTGATGCAGCTATTCCGATTAAGAAGAGCGTGCCACCTGTTACAGCGCCGATATTAGCTGCTCTATTAATTGGCATTCGCTTGATAATTTTTGAGATGCTAAATCTACCCAAGATCAATGCGCTCATGAAAAGAATGTAAGGCAAAGTTATAAGTCCACCTTCGATCTTTAAGTACTCACGGGCAAATATATTTGACCAGTCACCCATTGCGATCTCCAGAAAAATAGCACAGATCATGCCGCCAGCGATTACACGATCAAATCTAATTGAAGTGATCATTCGTTTTACTGAATAGTGATCATCTTCGAATTGCGGCGAAAGTGAAATAGGACGTAACTTATTTATGTATGCAATGTTCAGAATGAGTACTAGAAGATAAATCACATTTAGTTGTACCGAAGCAGACACTCGTCCAATTAAGAATCCTGATACCAAACCAGTACTAACTGCACCTAGCGCCCATACGCCATGTAGTTTCACAATAATCGGTGTGGTAGTTCGAGTTTGACTATCAAAAGCTTGACTATTCAAAGCGATGTGAAAAGCTGAGATCGAAAATCCCGACAAGATGACTACCGGGATAAA
>Ga0164293_10001799_pt1 | contig 18034 bp, 14 predicted proteins | sample GEODES118metaG_FD_111487 | JGI IMG/M metagenome (GOLD analysis project Ga0164293, IMG submission 111487) | Eutrophic lake water microbial communities from Lake Mendota, Wisconsin, USA - GEODES118 metaG | ecosystem: Environmental > Aquatic > Freshwater > Lake | place: USA: Lake Mendota...
ATGTCATCGAAATCCACGCCGCCCACGGATACTTGATGCACCAGTTCTATTCACCACTGATGAACCACCGCACCGATGAATACGGTGGCAGCTTTGAAAACCGCATTCGCTTCTTACTCGAAACAACAAAGGCAGTCCGCACAGCAATCCCACAAACCACACCATTACTAGTACGAATCTCCGCCACCGACTGGGCCGATAACGGATGGAACCTAATCGACTCCATAGAACTCTGCACTCAGCTCAAAGCACTCGGAGTCGACCTCATCGATGTCTCATCAGGGGGCGCAATCCATAACGCCAAGATTGATGCCAAACCAAACTTCCAAGTCCCCTTCGCCTCAGCCATCCGCACCGAAGCCAACATCCCCACAGCCGCAGTCGGCCTCATCACCGAACCCGAACAAGCCGAACACATCATCTCCACCGGCGAAGCAGATGCAGTCTTCTTAGCTCGAGCAATGCTCCGCAATCCACGATGGGCACTGATGGCTTCCGAGAAACTTGGTCACAGGATTGATTGGCCGATGTCGTTGGAAAGAGGACGGACTGTTTAGGTTGCAAAGTTAAGACAACCGCTTGTTTCAGGTAATCTGCTAAAACAGATTCATAGATTTTCTAAAGCCGAAATCTCTTGGAACCCGCAGTTAATCTGGAGACGCTTCGATTGCTTCCCATTAACTTCTGCTGTTTCCGCAGCTTCTTTCGCTTTTTTGCAATGAAAGCTCTCTCTAAAAATTGAAACTTCGTGGCAGCAATTCCAGCACCCATCCACGGAGTTTGTGCCTTTACCCTCAATTCTTCACGTTCTTCTTTGGTGAGCCGTGATTCAAAAATGAGAGAGATGCTCGCATACATAGCCAGCATCAACTCATCATCTTGTGACTTAAAGGGAGAAATTTCTTCATCAAAGAAATAAATCCAAGTTGCCCAAAATGTTTGATGATTAAATCGCTCATTATTAAATAGCCAGATGAAAGCTTGGGCCTCGGGGATGTATTCAGAATCAAATTCTTGCTCTGACTCAATTAGGTTTATTGGATCCAGCTCACCGAGGTATGACGCGATTTCTAGTAATTCAAAATCAAGAGAGGTAGCTTCATTTAGTTGAAACTCAGTCAGGAAATCACCAAGAATCTGCTCAATTAAAGCCGAGGTCTGGACAACATCCTCTGAAGGGACAAGCTGTGGACCCTTTATCTGTGCAAGTCCGTGCCTCGTAAATTTGATTCCCACAGTTCACCAGTTCTCTTCTCCAGTTTCCAAAGTATATCCGCGACTGGGTCTGGAAGGCTCGTGACCTAGGTATCTTGGTCTTAGGAGTAACTCACCCAAGTCCATAGTTCGTTCTTAATCTCATTCAGAGTTAGCGCCCTCTCAAGCTCTTGCCCTCGACCGCTATCGGTGATCTGCTGAATCAACGAAAGGATGGATTGATTTTGCCGTAACCCGAACCTCGCTGCAATAAATGGAAACTCTTCCTGGTCAACTGTATGTCTGAACTCGTAATCAAAATCGAATTGCTCGTTCCGATAAAACTCAAACTCGAAGACTAGTTTTCCTTCGGAGGTGAAATCTGCATAAAGTACAGGTTCACCATCTGTACCAATAACTGAAATTTGTGTCAGTTGTGAGGCCTCCAGTTCATTAATTCATCTAGTGAAAACGTATCAGTGGCCACTGACACTCTCCTTCGCGCTCTCAGTCGCTGCCGCCCGTAGAGTAGGTGCTGGGCTAGGTAATAAAACTTACGCTCCAATTATCTCTGGAAAGTATCGCTGGTCTGATTGGGCTGCCCCAAAGACCAAAGGCGGGGAAATTCATCACAACGCAGCTCTTGCTGGAGATGACCTGAAAAACTTTGTAATTAATGAGCTGTTTCCATTTAGCCAACCATCTACCCGATCATGGAGCACAGGCCTAGTTGATTCAGTTGCAGGCATTCTTTGTGAAAAAACTATTTCCTGCTGGGAAGCCGTCCTTTGGAATGGCGCTCCACGTGGGATTGTTGCGCTACGGGGTAGCAATTCAGCCAGGCTGTCGGTATATTTTTTGTGCTCAAGGCTACTTAGCAAAAATAGATGGGGTGCTGTATGACCGCCCGGTTCACAGTACTGGACTTTGAAACCACATCTCGTGGTAAGTCGGCACGCGCTACTGAAATTGGAATTGTCACACTTGATGAGGTTCTCTGCGTTTCCTCAATTTTTGAAAGTGTATTAAAACCGCCACTACCTCCGATGAAGCAATCTTTAAGTTATTCGAGACTATCTTTGGATCAGCTCAATGCTGCACCGGAATTTATACAAGTCTGGCCCAGTATTGCCCCGTATTTTGACGATCGGATTGTTGTAGCGCATAAGAAGGATTTTGAACAAACAGTCATTGCGCATGCATTTGCGGATGCTGGATTGCCGTCATTGGAATTCCCTTTTGTTTGCACACTGGAGTGGTCCAAAAAGATTTTGAAACATCAAGTTAGTGGACATTCCCTCCAAGAAGTGTGTGCCTTTCTTGATGTTGAGCTTCTGACACCACACGAGGCGAAAGTCGATGCAGTATCCACAGCTGGTCTATTTAGGGCGCTATATGAACGGAGTCCAGAACTGCGTGAGCATTGTGAAGAGTTAGCTTCCCAAACAGTGTCAGTTCCCAGGCCAGAAAGTTCAGGTGCTAAAGCTTTGGTACGCCGAAGGCATAAAGCAGATGAGATAACTGACAAGGAATTGGAATTGATTGCGAACGAAATTCGGGGAAATGTAAAAATCAAGATTGTCGTTGTCACGGGCACATTAATCATTAGCGCGACGAAGTTTTCTGCTTTGGTTTCCAGCGCTGGTTACGAGGTTAAAGAGTCACCTGCGACTGCTGGAACTGCATTTGTCGTGCAGGGCTATAACGGTGGTCAGTCCAAGATCGACAAGGCGAAGAAGTACGGTCGCCCAGTTCTAACGGAGCAAGATGCTGTGAGAGTTCTACACCTCCTACGTGAACGGAAGGAAGGTTAAGAGAAATGGCCGGACTGGATGAGATGACTGACGAAGCTAGGCGAAATACCCGAGGTCGTTTTGAGCAGTGGGTAAAAAACCCACAATGTGAAGCAAATACTTTGAGCGCTGTTCTAAATGTGAAGTTGGCTGATGTTGCACTCTCATTGGGCTACCAGCCAGAGTACGGACAATCGCCATTCGCTGTTACGCGCGGTCTTCAATTTGAAAGCTGGCTATTTAGGGACGAAGCCAGAGTCATCAGAGAATCTATGGAGAAAGTTGGGATTCTGCAAGAAAATAGTTCAGGGTTTCTTGATCTCAGATTGACAATGAATGGTGGCAAAAGCATCAAGTCCGTAGATGTTGCGATAGAGAAGTCGCATCAACTGCTAGTGCGCCTCTCGGATGACAAGGGTTTCAATCCGCCAACAATCATTGCCGGCTTAATGCTAAAGATCCCCAAGGGTGTGATGCTGCCAGAAGCAACCTTGATTATTGATGTGGCATCAATTCAGCAAGTAGAAGGCGAGTGGGTGATTCGAGTTGGTGAGATCAAAGTCTTTCCTGACAGAGGCGGGCATACGGACTCAAATGAGATTTCAACAGCTCGTGCGCAGGCTGGGGTGTATCAGCATGCTCTCCAAATCACAGTAGATTCCCTCGACTTAACCAAACCCCCTGTGGTCAGCACGAAGGGCTACCTGGTATTTACTTGGCCCGGAACCAACAGCCCTGTAATTCGCGCGAATGAAGACTTGACCTACCAAGCGAGGCGAGCGGCTCTAGGTTTTGACCGACTCGATAATGTCGCACAGGAATTGATAAACAAGCAAACTCGGAATTTGGCGGAAGTGGACCTCAAGGAGTGGATAGCCCATTCTGAAACCGAATACAAAGAAGTTTGCTGGAGTTTTTGCGATTTAGCTCCACGCTGCCAAGACCTGGCTATTGCTGACGATAGGGCCATAGTCCTGGGAACTGAGGCAAGTAGGTTGCTGGGTTCAGTAACACTTGGGCGTGCCATTGAATTGCTTGATGGACGGGAGTCAATGACGGAAATTGAACGCGCATTACAAGTCCAACTTCTCGCTGCAAAGTGGGAGACCGTGTTATGAGTACGAGGGAGATTGTTCGACAACTTGAAGCAGCAAAAATTAGCCGTCCTGTACCTAGATATTCAACTCTCCATGTGAGACTTGTGGACAATCCGTTCATGGTGGCGTTTGTCCGTATGGCTGGTGAATCTAGGCCGTGGGGAATAGTTTACGGCCGTCTAAATGATTCAGCACCACGAATTGTGACTGCTGGGGATGGTCGAAATCGTGAAGCAGTCGCTGAAATCTGTGAGGAATTCGGCGTTGCAATGCTCCAATACTTTAGGGCCGAAGGATGCACATTTAATCCAATTACAAAGGAAAATCTTGACACCAAGGAACTTCCACAAATTTGGGTTCCAGGGGAACGACACGTTGAGATGTTTCATCATCTTGAATACGCCTATTGGAGAGTACGTAAGGGCGACGATCGCAGTCAACCCTTAACCGTTTTTGCACGTTTATCAGGATGGATCTTTCGAGAATCTGGGAGAACGGGACAGCAGCAGATCATTGATGCATCTCGCGCGTTACGTGAAGCATATGCCTTTCCTTCAGACGCTTTGAGTATAGGTAACCTCACCACAGCTGTTGCTTGGTTTAAGGAAGGCGGAGTGCTCCCAGAAAAGCGCATTAGGGTTAGAACTGCAGGTGAGCAACGCGTTTCACCTACCTTGGATCCAGGCCTTGATAAAGATGTTCTGGCTCCATTGGTTGAACAGCGTGCTGAGTTACTAAAGGCAGAGAAGTCGCTGACATTGGTTGAAGAAAAGATTCATAAAACTCTTGTCCCTGAATTGATGGCTCGCTGGAATTCTATGGTGGATGCTTATCACATACTCGCGATCGATACCCGTGCAGAAAATAACGGAGTAGAGAGATTGGTCAAGTCAACAATGGAAAAATATGTCGCTGAATTTCAGCGAGTGGAACGGGGAATGCTTGACTCCACTGGTGACCCAATCTTTACTCCACATCCCGAAACAGACTTTCACGGTTCAGCTGCAGCAGCTGGATACTTCCGCATGCAAGCAGCCGATGTTGCGTACACGGCATCACTTGTACATGATGATGCCGAGTTATGCTCGGAAGCATTGGCAAGCGGGCATGCTTTCTTAGGAGAAGTTACAGATGTTTGGAACACAGGTGTTGGACGGGTAACCGTTCCAAATTGGCAAGTAAAAGTCCAGATAGGGGAGATTTCCAGACTTCGTGAAGGTGAAGATTATTCTCTTGTTGGAAATCCGAAGTCCAAGGTTGCAATACGTGAAATAGAAGTTGTTGATGAAGAGCATTGGTCAGTTCATATTGAATGGGAATCGCCTAAGTTGAAAGAGGTATCCGGGCCAATTTCTGCAAAGCCGCTCGATTCAAATTGGATAGGCAAATCCTTAATTTTTGTACCTTGCGACACAAGCGCACTGACAGCTAAGCAAGCACAAGCTGTCTGGGATGCCAAAGATGGCGTAGGGGCATGGCTCACACATGGCCGCGCACCAGAGCAGGTCGAAGAGAGAATCATTGATGACATCACCCAGTTGCAGGACAACTAGCCATGACTAATGTTGAAATCGATAAAGCCTATTCCAATTTACGCGAAGAGTTGATCAAGGAATTGAGTGGCTCTTGCAAACTTGCTGTTGTTCAAGCGCCGCCGGGTTCAGGGAAAACCTACATGCTGCTCGCTGTTGTTTCATCACTTGTGCGCGAAGGAAAGCGTGTATCCCTCGCTGCACAAACTCGGCGCCAAGCTGACGACATAGCGCACAGATGGGCACGTGACTATGGTCAATTCCCTGCAGTTCGCCTAGGAAGTAGTGGTAGTCAGGCCCCCGTTGACTTTCCAGAATCCGTTCCCTGGATAACTGAATTGACTGAATTACCACACGGTCCCGGACTTTATATTTCTACAACAGCTAAGTGGACTTGGGTGAGAGATCTCGAACCTTTCGATGTGCTTGCCATCGATGAGGCTTGGCAGATGGCTTGGGGTGATCTCATGCAGTGTGCAAAATTGAGCAAGAAGTTTTTCATGATTGGTGACCCTGGACAGATTCCGCCAGTTGTAACTGTAGATGTTCGTCGTTGGGCGACAGCTCCACGTCCGCCTCACAAGCCTGCACCCGAGGTAGTCCTTGATGACACAGAACTTCGCGCATCGGCATTTATCGGCAGCCTCCCTGCATGTAGACGACTCCCCCATGAGTCAGTGAAATATGTAAAGCCGTTTTACAATTTTGATTTTTCCGCGTACGCCGAGCCGAATGAACGGCTTCTAAACGTATCTAATGATGGGGCCGACCAGCAGCTGGTCGGGATTATCAACATGCTCAGCAGTGGACAGCCGGTTCTCTTGACGTTGCCCACGCCGAAAGATGGTCTCCCCCCAGAGGTAGACATCGAACTCACCTTGCGGGTAGAGAAAATCGTTCGAACCCTATTGACGGGTCGTTCCCAAATCGTAGTTGCGCCCGGCGATAAGCCGCGAACAATCACTGTGAAAGACATCGGAATTTGTGCAACTCATCGAGCGATGAATGGTGAGCTTCGTAAAGCATTGGGCGCTGACTTCAGCGATGTTTCAATAGACACTCCAGAGCGTTGGCAAGGCCTGGAGCGTCCAATTATGATCGTTGTGCATCCTTTGTCCAACGTCACAGATCCTTCTGATTTTGACTTGGAAACTGGACGTTTGTGCGTAATGGCATCTCGACACCAGGTCGGACTCATTGTTATTACTAGAGATCATGTTGGAGCTTCCCTGGAGGAATTTATCCCTCAAGCTTCACAGGCTCCAGGGCTACCAGATGTTGTAGGGCGCGGTCATTTCGCACACGCTCGATTTTGGAATGACTTAGTTGAAGACCAACGTATGGTTGCCCTTACTTAGCAACTTTGGGACAAAAGGCACGCACATCACAGCGTGAACACCTTGACTTCTCTGGATTGGGTTCAAACTCACGATTTTTAATCCCCGCAGCTGCATCGACAACAATCTTTAGTGCGGCATCCAGCGATTTCGGTGAGATGTCCACTTCTTGGCGCTGTTCTTGATCGAGGTCATGAAGGAATGCGCCACGGACATCCAGTCCTTCACGCAATCCGGCTGCTGCGTATACCTGCAGTTGCAGTCCAAGTTCACGATCATCAATAGCGGTCTTATAGTCAACAATCGCTAAGGAATCAGGTGAGCCCTCATGCTTATCCAAGATAACATCTGCTCGACCGGAAATAACGACTCCATCTAGAGCCAGTTCGAAGGGACGTTCGGTTTCCCATACGCGCTGCATGTCATCGCCGAATTCGTGCAAATATTTGAAGACTAGGTCACGAGCGCTTTCTCGAAAACGCGCTGCGACAGCCTTGCCAGCAAATGGCAAGAAGAAATCTGTAGCGAGAATGCGATCAACATCCATAGGAGTTAATGGTCGCTTCTTGCGTTGAGTCTCTTCCGCAATTACGCGCAGCAGATGATGGACTGCTTTTCCGTATCCAATTTCCTGTACCAGTTCTGGAGGGAAGCCAATGCGGTTGCGTAACCAGAAGCTGTAACCACAATTCAGGTAGGCAGATAACTCGCTGTAAGTAATGTGAAGTTCTGGCATTTCCTCATGCTTGCTAGCTCCAGCCCAATCCGTCGGGTATGCCAATTGGTCTTCATAAGCATCAAAAACTTCCTGAATATAGGGGGAGATTCGCGAACTTGTCGTCCTGACCCGTTGGTGCGCCGATAGGGCTAGCCATTCGCGTGCTCTTGTAATTGCAACATAGAAAAGGCGCCTTTCATCGCCATCCGTACCCTCGTACCGAGCGGCATCGAAGAGTTCTCGCGGAATAATCCAGTCATTCACTTGCCCAGTACGGCTGCTTGGAAACCGTCGCTGGGTCATGGAAGGCACAAAAACAATCTGCCACTCCAGACCCTTTGCAGCGTGAACTGTCATGAGAGCTACGGAATCAGAAAGGAGATCCTCTTCACCCTCAAAATCCATGTAGCCGCCCATGGCTACGTTGAGCATGAGGCTGGCGAGATTTTTGAAATACCACTCGCCCTGGTTGCCGTAGCCTGCTTGATGGCCATCGCCATCTGTGGCAACTCGTGAACGCTTTTGCATTGCCTCGTAATCAGCAATGAATTTACTGAATCTGGCGATCGTCCCCAGGCGGGATTGGTAGAGAGGATTGTTTATGTCCCACTGCCTAATGCCTAGAGCCTCGGTTATTGAGTAGTTGATTTCAATGAGGCTCAAATCGCGTGTATCACTACCAACACGATCCTTCGCATCTAGAAGCGCCTTTTCTAGAGCCTTAACATCGGATGGTTTGAGTGAGTAAACTGTCCGAGCAAGGTTTGTAAGCGAATCAAGCGTGACTGATTCCTGTGTCTTGGAATATTGACCTTCACGCCATTCGAATCCGGCCATCCAAGCAAAGCATCGACCTAAGAAATTTGCATCAGGCTGTTCAAACAGTCCTGTTCTTCCACCAGGCTGAACCGGAACTGCGAATCTTTCAAACGCTTCAAGGAGGCACTGATATGTGTTCTTGCCCCGAACTAAAACTGCCATATCGGAATACCTGAAGCCCATGGATCGAAGTTTGTTTATGGATTGTGCAATTTCATTGGCTTCTTGTTCTTCGTTGTCGTAGTCCAGCACTATGTCTACAGATGGGCCATTGTGCTCATGGAAGGGGACCATTGATTTCGGAAGCCGACCTGGTATTGATTTCGCAAATGCATCTGCCAGTTGAACAATTTGCGGACGCGATCGGCGATTGGCGAGAAGTTCAAACGTAGCCACATTTTCATAGCGCTCAGAAAAAGTTGTGATATTTGAAACTGAAGAGCCACGCCACTGATAGATTGCCTGATCATCGTCACCAACCACGACAAGGTTTGCTTCACCAACCGGCTTGGCAAGCATCTGAATTAGTTTTTCTTGTGCAGGATTCACGTCTTGGTATTCATCGACAATCAGATGTGAAATGTCTGCACACACAGCCGCATGGATCACTGGGTCGGACAAGACATCGACGGCTCGCGCAATTTGTTGGCCAAAAGTAAGTAGACGAAACTCATCTAACATCACGTAGAACTTCTTGACCGTAGACCTAAGTAATTCAGGCACTACGTCCAGGTCAAGCATTTCATTTTCGATCACATCCAGATTCTGACGAAAGCGAGCTATTCCATCGAACTGAGTGTTTTTGGTAGACAGTTTCTTAAGTTCAAGAAAATTCTGTTGCCGTTGCAGGAATGCCGCTAGCTGGTTTTCATCTATGACGTCATATGCCTCGTATTTACCGACGTACCGAGTTAGAAGTTGGTAGCAGTAACCGTGGATGGTGCCGATGTACATGGTGCCCAATTTGTCAGCTTGTGATTGGCCTGCGAAGTGAAGGACGCGTGCTCGAACACGCTCCTTAAGTTCTGCAGCCGCTTTCTCGGTGAAGGTGGAAGCCACGATGCTCGCCGGATCCACACCTTCGGCAACCAGCATTGCGATGCGTTGGGATACCGTTTCAGTCTTTCCGGATCCGGCACTAGCAATGATCTGAATGTGGCTACCCCGGAAAGCCACAGCCTCAGCCGACTGCCCTTCTAGCAATGGGATTTTGCTTACAGCAGCTTCATTTTTCACGTAGCCTATTCTGCCCGCTTCAAGTGACAGAAACAATGCTCAGACCTAGGCTATGACCTTGTGGGGCTGTACCCCAACATCAAGGTATTGCGACCCAACAACGATTGTTGCTAAAAGGAGAAAAACGTGTCCGAGAGTCCAGAGCGCATTTCAATTTCTACCGAGTCTCCAAGTGAATCAATTCTTGATGCATTGAGTTATTTGATCCCGGGTGCCATTCAGGATGGCGTAATTGATGCTCAAAGACTTGCAGAGCTCACTGGCCTAGAAGTATCAGGAGTAAAGAACGGCCCGGAGCGCTTCGGTCTTATGTGGGCTGGTAAGCGCAAGGCTGTAGAAGCGCTCCAAGCTCCGAGTATGGCTGCACTTGCACCAGACATGGAGAACTCTATTGATTGGGATACTGCGGAGAACGTGTTTATTGAAGGCGATAACCTTGAAGTCTTGAAGTTGCTCCAAAAGGCCTACAACGATCAAGTGAAACTTATTTACATAGATCCCCCTTACAACACTGGAAACGACTTTGTTTATAACGATGATTTTTCTCAGCCTCTCAAGCACTATCTGGAGGTGACGGGTCAGGTGGACTCAGATGGAAACCGTTTAGTAGCTAATACTGAAGTATCAGGTCGAAAACACAGCAACTGGCTCACCATGATGTACCCGCGTTTGCTCTTGGCTAGAAATATCCTGACAGAAAATGGCCTACTTTGCATAAGTATCGATGATATCGAGCACGCCAATCTAGTCGAGATTGTCAAAGAAATTTTTGGCGAAGAAAATTACTTAGGGAGTGTAGCCCGCGTGCAAAAGAAAACATCTAATAAGGGAACTCACTTCGCTCCTTCCAAGGATTACGTAGTTATGGTTGCTCGATCAGCTATTGCCTTGGCCCCATTTATGGATGATGTCTCGGAAGACTACCGAGCTAAGTTCTCAGAACTAGATGATCGAGGGCACTTTGCAACGGTTGGGCTTTATCAAGCGGCCTTAGATCCAATGCGCGGATGCACCAATCAACGATATTGGATCGAATGTCCGGATGGCACATTTGCTATTCCACCTGGTAGAACTTTTCCTGAGACCGTTGAAGATGCATCAAACAGGCCACCAGCATCTGGCAACGACAAAGTCTGGAGATGGTCTTATGCATCCTACCTACAGAAGAAAGAACTCCTAGTATTCAAAGAAACTAAGACGAGTCCACTTATTGATCCTGATGGAAAACAATCAAAGTGGAATGTATATACAAAATATTATTTGGAAGATAGGGTGCAAGACGGAATTCGTCCGAGAGATTTTCTTGACGACTTTCCAAATGAACTTGGGACAAAAGCACTCAAATTGTTGGGAATGGATGGTCTATTTGATTTCCCAAAGCCAGTCGAACTCATTCAAAAATTCTTGACATGGATACACGATGACAAAGCTTTGGTATTTGATTTCTTTGCAGGGTCTGGAACTACGGGTCATGCAGTAATGCAGCAAAATTCTGTGGACTTTGGAACAAGAAAGTACGTCTTGGTGACTTTGCCAGAAGCCACACCTGAGAATTCCAAGGCCAGGGATTTGGGTATCGAAACCGTTTCGGAAATCACCCGCCTGCGCCTGAGAAAGGTTGCAGAAAATTACGCTGATGGAAGTTCTAGCGGACTTCGTTGCCTGAAACTCACCAAATCTTCATTCTTTTCGACAGATGTTGAAGCTGCAAACGAGTTACTTTTGTTGTCAGAAACTTTGGATACTTCAGCTTCTAATGATTCGATTGCGTCTGAGGCCTTGCTCAAAACTGGAGTCCAGCTTGGAAAGCGTTGGGACAGGGTTCAATTGGTGGGTCAAGATTCAGTTGTTTCTGATGGAGTGTGCGTAGTTCTCTCGCGCTCGTTGAGTGACGATATAGTCCAAGCCGCTATTGATCTGGAAGCAGTTCACACTGTTATCTTTTTAGAGGACTCATTCGCTGGCCGTGATTCAGTAAAGGCTAACGCACACTTTGCCTTCAAGCAGGCTAATAAGACTATGAAAACAATCTAACAATGACAGTTCAAATCAAATTTGAAAGTAATCAAGATTACCAAACTGAAGCCATTGAAGCCGTTACAGGTTTATTTGCAGGGCTCCAGCCTGGCAGCTTGGGGCAGCTTGTAGGCGCAAGCCATCACCTTGTAGACGATCAAAACTCACTTTTTCAAGATTTGGTCTTTGCCAATATGATTCCCGGAAGTATCGAATTTGCAGAAATAGTTCAAGCAAATGTTCGTCGCGTTCAAGACCGTAAACGAAACATCAATGGTGATGACTATCTACCGATTGTCCCTCAGGAAGTTCAAAAGGAGTTCGAGTCAGGCGAATTCCCCATGGACTACAGCATTGAGATGGAAACAGGAACTGGAAAAACATATGTCTATCTTCGTACAGCCATTGAACTGTATCTGCAGTATGGACTTTCAAAATTTGTAATTGTAGTGCCGTCAGTTGCGATTCGAGAGGGTGTCATTTCATCGCTACGGCTAATGAGGGAGCACTTCAAGGAACTTTACTCAGGCATCCAATATGACAGTTACGTTTACGACAGTAAAAACGTGAATAAGTTACGGCAATTTGCTACGTCTTCACATCTCCAAATATTGGTAATGAATATTTCAGCATTTAACTCAGATGACAATATCATTCGACGTGAGACTGATGCCCTTAATGGTCAAGCTCCGATTGATTTCATTCAGGCTGTTCATCCAGTAGTGATCTTGGATGAACCTCAGAAACTCTCCGGTGCAAATGCCACGAAAGCCATTGCGGACTTGAACAGTGCATTCAGACTTAGATACTCAGCTACTCACAAAGATGTCCATCATCTGCTTTACCGACTCACTCCTATTGATGCATATGATCTGCGATTGGTGAAACGTATTGACGTTTTATCCGTCACTGCTGATCACAACAACAATGTGCCGCTGGTGACAGTGAAGAAGATTTCAAATACTGCAGGATCAATCACGGCCACGCTTCTGATAAACAAAAGTGGTGGCCGAAGTGAAACTCAAATTACTGCAAGACGCAATACCGACCTACTGGAAGAATCAAAACTTCAGGTCTATCAAGGCTGGGTGGTGGAAGACATTTTGGCTAATACCGAAGACACGGTTGCCCAAGTTGTATTTCAAAACGGTCGAATACTTCGAGAGGGTTCAAGTACCGGTATTGATGAAGATGCTTGGCAAAGGGCGCGAATTCGTGCAGCAATCCTGGACCACTTCAACACGGAAATGCTGATCAGGCAACATGTCGATCGTGGAAATATCCAGCCAATTAAGGCGCTAACCCTTTTCTTTATTGACCGAGTTGCTAACTATGCGCCGGAGGATGGAAAGTTTCGCACTTGGTTCGAAGAGGAATATCTGAGCGTCTGTCGGGAAAGTAAGTTTAGAAACCTTGATAAGCCGGATGTTAAGGCTGTTCACGATGGCTATTTTGCTCAATCTAAACAGGGCGCAAAGGACTCAACTGAGCGCGGTAACAAAGATGATGAGAGTGCATATGACCTCATCATGAAAGATAAGGAGAAACTGCTCTCCTTTGATACGCCACTTAGATTCATATTCAGCCACTCCGCTCTCGCAGAGGGTTGGGACAACCCGAATGTTTTTACCATTTGTAATCTTCAAAATGTGCAGTCTGAAGTAAAGCGCCGGCAACAAGTCGGCCGCGGTCTGCGTCTTCCAGTGATGGTGGATGGAGAACGTTGCAGGGTCGAAGAAGTTAATCACTTAACTGTGATTGCCTCTGAAGAATTTGAAGACTATGTCAAAAAGCTTCAACAGGAGATGAAGGATGAGGCTGGAGTTGACTTTGCCAACCGTGTGGGCAATAAGACTGAACGAGTTGAAAACAAGCTAAAGAAGAACTTCAAAGAGATTCCGCTATTCCAAGAGCTCTGGGAAAAAATTTCACCTAAGACAACCTACAAGCTCGATTTCAGTACCGATGTGCTCGTTGCCGAGGCTGTCCGACGGCTTAAGAATGAAGACAAAATCCTCAAGCCAAAATTCAACCTGGCTAAGCAAGGCATAGACCGAATGTCGATCGAAGATGGTCTGATTGAAGGACATGTCACTTCCACCGCATCAGCTTCCATGGATATAGAGATTGCATTCCCTGACATCTTAACCGACATATGCAATGAAGTTCCTGTATCGAGAGCTACAGCTAAAAGAGTGATTGATGATTCAGGTCGACTTGTGGAAGCTAAGAAGAATCCCGCCCAGTTTGCAGCCCAGGTCTCACGTTCCTTGCATCGCGCACTTGCGGAAACACTCAAGAGTCATGATGGCATCGCATACACGCCCGTTGGTGATTCTTACAGCATGGAGTTTTTCCTAAATGAAAGTCTTTATTACGAACGCAATCTCATAGAAGTGAAGAAAAGTATCTATGATCGTATTCCGGTTGATTCCAACGTGGAGCGTGAATTTGCAATAGCGCTTGATGCCCGTGATGACATCGAACTCTTCGTAAAGCTTCCAGATTGGTACAAGATCAAGACTCCGGTTGGTGGTTACAACCCGGACTGGGCAATTGTGCGAAATGTAGGTCAAAGCGATTACGAGTTGTTTCTAGTGCGTGAAACCAAGGGTTCATCAAACATCGATGATTTGTTTCGTGAAGCAGAGGCGTGGAAGGTGACCTTCGGAAAAAAACATTATGATGCGCTTGGTGTTGATTACAAAGTGGTCCGCAAGGCAAGTGAGTTAGATACTGATGACTCACCAAGTTTGGTTGAGACAGAACTTGAATCTAGGATTGCCAATAAAGGCAATGAGCAGGAAAACGTCATCTGACGATCTTTTCAACGCGTGGGCCAAACATCTCTGCGCTTTCTAGAAGGCGTGGTTTGCCATCGCAATCTTCAGGATTGATGGTGGGGACTTCTTGTTGGGTGCTTAAAAGTACTTCAGGAAAAGTTAGTTTTGTAATCAACGCGCATCCGCATCCTCAACCTCATGCATGGCCGTCCAGACCTTCGTCAAGGGGTGAGCAAAGTCGTAGCCGCGGGTTGCCGCGACTTCAGATTTAAAATTTTTGTATGTAATGGTCATGACCATATGTGAAACCCACCTCGCGAGGAATTCATGGGTAACGATGACGCGGTAGGGGTAGTCGTTTTGGGGCGTTGCCAGGATCTCTGTCTTGGCTGATTCTGCGATGGGTTCAAGAGATTCTTTATCGCGAGCTCGGACCATGAGGTCCTTGCCGTTACTGACTGCGCTGACAAATCCGGTGTTTGTAAATAGCCACATAAATTCTCTCCTTAGTTTGTTGATATGCCGTGAGCGAAGCTCGCCCAGACTTCCGGTGTTCGTGAATCAGGTAGATATCCGCCCGCTCCCCCAATGAGGATTGGCGTATCTGGAAATGTTGATCTGATTAGTTGTGCTGCTTCTCTAAATCCATCAACGGTGAATTGAAGTGATGAGAGCGGATCTTCTTGGTGACCGTCTGCTCCACACGCAATGAAGATGAGATCAGCCTCAAATTCTTTGACGAGTTTGAGGAATAGATGGACTCCGTGGAGAAGTGCAGCGTCACCCTTTCCAAGGTCTTCTGCTCGCTCAGGCGAGTGAAGTGGAAGGTTATAGACGTTCTTCTCCGGATTATCTTCGTTACCTGTTCCAGGAAATATTCCTCTCTCGTGAATTGAATAGGTCAGCACATCTGGATTATCAGCAGTGAGGTTCTCAGTCCCATCACCGTGATGGGCATCGATGTCCAAGATTGCAACTTTCTTGCCGTGATCCTTAGTTGCAATATCTGCTGCTAGTGCGAAATCAGCAAAGATACAGAAGCCTGATGAGTAGTCATATTGCGCATGATGCTTTGCACCTGGGAAGTGAATTGCAGTTGTAGTAGCTCCTTGCATAAGGAGATCGAGAGCTGCGAGAGTGCCACCTACGAAGGTGGCAGCTAACTCTGCGAGATCTGGACGAGGCCCAGACCATTGACTTGAGCGGTGTTCAGTCAGGACCTCATCAAGGTATTGCGGTGAGTGCACCCGCTCGAGCTCTGCTCTTGTTGCTAAGCGAGGCTGTACTTCAACTACTTTATTGCTTGTCGCTTGCATTGCATCGATGAATTGATTGCGGGCGTTGATGAAGCGTCTTCCCTGAGTAGGGTGGGATGGGTCAAAGACCCAGTTGGCGTACTGATCCGTGTGTATTAAGTATGTTGTTTTTGCGATCTTCTCCTTAGTTAATTGCTTCTAGGATGTTTTTGTAGTTTTTTCCGTAGTTATTCGGAGATAGATACGAGCATTGCGAACTAGATGGTTGGAAGTATCGCTTGTACTTTTCCAGGCCAGGTACATTCTTGAACCAATCAGCTTTACCTCGACCGATCAGAATCACAGCATCGCGCTGCATTGCCGCTTCAACTAATTGATAAGTAAAGCTTTGGGTAGGCGGTGTCTTACGCGGACGCTTCCAGCTAAATGAGTGATAGGGCGCTAATTCGCAAGAGAGAACTTTGTGCGAGAGATTTTCGGCAGAAGTTTCCTTGATCAAATGACTGAAACGCTTTGCATACCAAGTGTGACCATCTGTGCCTTCTAATTCAGGGTTGAAGAAGAAGTGCGGATAGTCCTTTATCTCTCCTCGCAGATTCTGAATCGAAAGTTCATTGATTCGATCTGCACGTTTCTGCTTCTTGCGGGCTACATCTCCGCGCGTAGCGCCCGGATTGGCAAGAAGAACCAAAAGGTTTGCCGATTTGTTTCCAATCCATGGCTCAGGAGCAAGGTGGTCCAAAAATTGAAACTCCTTGGTGACGCGAGAATTGTGCAAATCGAAAGCTTCACGATCTAGGTCGTGCACCATCGATGAACTGATTTCAAATGAAGTCCATGGGTTTTCCATAGTAGTCATTGGGCAATCCTCTCTGTTAAGCAGCCTGTTGTGAAGGTGAGGACTGGAAGAAGGTTGCTCCTTCCGAGAGCAACCAGTCGCAGAAGTCGTAGTTGAAGAGTGCATCTTCACCACGACCGCTTCGAATCATGGAGATGGCTGTTGCAGGTGCGTGACCATCTTTGATCAGCATCAGCGCCATCACAAGACCTGAACGATTGAGACCGGCTTGGCAACGAATGAGGACGCGATCGCCAGCTTTCCAGCGGGAGTATCCGAATTCGACTGCTTCGCGTAAGCGAGCAAGATCGATATCCGTAATCGATGCATCAGGTACTCCGTAGCGAAATTCCTGAACGTTCCAATCAGCGGGACGGGCCCAGGCATACATGGTGACGATTGCATCGAAGGGAAGGTCGATGCGCGTACGGTTATTTGTCTTTGCAAGGTGAATTACATCAAGATCATCAGTGCCACCTTGAAAAAGGTTTGGTGCGATCTCTGAGAAGAGTTGTGGGTACATGAGGTTCTCCTTAGTTGAGGTAGTCATCACTGTTAAGTGATGGATCAATGGGTTCATTGCGGACATTGCGTGAGCGCGTTTTGCGCGAGTAGGACTCGGTCATGCGCTTTGAGGAGTACTGGATGTCCTCTTGCTCGGCTGTTTGCGCCAAGGTTTCGATTTCATCAGCTTCTGCACGGATGATTGCAAGTGATTCTGCGCTGCGTTCATCAGTTACCGGAATCAAAGAAGCCTCACGACGAAGGTTGGCCGCAGTGCCTTTAAGGCGACCAGAGGCTTCTTTGATTTTTCCGTTACGAAGTTCATCAACTGCCAACGACTTAGCAGTCTGAGCTTCGAGGATCAATCGCTCGGCACGAACGATTGGGTCTGAGATGCGCCCGGCAGCGACATCACCAGGGACAACATTGACGTTGACCGGCATGGTGACCGTAATTTCCTGACGGGCTGCGAGATCGAGATATTCGATAGTGATGTCTGCGATTTTGCAAAGTCCAAGGGCTGCGATACCTGGAAGTTCGATGTTGATAACAAAGCGACGATTTTCACCGCTATAGAGATCACCAAGTTGAACAACATATGTTTCGCCATCTTTCCAATATGGAAGACGTTGCAAAACTTCGATTGCAGGTGCTGAAGTCATTGCAGCTGTTGGAGTAAGGCGAAGCACTGCGTTGACGATTGTCTTATCGAGCAGGTCATCAACTTCGGCTGCGATTGCACCGACAGCTTCATCGATTGTTCCGGCGAAGCGGTGTGCTCCCCCGCCACCTTGTGCGAGCGCTTCCAGAATCGTCTCGTCATAACCGGTACCAAGACCGATTGTTGATGTGGTGACTTTGTCGGCTGCTGACTTGGTTGATACTTCAGTGAAGAATTTTGGATCTTGCTC
>Ga0164293_10001801_pt1 | contig 18033 bp, 27 predicted proteins | sample GEODES118metaG_FD_111487 | JGI IMG/M metagenome (GOLD analysis project Ga0164293, IMG submission 111487) | Eutrophic lake water microbial communities from Lake Mendota, Wisconsin, USA - GEODES118 metaG | ecosystem: Environmental > Aquatic > Freshwater > Lake | place: USA: Lake Mendota...
GATATGTTAAGAAAACAAACAAATTCAGGATTAGACTGACAATGAATCGTAGCAAATTTATACCTATTAAACTTATTGATGGGTCGAATACTGAGCTACGATTTATTAATACTGATCATATCATTCAAATTTATCTTAAAGATAATCACATACATCTAGATTTAATTGATTACAATATATTGAAACTAGAAGATCAAAATATTAATTTATTTATGGACCGTTTTGTGTTAGATGATATTTATAATAAATAAACAAAAGGTTAATATGACATCACAAGAAATCTATGAAGCAATGGAAGCACATTGGTTGGTATTTAAAGAAAACCACGATCGCTTTCAAGAAAAACAAGTTAAGGCAGCTGGAGTTAGAGCAAGAAAATCAATCAACGAAATGAAAAAATTAGTTGGTAAATATCGTTCAACTCAATTGGCTGAGTCTAAAACACCTGCAATCTGATACGTATAACATGGCAGAATTAAAATATATAATCGAAGGCGCAATGCGCTCAATGTTAATAGAAGCTCCTAAGAAACAAACTGATAATGCACCCAGTGCACCGTCAAATTCTCCATTCACACCAGCTGAAGAGAAATTCCTAGGAAAATTTGATGCATATGGTTCGCAACACCTAGGTATTATATATTCGCCAAGTGATATCGGTATTCGTGAATTCATGACTAGAAGTGGTGCTGATTTAAACTTAAGTCCGGGCATCTTAATAGGATTAATTCGAAACGGTATTATTAAAATAGTACCATATACCGGTTATGGATTGAATACTGATTATACATTAGAATTACAGTTATCATTAGATGATGTAGCTGGATTAGGAGCAGAAGATAAAAAAGAAATAGAGGCCGGATCGGATGCTTCGGGCGCACCTGCGCCTGAGGCTCCAATGCCTCCTATGGAAACGCCACCGGCACCTGAGGTTGCTTGGGTTGTTAAGTATGGTGATATTCTTAAAGAATCTGTAGCAGCGGTTCATCGCTTGGTAAATGAAGCAAAAAAAGAAAAGCCAGCTGATTCTGAGGTTCATTTAACAAAAACACGAGTTTTAAAAAGATTGCCTAAGCAATATATTCGTCAGTTAGAACGAATCATGGATGCAATTATTAAAACTTCTAAAACAACGTTTGATAAAGAACGTATGATTGCTGATATTTTAGATAATTTGCAAGTAAATTTTGATTTAACTCCTAGACAAATTAAACAAGCTTATGATTTTCACAGAAATCAGCGTCGTTTACAAAAAGAATTAGAAAAAATCAAATAATATTGGAAATACAACATAAATTTCTTATAATAAAGGTAAGAAATATTATTTAAAACCAAAAAAAATGAGTTATTACGTAGCAAAAGTCCAACTTACGGACGAAGTTGATACACCAAAAGGTGTTAAAATCAAAAAAACCACAGAATCATACCTCGTTGAGGCACTTTCGGTTACCGAAGCAGAATCTAAAGTTGTAAAAGACTTTACGGGTTACAACTTTGACTTTGAAGTTAAATCAGTGAATGCTAGCAAAATCGTTAAAATCTTAGAATAATGGGATTCAAGCCAGGACAAACGGTAATTGTAACTACAGAAGACAATCACCAAGTAGGAGTTATATTGGATCAATATCCAATTAACAAACAAACGGTATATGATGTGTTATTGGAACGCAGAACTGCATTAATCATGTTAGGATCTGCTCCATCAAAAAATACATATATTAATAAATCTTTAACAGCTAAGCTTTGTGATACGGATATGATTAAAACAACCATTCCTTATAAAGAAATGCTAGAAAATGAAGATTTACCAATCTGTCATGCTTAATCTATAAGCAATGTTTAAAATAGAATCCATAAAAAAACGAGTACAAACTCAGTATCCAGGAGCATTTATTTCGGTATCTGCTTCTGGCGAGTACTTTGTGGAATGGAATGATCAGAATCTGAATGATATCTTTTTATACAATGATTGTGATTCTCCAGAAGCGGCATGGAATACTGCCCTTTTAACCGTTCAAACCGAACGTAACCTGAACAGAACACATCCATTAAAGTCTTTGATATCAGCAGAAAGAAAACAACAAAATAAAGAACGTATTGCCAATCGAATCCATAAACGATGAATAATAAAGACACTCAACAAAGAATTGCTGAAATATTAGATCCAGCTGATGAAACTAAGCAACTTTGGGACAATTTAGCCCCAACTGATGCTGATTATATGATGCATAGTCCCAAACCTATAGGATATCATGAAACAAATGAACAATTGTTTTTATTTCAGAACTTACTGGCAGGATTTAACCCACAAATCAATTCTATCCTAGATATAGGGTGTGGACGAGCAGATTTAGCTCGATTTATAGCAGATTTTTATGATACTACGCCAGTTTATACCGGAATTGATCATAATCCTATAATGACCGCATTAGCAATGGAAAAGCACGGACAACAGGTAATTACCGGTGCTTTTGAGTCAGTTTCATTGCCGACTGCGGATTGGGTAGTTGCGTCTGGCGTATTTACTCAAAGAAGATGTGAAACAGAAGACCAAGATTTACAGAAACTATTCAATGATATTGCCATATTATACAACACTGCAAATAACGCAATAGCATTTAATCTGCTATCACCAATTAACACACAACACCACCAAGGATTTTTTTATGTGCATCCCGGATTAATTATGGATATGCTCATTGAAAAATATCAATCGGTAATAGTTCGTCACAACTATTCAAAAGACGTATACACAGTAACAATTTATAAAATTTAACACAATGACTAAAAGTATCAACCAACCATGGGCCATTACCGAAGAATTCAAAACGCGATATGGTAAAACTTGGGCAGAATTAGATTTCCAATTCCAGGACAAAATTTCACAAGAATTATTTGCTTCGGATCCAATGAATGTATTAATTGGAGAACTTCACGTAGCAGGAAACCGTATTCCAATGCGTTATAAAGATCTAATTGCATATGCAAAATCAATTGAAATACTATCAACTAATTTATATGCTGAACGAGTAGGAAAAACAGAAACCTTTGAAGTTTCAATCAAAGGACGCGAATCAATGTTGAATAAATGTGAATTAGGCCGTTTATCTACAACATTGACTGATACCGTTAATACATGTGCAAAGGCATATGAACTAGGCCTATATTTATAATAAAGTATCGCTATGAAAACGTATGTATATTTTTATAAATCAGATTCTACTAACGAAATCATAGGTCGTGTAATGGCAACGAGTTTGGACGAGGCACGCGAATTTATTAAACAAGTAAAACAATTATCAGTACAAGATGTTGATAATTTATTTGAGATAAAGGAACTGCCATATGAACAATCCAATTGACAACATTAACGTTAACTATGCAGAGTACAATTACTTCAAACAACTAACAAAAAAGGAACGAATAGGTTTCTTGATGGAATTGTATGAAGCTGAAGAATTGCGTAATAATGGCTTACGGGTCATGTTAACCGAACTAGTAGTACAATCTGCGGATGCAAATGCGATTCAAAAAAAAGTAACACCTGATGCTGACTTTGTTGAAGTCATGATCGATAATGATACTATAATGATTGAATCAAATGGTTTGCGTGCAATGCGACATATTATATACACGTTTGCAGAAACAGGGTATATACTACGACGTGACCGAGATACTGAAAAGATGTTCAAAGCCGACAAGGTTACTCGATATCTTAGAATTTTTAAAATTATAGATCAAACATCTGTAATTTGTCTTAATTAACAATGAAATGGCAAAAAAGCAAAACATTTCAGACGCCATTCTAAATAAATTTAATAAGCCGCAGTTCCAACCCGGAGCAGCGGTTTGCTTTTATTGGATGGGTCGAATACAATATGGTTATGTTACAACGATTAAACAAGCTAGTTGGGGCGTTCAGTACATGGTACAATCGTGCCATAAAACTAGGTATCCGTGTGGTCTTGAATATGAGGGGCAAAAGACCCAATATTACACAGGATACATCCACTTCGCAACCACTAAGGCACTCGGACCAGACGAGCTCGTTAGACGCATCCAAATCGAGTCTAACGCCAGAACAATTACAACAGTATCTCTTAACGCCAGAAGGCCAGACCATGAAAGCGGAAATGACGATTCGGGTAGCAGATCAAATGTTGCAAAACCTAGCACAAAAGTCACAAAAACAAGATCCAAACGATCTAGCAGCCACGTGGATGATCAGCCTAGCGTTGTTGGAGTGCACGGCGGCGTTACAAAAAAACCAAAAGTTCCTAGAAAATCAAAGCTAGAAGAAGCCCTTGAAAAACAGCGAAACTTTTTAAGTGGATTTGTAAAAAAAGATTAAATTTTTTTGGTATATTGGTTGGATACTACTGATCTTTTTCTTATATTTATAATATAATTAAAAAGAGAAGATCATGAAAAAGTTAGCATTTATTTTAGTAGTGGCATTGAGTGGGACGTTGAATGCACAAAATACATTTGTAGATGGCGTTATGTTGGAATTATCTGAATTTCATATGACTCATAAAGAAGGAGATAATGATAGTTTGACGTTTGCTTTAATGCCAACTTTGTTAACCAATCCAGCAACTAAATACGAGTTTGAAAAAATTAATCCTAGAATTGTTACGGAAGTTTTTGTGCTTATTACAACTAGCAATGGTGATTTGTTTCAAATTTCATTTACGGAATGGATTCGAAAAAGAGTGCAAGTTTTAGATACTGCAATATGGGATATAAGTTTTAAGTCATCTTCAACTAGTACTGTTCGATTTGAACGTATTAAAATGAAAAATATTAATACCGGCCAGACTAGAAGTTTTACTTTTTGTTATAATGCAAACTCAGTTGATGGTAGTATTACAAATCTATATGCAATTAGTGAGAACTAAAATTAGTAGTATTTAATTTAAAAAGTGGGTTATGTGCCCACTTTTCTACATTGTATTATCCTAAACTGATTGCTGTAAGTCCGGAGATCTCTGATTTTTGCAATCCAGCATTTAAGTATTGTTCCATGGTTTTACCTCCCAGTGCCGCGCTAGGCGTTTTATAACCATCGAATGTGTATATAGAAAATTGATTTATATATACAATTAATTGTGCAGCTGCGCGAATTGCTTTAGAATCTTTTTTATTTGAAACTAATTTCCCAATTTCTAGCAATGTTCCTTGTACCGTTGGCTGAATTAGTACGACTTTTGTCGGCAATCGTGTAGCTATTACATCTTTAGTTGTAGGCTCTATTACTTCAGTAGCCACTAAAAATATAGATGATGCTGCAATAAATGAGTCATTTTCTAAAATATCTCCCGCGAATGACATTGCTTTATTAGTTGCAACAAAGTGTGGTGAATATATTCCACTGCCTCCGATAATAGAACATACAGTTGCGTCTTTGCCTAACAGCCAATTTCTAACAGACTTTCCTTGTCCAAATTGCAATTGCATCCACGAGTCTGATTCTAATCCGCCACCTACATTCCATTGTGCTACTTTTGCAATAGGCTGCGGATTATAATAAAGTATTGATTTCGTATCAACCGTTTGCTCAGCCAATCGTTTCAATGTTTTTATGTCATTTGCTTTCAAATTCTTTGGAGCAAATCTAAGCATATTTTCTGCTAATGTGTTTTTCATGTTTATCCTTTACGGGTTTCTTTTATATAAATATGTGGGTAGTTATTATTGTTAGAATCTTCTACCTCCCCTAATATTAGTTTTAGATTTCTTAGATTTAGTAGCAAGATTTCTTGGATTTAAAATGAGTTTTTCTTCTGGTGATAACGATAAATTATTTATTCCCATTTTTTTAGCTAAGTCGACTTTAGCTTGCACGAAAGCTTTCAATTCAGCTGAATTTGGACTAAATGATGCTAATTGTTTAAACTGTTTAAAACTAATTTTATTTGTATGCATACACATTATTGCAAAATCTTTAAAAGATTTACGTAACTCAACGTTAGTTCTCCAAAATGACCATTTTAATTTACCAGTAACAATTTCAGCTTGAAACTCTTTGTATTGTTCTGGTGTAATTAATTCTCTTTCTAAAAGTCCTCTACTTAAGTATCCCATGTTACGTTTAAATTTACCAGTTTTAAATGCTGCTTGCAACTTGTTTGATGCAACAAATATTTGTTTTTCAACTGATGCTATATCTACTTTTCCCCGGAACATTTTTTTAAATGACGATTTACCAATTTTCCATAAAGGTCCTGCAGCCGGCACACTCAAAAACACAAGTAGCCAAGGATATTTATAGATTAGATCGATAGATTCTTTCAAAGCCCCGGTTACTCCTCCTACCGGGTCAATATCATCTTCTTCTGGTTCGGACCATTTTTTAATTAAATCAGCTTCTGTTTCTGCAGGGTTTTTTTTGACGGCTTTTGGCAGTCCTCCTGTTGTTAATGTAGATTTTATCTGTTGCTTTTTGGCATTCACAATCGCAGCACTAGGTGTTTGATCAGCATAAAGTTCTACTAATTTTAGTTTTTTCATAATATATTATTTCATTAAATCATAAAACTGATTTGTTTTCATATAAGCTTCTGGATCTTTTACATACGCTGCAATCTCTGGATCTAATACTACCTGTCCGCCAGCTTTATCCAATCCAGCAGCTGTGTATATCTTTTCCCATCCGGAAATAGCTGTATCGGTTAAGCCAATATCTGCAGCTGCCTCGGCTCCAAATTTACCTAATCCAATACCGCCTGCAGCAAATTTATTCAATGAATTGCTAGCAATTTGAGCAGCTTTACTTTTTGTAGAATTTTTAGCTATCAATGCAGCCTCATTTTTTGCACGTGCTTTAAAATATTCAGTTAAGTCAGTTTTAATTAGATCTTTGTATTTAGACATATCTTTAATCACTTGCATTTCAATTTTATTTAATATTGGTTTTTTTGATGTAGCTAATTTTCCACCTAGTTTTGCCATACCCTTTGCACCTAATTTGCTAACACCGGGAATAGTTTTAGCAATTTTACCAACGCCTGGTAATAATGCAAATATTGCTTCGATACCAGCTTGCTTAGTATCACCTTCTTTGTAATACATTCCGGCATTTGCTAATCCAATACCTGCAGAAGCAAACCAACCCACGACAGGAATAAATAATAATGCAATTTGTATAGTAGTTAAAATAGTATGACCATTTTCTTTCCAGAATGTTTCTAGCTGTTCTGTAGTTGACAAATTTGTGTACCAAGACCATGCTTGTGCATATGGCCCTTTCATTAATTTTAACAATGATTTTTCTTCTCCGGTACCGGTTTGACCTGCTCGCCATTTATCATATAAACTAGGATTTTTTTGTGCGACAATTCTAAAATCAGACCATGGCACAATTTGTTTGATTGTCCAACTCCAATGAGCTTCTGGGATAAATTCCATTAATCTGCTAGCAATATTCATTCTAGGATTAATATCTAAAAAACTACTTAGATATTCGCCGATGCCACGTCCTGCTAATTTTTGTAATTCTTTATTTACTTGAGTATACTGTGCGAGATTTTTTATCGCAGCAAATGCTGGTGCTACTTTTTCTTCTGAATCAGATACAACTCCTTTAGCATCATATATTTGCTTAGCAATTCGTTTTGCATTGAATGCTCCTGTAATTGCATTAGGATCAGCTGGTCCTTGTCGCATTACATCCTGAGTGATATCTCGTTGTTCAGTTAATATCTGTTTTAATCGTATCATATTAATAAATATTAAACTGCTAGGAAATGTGGTTTTAATTTCTTATAATTAAGAAAATGATTATGATTAGATTTGGATATGCATGTAACAACATGGAATTGGGTGCTCAAGGTATTCGTACGGGTCGCACGATGATTGATAGAAAGTTTCAGCAAGGCGGACTTAAATTAGCAGGCGAGATTGCGTTGGCAAATGCCCATGACTTGTTGCCTATTCTCCAATGGAATCAAGCAAATGGCATTACATTGTTTCGATTAGGCTCTGAGCTCTTTCCCCGATGGAATCATTATGAATTAGCAGATTTGCCGCAAATTGCAGAAATTGCTCAACATCTTCGAGCTGCTGGCGATTATACTAGATTGCACGGGCATCGCATCACAACGCATCCTGGAATGTTTCATATCCTAGGTAGTCCCCAAGAACATATTGTTGACAATAGTTTGGTTAGTTTGGAACGTCATTCTGAATTGTGGGACTTAATGGGTTTTGCCCCAAGCTTCGAAAACAAGATCAATATTCACATTGGCTCGACATATGGCGACAAAGATGCTACCATTGACCGTTGGTTGAAAAATTATGATCGTTTATCAGATTCTTGCAAGCAACGTTTAGTTATTGAAAATGACGACAAAGCATCCATGTACTCAGTTCGTGATTTGTATGAGCGTGTACATTCTCAGATTGAAATTCCGATTACATTTGATTATTGGCATCATACTTTCAATACCGGTGACTTATCTGAGCAAGAAGCCTTCTTTATGGCTCGTAGCACGTGGGAGAAACATGGTGTGACTCAATGTACCCATTATTCCGAATCACGTCGTAGAGAGTATCAAATACTAATTGAACAGATATTTGAACGCAATAACATTTCCATGGAAGATTTGCCAAATTGGCCGACATTCCACAAACAATACAAAGAATTTACCAAGATCAAAGAACAAGCGCATGCTGATTATATTTTAGATCTTCCGAATACTTACGGTGTTGCAGATTTAGATATTATGGTTGAAGCAAAGGCAAAAGAGCAGGCTTTGATCCGTATAGGCGTAGAATGCACTCAAAATCGAGCATTGATTTTAGAATCTTGATATTTATATTAAATAAATGTTTAATAAGGTTACATTATGAAATTCAAAAACAAAATTACTGACGATATCGAAGATGCAAGAAATATCGTACAAATGGTAGGCAGGGCAATTAAAGAGGGCAATACAGACGTACATTCAGCTCTGGATAATTTGGCTCGTGCATTGAAAAAATTAGATTCAGCTCGTTATCATCTAGATCGCGAATAATTCAAAACTTATGGCAAAAACAAAATCTTTAGCTACTCCACGTGGCTATAAAAAAATGCAATGTAAATACTGCACCAATGTATCAGAACGAGTTGATGTTAATGCAACTGCTATTACATGTTACCAATGCACTTCAAAATTAGCAGATGGTCATAAATTGGAATTACGCAAATAATTCATTATAATATTAGTAAAAACTAATCTATGTTAGAAGCAGAAAAAATAAAATCTAATTGGGAAAGATATCGTGGCCTAGTCAATGATTTCTTCCCTTCACGAAAAGATGCATTAAATAAAATGTATGATGAATTAGAAGAACGCATGGTATTTATGCCAGCATCTTCCATGGAACACTTTCATAATGCATTTGCAGGAGGATATGTTGATCATGTACTTCGAGTAATGGATTGTGCGTTAACTTTGCATAATACCTGGACTGTGATGGGTGCTGATATGTCTGGGTATACTGAAGAAGAATTATTGTTTGCAGCCATGCATCACGATCTTGGTAAGGCAGGTTTTCCGGGTGACGGAAATGAAGTATATCAAGTAGAAACTTCGGATTGGCATCGTAAAAATCAAGGCAAACTTTACAAAACAAATGCAGCTATTCCATTTGCTATGGTACCAGATCTTTCAATTTGGTTGTTGCAAGAATATGATGTTAAAATGTCTTGGACTGAATATCAAGCCATCAAGATTCATGATGGAATGTATGATGAGGCAAATAAACCATACTTTGTTGCACGAGCTCCTCAAGCTAAATTGAAAACCAATCTTCCAATTATTTTGCACCATGCAGATCATATGGCATCAACAATTGAATATGAAAGATGGCGACAATTTAAAAATGGAACTCCAACTCCAGTTGTTGAGAAATCAAAAGCCACAAAAAGTAACGGATTGAAAAACTTAGCAGAATCAAATCCAGATGTTGAACAAGCCTTAACGGATATCTCAGGTATCTTTAGTGCATTTAATGATTAATTGATATGATATTTTTAGCAATCTTTTGTGTATTACTATTCGGAGCTACATTGTATTGTGGTTACCGAGCTTATTATTTGGCTGGACTATTAGCAGATGCACAAGAATATATTGAGGACTTAGAAACTACCAATGTTTATATGTTTTCTAAAATTGGTGAGTCATATGAAAACATGCAGAACATTGACCGACTAGGAGCATTCGAAGCAGAAGACGAAGCCGGTACTACCTTCGCATTATTAAAAGAAACAATTACAGAACTTAAAGATATATTCGATGGCGAAGCGCAAGAAAAAAAGTAATAACTATTTCACAAAGATTACAGACATAGCTATTTCTGCTTACAATAAAATTGAAGATAGACCAGTTTTGCGAGAACGAATTTATCGCAGATTTATTTATCCAGCATTCATGAAGTTAGCAGAAAACTTAATTAATAAAGTAAAACCTACTTATATTGATTCTTCATTTGTTGATTTGCAAACTGATCTAGTTACCTATTTAACTGAGAGGTTGAATAAATTTAATGCCTCAGCAGGAAAAGCATATTCATATTATACTAGAACTTCATTTAATTATTTGATTGCTGAAAATGATAAAGCCTATAAAAAGTTAAAGGCAAATACAATGGAAATCAATATCGATGACCAACGTAATATCATTACTGAAATTCACAATGATGAAATGCGTGAAACCCTTAAATATTTCATGGATGCATATATTGAACACTGTTATGATAATTTGAATTACATGTTTTCTAGTTCAGTCGATATTCATGTAGCCGACTCAATTTTGCATATTTTTGAATCCCGAGAAAACATTGAAGACTTCAATAAAAAGGCATTGTATATTTTTATACGAGAGCGTACAGGTTTAGAAACAAACAATATTACTCGAGTAATTAAAATATTAAAACAACTTTATATTGATAAGTTTCATGAATACGAACAAACAGACTATGTAAATCTGCCTTTTTGATATTTATATTAAAGGATTTTACGTTATGGATAAAAATGATGAACTATTCAAAGGAACAAGTTTTGCAGATTTAATGTCCGATGTCTATCACAATTCTAAAAAAAAAGATAGACAAATAAATCAATTGATAGCACAGTTGCAACCGTTAATTCGCAATGCATCTGATGCTACAGTGATTGTTCCACTAATTAAAGAATACCTCGATGTTGCCGTTAAAAATGATGATCATCTAGTTAAACTAACAGCTATTGTTCAAAGATTTATTTCTACCAAGCAAACCATTGATGGAGTTGACGGCTTACTAAGTGATGAGGAAAAGCAACAGCTAATGAAAATTGCTGAGAAAACTATGTCTACTGAATTAGAAGATGAGTTAGAAGCAATTACACAAGAAGATTCTGTCTTACAATCAAAAATCGAAACTGCTAAAAGCAAACTTGCAAAGGATGTAAATGCTTAATTTTGATGTAGCTGAAGTTTTAGCCCACGATAACACGTACCAGTACATTGCGTCTGGATCTGAATCTACAATAAATGAATTATTTGCATTGCGCGTAAGATCATGTAGTACATATTATAATAATGAGGAATTCATTGTTAAGCCTTCCAATATTAATTTAAAACAAATACCATTAGTCGGAGAATTTGTTTTGATTTATAAAACATTTAATCAACAATCTTCTGCGACTACGCGTCGAGAACAATGGTATTATATCACATCAGTTGATTTACATTCTTCGATTAATGAAAACATGTTGCCAGGGGTATCAGAAGTTACATCACAAGATCAAATAGATTCTACTAAGCCTGGCTATACATTTACAAGAAAATCGATTTCGCCAGTGCAACCATATGAAGGAGATTATATCCTTGAAGGTCGATTTGGAAATAGTATTCGGTTTGGGAGTACTGTGGATTATGCAAAAGGTAAATATACAGTCCCAGGAACATGGAATGGATCAATCTATGGAGATCCGATCATTGTACTTTCAAATGGCAGAAATAATAAACCTAACAAACAGTTTGTAGTCGAAGATATTACTGCAGATGCTGCGTCATTATATTTAACAAGCACCCAAGTTATAGACAATTTAACGTTAAGTAAAGATTTAACTATACATCCATATAAGTATGTAGGTTCTCAATTTATCGGAGTTGCTGATCGTATTATATTGCAAGCTAAAAAAGATATCGCTGTAATTGATTCTGAAGTAGCTATTGTGTTAAATACGCCAGGTGAGGTTTATATTGGTGGCGAAGATGCCTCAGAAAATTTAGTACATGGTAATGTTTTAGAATCGATATTACAAAAAATATTAGATCAATTAAAATCGCCAATTCAATGTGGCACGATGTCAGGAACTTTTCTGGATATATCATCAGTTACTTCTGCAGAATCTGAATTAAAAAATCTTAAGAATTCTAAATATTTTATAACAAAAAACATATAAATTATGAGTGCTATAGTCCCACCATTAGATCAAATACCAAAACTACCAGGCAAGGCAGTTTCATTTACTATAAAACAAATTAATACGCAAACTGATAAATTATTATCGTCGGTTACTAAAATTGTTACGGATTCCGTTAAATTACCAATTAATATAAAATGTGATGATCCTAGAATCGCACAAATAAAAAAACAATTAACTGATATACAGACGCAACTTACTAACGTACAAGCTAATATTCCTAAAATTCAGCAAACAGCTGATACATTAAAACAACTTGTTACCACTGCAATTGGAATTAAAGCAACAATTTCTGCAGCTCAATTGAGTCTTCCAACTGCTGGGGTTTTTATTGCGACACAATTAACTGCAATACAAGATGCAACTATTGTTAATGCAATTGAATCATTAAAACAGTTTTCTGCAATACCGGCTTCATTGACATCTAAATTGCAAACTATAGTACCGCCATTAATAGGGGCAATTACTAAAGTATCAGGAATATGTAATGGTAATATAGATAATTTAGAATTGCCAATTGATGTAATTGATAATGGCATTAATAATATTACTAATACTACAGATACTACTAATGATTCAGTTGCAACTGAATTTTATACTGAGAAAAATGTGTCACAATCAGATTTAGATGATCGGGCTGATACTATAGAACTATTATTAAGTCAACAACAAGATTTATTAACATCATTGTTAGAAGCTCCTAGTAAAGTATATCAAGATTATGGGATACCGGCAAACGATCTAGGAAAACTAGGAGATTATTATATTGATTTAGATAGCCAAACAGTTTATGGTCCTAAATTATCTAGTACTAACTGGTAATCTGATGTAAATCATTAATTACGATATTTATATATAAATTAATAACATGGATTCAAAAACACTTATAAAAGCACTTAAAGTAGCCGTACGTGAGGTTATAAAAGAAGAATTAACTGAGATTCTTCGAGAAGGATTACAATCAACACTTACTGAAATGAAACGACCTGTGGGTGTAGGAACATCGAAGCTTCGCACTCCTCCAACTAAATCTGTAAAACGTAAACCATTATTCGAAGATAATAAATGGGCTTCAGTTCTAAATGATACTGACCCATTAACGGAATCACAACCTTTGGCCATGAATAGTTTTAAAGAAGTAATGAACGAGGGCATGGAAGAAATTCGAATGACATCGAAAAATGCTCAAGGATTTGGAGCAATGCGTCAAAACATGAAAGAGGCAATGGGACTAGCGCCGGCTGCTCCGCAAATAATGGAAGATCCAGAAACCGGTAAAACATATGATGTTGCACCAGAAGTACAGCAAGCTCTTACTAGAGATTATTCAGCATTGATGAAAGCAATTGATGCTAAGAAAGGTCGATAATGGCATATCAAATTGAATCTGCTAATGATACAACACAAAAGAATGAAATTGGTTTAGGAGTATCATTCGGTGTTACGAGAACTGCATTGTTTTCGCCAATATATACTACGAATAAGCAGACTCATGAAAATTTAAAAACATTGTTGCTAACAAGAATTGGTGAACGATACTTGCAACCATCATATGGAACTAATTTATTAAATATAATTTTTGAACCTAATTTAGTAGATTTAAAACCTGAAATACAAGATTTAATTAGTGTTCCAATTAGTTATTGGTTACCGTATATCAATATTGATTCAATTGATATAACAACAAATGAAGATGATCCAAACATGAATCATGATGTAAAAATAAGTATAACATATGCAGTTGATAATTTTGCAGTTAATACAATTACGGTATTAGCAAGTCAATCTAATGTAACAGTAGAATAAGGTATTAAATGGAAACTAAAAAAGATATAACATATATAGGAAAAGATTTTGGTCAATTTCGCAAGAATTTGATTGACTTTACCAAACAGTACTTTCCAGATACTTACACTGATTTCAATGAATCATCGCCAGGTATGTTGTTTATTGAATTAGCTTCATATGTAGGCGATGTGTTGTCATTTTACAGTGATAACAATTTAAAAGAATCAATGTTAGAACAAGCTTCTGAGCGAGGTAACATCTATGATATTGCAAAGTCTTTAGGGTATACTCCGAAAAATGTAGTTCCTGCGTATGTCAATTTGAATGTATATCAACTTGTGCCAGCAATTGGTACTGGTGCAAATGTTGCTCCTGATTTTAATTATGCACTTACAATTAAACCAGGCATGCAAATCAAACAACAAAATGGTACTGCTGTTTTTAGAACATTAGATTCTATTGATTTCACATATTCATCTTCCATTGATTCTACAGAAGTTACTATATATGAAAGTAATGATACGACATTAATGCCGATTTATTATTTGTTAAAAAAATCAGCTCGTGCTGTATCAGGAGAAATTAAAACGGCAAACTTCCCATTTAATACACCGGTACCGTATGATAAGATAGTTTTGCCAGATTCAAATATTATTGAAATTATCTCAGTTACTGAATCAGATGGCGATGGTTGGTATGAAGTTCCTTATTTGGCCCAGGATACTATTTTTGAAGCTGTTACTAATTTAGCAGAAAATGATCCAGACCTAGCTACATATCGGTCATCATCTCCTAGCTTATTAAAATTGAGAAAAACATCAAAACGTTTTATAACTAGATTGCGTAGTGATAATCGTTTAGAATTACAATTTGGGTCAGGTATATCAGATAACAATGATGAAGAAATTATTCCTAATCCGGACAATGTCGGTAATGGTTTAGCCGGATTTAGAAGAAATTTAGATGTGGATATAGATCCATCAAATTTTTTATATACTAGAACCTATGGACAAGCTCCGTCAAATACTACATTGACAGTTACATATACTATAGGTAATGGTATTGCTGATAATGTACCACCTAGTGTGTTGTCTGATATTAGTTTTATTGAATTTGATGATGATATTAATGCTACTACTAATGCCGGTACCGTTAATTTTATTAAAAATACAGTTGCAACATCTAATCCAGATGCAGCGATGGGTGCCAAAACTGCAGATACATTGCAAGACATTAAAAATAATGCATTAGCAAATTTTGCATCACAGAATCGTTTAGTAACACGAGAAGATTATATTGTTCGTGCATATTCAATGCCATCGAAATTTGGTAGTGTTGCAAAAGCATATATTGTTCCAGATGATCAAATTGCTCAGCAAGATTTTCAGGAATCTAGAATACCTAATCCATTTGCAATGAACATGTATGTTTTAGGCTTCAATGCATCAAAACAATTGGTTGCATTAAATCAAGCCATCAAAGAAAATTTAAAAACATACATTAATTATTATAGAATGTTAACTGATGCAATTAATATTAAAGATGCATTCATTATTAACATAGGAATTAAATTTGAAATCACAGTACTATCTAACTATAATAGCAACGAAGTTTTATTGAAATGTATCAATGATTTACGATCTTATTTTGATGTTGATAAATGGCAAATTAATCAACCAGTTGTAAAATCAGATGTAACAAATTTAATTGCTAATGTCAAAGGTGTTCAATCAGTTGTAAATGTCACATTTGATAATTTGTATGATACCGCACTAAATTATTCAGGTAATGCTTATGATTTAGCATCAGCCACAAAAAATGGAATTATTTATCCATCATTAGATCCTAGTATTTTTGAAGTTAAATTTCCAACACAAGACATTAAAGGTCGAGTAGTAAACTATTAAGGAAAATAAATGTTTAGAATATTTTATGCAGAAAAAGATGCAACGTTGTATGAATCAAGTCCAACGTATAATACAGGATTAGATGAGGTATTACAAATTGGTAAACAACTTGGTACCGACGGTGCTACATTGTTGAAGTCTCGAAGTCTTATTAAATTCGATATAGTTGAGATATCTGCATCTTTAGCAACATACGGAAAAACAATTAATGATTGTAAATTTATGTTGCAATTATATACTACTCATGCAAAAAACTTGCCGGCAGACTATTCCGTGTTTGCCAAATTAGCTGCACAGAATTGGATTAATGGTACTGGCACTCAAGCATCATATACAACTGATGGAGTTACATGGGATAGTCCAATTTCTGGGACTGCTTGGATTTCTTCAAGTCAAAATCAACAAATTGGAACTAGCACATTGTATATCTCTGGAAGTGGTGCTGGCGGATCGTGGATGTATCAATCAGCATCGATGAGTTCATCCGCTGGTCTAATTACATCAGAGTCCTTTTCATATCGTACAACCGACATTAACATGGATGTGACTGATGCTGTGAAAATTTGGATGAGTGGTAGTGGAGGCGCTTCAATTCCTAATTACGGATTTTTATTGCAAATGTCTGATGCTGATGAAGCTAATGATGCAGTAACCGGCACTATTAGATATTTTAGTCGTGATACACATACTATCTATGTGCCTAGATTAACTATGTACTTCGATAATAGTGCATTTACAACGGGTTCGCTAGCTGCGGTTAACTTAGAGTCATTCGTAATATATAACGCTGTTAAACCGCAATATAAAGATAATGAGATTGCAAAAATACGTATTTATTCACGTGATAAATATCCTAGAAAATCTCCTACAAATTTATTTCCTACACAAACAGTTAATTATCTTCCTAATACTACTTATTATGCAGTTTTCGATGCCGCAACAGATGAGGCTATAATTCCGTATAATGATATTTATAATAAAGTAAGTTGCGATAGTACTAGTAATTACATTTATCTTGATATGAATGGCTTCATGCCAGAACGATATTATCGTTTAGAATTTAAAATCAAAGATGGATTTACAGAACAGTATATCGATGACCAAATTTATTTTAAAGTAGTTAGATAATGGCAGATACATATAATACAAACGATATAGATCCAATTACCGGGGCTCAACAAGCTCAATATCAAGTTAATGGAATTAATTATATTTCAGATAATGATGATATAATTCCACGTGATGCAGCTGGCAATATTATATTAACAGAATCTGGATCTGACAATCCATTATTAATTATAAACCCGGTAGCCGAACAAATTACGACTACTTCGATTATACGAGCTTTAGATACAGCCTTTCAATATTATAAATTCCCAGTATCAATTATTGCTACTACCAGCAGTGTTAATCTTGATTTAGATTTGAATATAGATTTAGCGATAGATACAGATCCAATATATGCTCGATACAAACCATCTCAGAATTATGAAATTGATCCTGATGCAATTGATCCAGACAGAGCTACAATAACTGGAACGTTAATGGATGTAGTTGTTGATGGTGCAATTCAATCTGAGACTAACAAATATACTATTACTAAAGAAATAAAAAATAGCGGAGCTGATTTACGTTTCAGAGTTAAAATACATCATGTATTTTTAAATCAGCTATACGCTGGTACCGGTATATCCGGAGGAGCTATATTTTCTGTAATTAAAGCTGGGCCGAATACACCTCTCAATACGAAGTATAAAGTATTTACATCGCCATCTAGTAGAATCGAATTTGGCGAATTTCGAGATACTGAATTAGATTTAATTATTGCTAATGACTCATTTGAGCTAGGCGACAAATTTAGTATCGGAATGGGAGTTCAAC
>Ga0164293_10001802_pt1 | contig 18032 bp, 16 predicted proteins | sample GEODES118metaG_FD_111487 | JGI IMG/M metagenome (GOLD analysis project Ga0164293, IMG submission 111487) | Eutrophic lake water microbial communities from Lake Mendota, Wisconsin, USA - GEODES118 metaG | ecosystem: Environmental > Aquatic > Freshwater > Lake | place: USA: Lake Mendota...
ATTAGGAGCTTATTTCGAAAGTCATCCGAGCAATTCTAACATCAGAAATGCCAACGTCGAAGTCACGGACAAAACGCATATTTCGACAAAACACCTTCCAGAAACCTGGAATAGAACTGACGAATGGTATAACTATAAAAAAATATACCATTATATTAAACCCCTAGCCTACCTCGATGAGTCCACCTATGAAGGAGGAACAAACGGAAATAATCACCCCATATCTTGGTACCATGAATATGACGGTGGCCGTGCTTTTTACTCTGGTGGCGGACATACCGATGAAAGTTATGCTGAGCCAAACTTCCTCCAACATTTGTTAGGTGGCATAAATTATGCCATGGGTGAAAACGTAAAATTGGATTATTCGAAATCTTACTCCAAAGAACTCCCAGAGGAAAACAGATTTGAGAAAACTGTTTTGGTGAACGACCTGAACAACCCTATGGAATTGGCGGTAGCACCTGATGGGAGAGTGTTTCTTACTGAATTGGCAGGAAACCTAACTGTTTTTGATACAAAGACAAATAAAAGAAAACTCATTCATAGATTTCCTTTAACTATGAAAGGCGGAACAGGTCTTATAGGAATCACTCTAGATCCTGACTTTGAAAACAATGGATGGATTTATCTCTATTACTCCCCACCAATTGAGGGTGAACCAATTATATTTAATCTCTCTAGGTTTACGGTATCAAAAACCAATGTGATAGACCTAAGTTCAGAGAAAATCTTAATAAAAGTACCCGTACAGATAAATAGTGGAGCACACCATGGTAGTTCTTTAGCATTTGATAAAGACAAAAACCTCATTCTTTCTACTGGAGACGGCACAACTCCTTTTCCATCTGATGGCTACGCACCGATTGACGAGCGAAGTGGCGATAAATATTATCCAATGGATGCACAAAGGTCGGCTGCAAATACCAATGATTATAAGGGTAAAATACTAAAAATTCATCCAGAAAAAGATGGCTCTTATACCATTCCTGAAGGAAATATGTTTAGCCCAGGCACTGACAAAACACTTCCTGAAATATTTGCAATGGGCTGTAGAAATCCCTACAGAATGGCGATTAACCCAAAAACCTCAACCATCTATTGGGGCGAAATTGGCCCCGATGCTGGCGTTGACACCAAAAGAGGGCCGAAAGGTTACGACGAATTTAATCAAGCCAAGAAACCGGGTTATTATGGTTGGCCCTATTTCGTAGGAAATAATTACGCCTATTCTGAATGGAATTTTGCAGATTCCACTGCTGGTCCAAATTTTGACCCAAACAACCCAATAAACAACTCACCCAATAATACCGGTCTTAAAAATTTACCAAAAGCCACCCCTCCTATCATTTGGTATCCTTATGGAATTTCAAATGAATTTCCTGAGCTTGGGCTTGGTGGAAGAAGTGCGATGGCTGGCGAATTTTATACATTTAACCAATCAAAAGCTTCTCCAAAAGCTATTCCTAAACATTACGACGGTTCTTTGTTTGTTTTTGACTGGATGCGAAACTGGGTATTGGCTTTGCGTTTTGACGAAAATGAAAACTATCTCAGAAATGAAAAATTTATGCCCAATACTGGAGACTTCAGAAGACCAATAGATTTGGCATTCTCTGTAGACGGCATTATGTATATGCTGGAGTATGGCTCTGTATATGGAGCTGACAATGAGGATGCTAGATTGGTAAAAGTAGAATACAATTCTGGTAATCGACCACCGAAAATAGATGCATATTTTGCAAACAATGACGAAATGAAGAAAATAAATGCCCAATCATTTTTGACTTCTGAAAACAAATCTTTCCCCAAATACAAAGAAATAGCCGGCAAAGCCCCGCTTAGCTTCAGTGCATTTGCAAGAGCTACAGACCCCGATTTCGACGATAGACCTGAAATTACTTGGTTTTTGAATGGGAAAAAAGTTGGGAAGGGAGGTAAATATGAATCTACGATATCGGTAAGTGGAACTTACATATTAACGGGAACTGCAAAAGACAAGTTAGGAAAATCGTCGGAAGAGAAACTAAGAATAATTGTAGGTGTTGAAAAACCCGAAATTGAGTTGGTTTCAGATTACAATACCACCTTTTTCTTTGAAGATAAACCTTTTGAATATAAACTGAAATTGAAAGAAAGTGACAATAAAGCTTTAAAAAAGGAGAAAATATCAACTAAACTCAATTACATTCCTCAGCCGTACCGACCAATAGTTGTAACCCAAAACACAGCACTAACTACCGTTGAATCAGGCTCTATTGGCAAAACACTTTATGAGGGAAGCGATTGCAAAGCCTGTCATACAAAAAACCTAAAATCGGTCGGTCCATCGCTTACACAAATTGCCCAAAAGTATAATGGCAAGGCAGGAAGCGTAGATATGTTGGCAAAGAAAATAATAGAAGGCGGAGGAGGAAACTGGGGACAAACACACGTAATGAGTGCACATCCGCAATTAAATACGGCCGACGCTAGGGAAATTGTTCACTATATTTTTGCCTTATCCGACCCTAAAAAAGAATTCAAAGCCATTCCTGTAGCAGGGAAACTGCCTTTGGACAAACATTTGGAAGATAAACCTCGAGGACACTACAACATTCTAGCCGAATATGTTGATGAGACGAAAAAGGCATCAAACACCCAGCAAAGCTCCAAAACTTTCTCACTGAGACATCACATATTAAGGGCGATGGATGCAGATATGCACCCTGGATTCATTTTTGACTGGGGTCAACTAAGAGAAGGAGGTTCAAAGTCTTATTTGGTCTTCAAAAAAATTGACTTAAAAAATATCAAAAATATTAGTTTTGAGTATGCATCAAAAGAGTTTGATGGAGAAATACAAATTAGAAAAAATTCTGCGGCCGGCCCAATAATCGCAAAGGTAAATTACTTACCCACTGGAAGTTGGGACAAAATGGATTGGGTAAAAACGGATATTGATTTACCCGAAATATGTGATTTGTATTTCGTAGCTGTCAAAAAAACAAAACCAACCGATAAAATCATAAAATTCAAATCGATAAAATTTGAATAAAATATTTTCAAAAAAAACCTTTAAAAGCCCAAATAATCTAATTTGGGCTTTTTTGATGACTTAGGAAATCGATTCTAAAAAATGAAAATGGTATATTTGCGTTTCGAAAAATACAGAAATGCTAGCAAAAGAAATCAACGACATCTTCAGGGAATCTATATCAGACTATCATACAACCAATCATGTGGATGCAGAAATGCCACGAAAGTATGCCGAAAATCAATTTGGCCAATTGTTATACCTAAAAAACTGGATTGACACTGTCCAATGGCACCTCGAGGACATCATTCGTGACCCAAAAAACGAGTCGGCATTTTTGGTAGCCATCAAACGCAGAATAGATGCTTCAAATCAACACAGAACCGATACGGTGGAACAAATAGATGAGTTACTATCTGAAAGGTTTAAGAATGTAACAGCCCAAGAAAATGCGAGAATGAACTCTGAAACTCCCGCTTGGCTATTGGACAGAATGTCTATTTTACAACTGAAGATATATCATTTTAAAGAACAATTAGAAAGGAATGATGCCGATGAAACACATTTGAAGTCAGTAAAACATAAACTGATGATACTGCAGGTTCAGGAGCAGGATTTGGAGAAATGTTATGACGAACTAATGGAAGACTTGAGTTCCGGCCAAAAGTACATGAAACTGTATAAACAGATGAAAATGTACAATGACCCCAACTTAAACCCCGTATTTTATTCTCAAAAATGAAGAAAATAATAATTTTTAGATTTTCGGCAATGGGTGATGTGGCTTTGTTGCTACCGGTAGTTTTAAATGCTATAAAACAGAATCCCGACCTAAAAATTACAATAGTGACACGGGAAAAATTTAAGATTTTTTTTGAAGGTCATCCCGGCGTTGATGTCTTTACCGCTGATTTTGACAAAAAACACAAAGGTATCCTCGGTTTATTCAAACTGTTTCAGGAACTTAATGAACTTTCCCCAGACTTTGTCCTCGATTTACATCAAAATATCAGAACTCAGGTTTTAAAAATCTTCTTTTTGTTTACGAGAGCAAAAGTTTTTGGGTTCAAAAAAAGCAGAAATGAAAAGAAAAAGCTTGTCAAAAACCAAGAATTTAAAAAACTCAGCCACGTTACCGAAAGATATTTTAACGTTTTCAAAGAAGCCGGATTAGTCCCGAAAAAATCAATTATTGAAAACTTACCTAATTTTTTCAAAATTCCTTCAGAGACTGAAAAAAAAATCAAGAATTGGCTGGAGAAATTCAAAAATCAGAGACTTATCGGAATCGCACCTTTTGCACAACACAAAGGAAAAATTTGGCCTATTGAAAAATACGCAACGCTGATAAAACTCATATCTGTAGAATTTCCAGCATATAAAATAGTGATGTTTGGAGGTGGAAAACAAGAAAAAGAAATAATTGAAACCCTCAAAAATGAACTCCCTCAAATAGAAAACCTCGTTGGAGCTTTTTCATTGAAAGAAGAACTCGCACTAATAAAAAAACTTGATTTGATGATATGTGGGGATAGTTCAAATATGCACTTTGCGGCTTTGTCGAATATTCCTGTCCTGTCTATTTGGGGTAGCACACATTCTTTTGCAGGGTTTAGTGCTTTATTTCAGCCTGAAAACAATACGATAGAAATTGGGAAAGAGGAACTTTCCTGCCGCCCTTGTTCGGTTTACGGAAATAAACCATGCCAAAGAAAAGACTACGCTTGCCTGAATTGGATAAGTCCTGAAATGGTCCTTGAAAAAGTAAAGACTGTTTTATGAGTTTATCATAGACTGCACCTAAACCCAATTCAATTTACTAAATCTCCTGTTTTATTACTAGAAAAACCTAGCTGACCGGTAAGTTTAATATTTCCTGAGCAAATTTAACAAAGTCCATTCCGCCGAAAGTACCTGACGACATCAAGAGCAAGTTTGATTGAGACCAATTTTGAGACTTCAAGAAATCTTCCAATTCTTTTGACTCCGTAAATACCAACAAATCTTCTCTTCCAAAAAAGGCTTTAATTTCTTCTTTGTCCAAAGCAGGCATTTTTTTCATTTCCAAGGTATGAGGCGAAAAGAAAACTATGGCTAAATCTGCATCGGCGAGTTTTTGATCATAATGTGGCAAAAACTCTTTATTTAAGCTTGAAAAAGTATGTAACTCATAACAAGCCACCAATTTCCTATTTGGATATAATTCTTTGGTGGCGTTTGTGGTAGCACCAACTTTAGACGGAGCATGAGCAAAATCCCTGTAAATATGTGTATTAGAATTACTTCCGAGTGTTTCAAGTCTCTTGGCTGCTCCTTTGAAAGTTTGTATAGCCTCATAAAACATTTCTTCAGTAATGTCCAATTTCTCCAAAATCAACTTTGCACCTTGTAGGTTTTTCATGTTGTGTTCTCCAAAAAGCTCAATCTGTAGTTCTCCGCTTGGCGTTTCTAAGAAAACCTTGCCATTCTTCACCTCATAAGGATGCTTTTTGTAAGGCATTTTCTCCACACCTGTTCTGTTCTTTTCACCCAGTGTTTTTAGAATTTGATCTGTTTCGTCATACAAAAGTACGCCTCCCTTATCTATTCCATCTGCAAGCTCTTCAAAGGCATTTATGTATTTATCAAATGTTGGAAAAACATTAAAATGATCCCAAGCTATGCCGCTAATCAACACAATATGAGGATGATAGAACAAAAACTTCGATTTCATCTCTATGGCTGATGACAAATATTCGTCACCTTCAATTATGATGACAGGTGCATCCGCTGTCAGTTTCACCATCAAGTCAAAGCCTTCAATCTGTGCTCCTACCAAATAGTCAAAATTCTTTTCGTGATAAGCCAAAACATGTAGAATAATACTTGTAATGGATGTTTTCCCATGACTACCCGCTATCACAACTCTTTGTTTTTGAACAGATTGCTCATAAACATACTCTGGAAAAGAATAGACTTTCAAACCCAGTTCTAGGGCTCTCAATAATTCAGGATTATCCTTACGAGCATGCATACCCAATATTATTGCATCTAATTCGGCATTAATTTTATCAGGAAACCAACCAAATTCTTTGGGCAAAATACCCACTTTTTCTAGTCTTGATTTAGCGGGTTCATAAATTTCATCATCCGAACCTGAAACTTGGTATCCTTTTTGGTGTAGAGCTAATGCTAAATTGTGCATCACCGCACCACCAACCGCAATAAAATGTACCTTTTTTGTAGAATTAATCATGTTTTATATTAAAAAACCGAGCGTATGTCGATAAACACCAGAATATAGTCTTGTTAAAACAACCTTATTTGCAAAGTTCTAAAAATTATGTCAATTTTGCACCATATTTTTTTCCTAGTTCAAACTTCAACAATTTTCGTCAGTACCATAAATGAAGAGATACATAGATTTAATTCAGCAAACGTTCGAGTTTCCGACACGTGAATTTGGCGTAGATGCTAGAAATAATCTCCAGTTTAACAATGTCCCGTTGATGGATGTTATTAAGAAATACGGCACTCCGCTTAGGCTTTCTTATTTACCAAAAATCGGCGAACATATAGAACACTCCAAGGTTCTGTTCAAAAACGCAATGAAGAAGTATAATTACAAAGGAAGTTATACCTATTGCTACTGTACAAAGTCTTCTCATTTTAAATTTATCATTGAAACCGCTCTCAAGCATAACATTCATCTTGAGACTTCGTCTGCGTTTGACATGCCTTTAGTAAAAACCTTATTTGATGAAGGTAAAATCACTAAGGAAACATTTATTATTTGTAACGGTCATAAGCGTCCAAACTACCTTGAATATATTTCGGGCATGTTAAATGACGGTTTTGTGAATTGTATTCCAGTGCTTGACAACCTAGGCGAGATAGATTATTACATCAATAACGTAACAGCCCAAAGCGTAAATATAGGAATAAGAATAGCAACTGACGAGGAGCCTACATTTTCATTTTATACATCGAGATTAGGCGTTAGATATAAAGATGTGGATGATTTGTATAATGACAAAATAAAACCAAATCCTCATTTCAAGCTAAAAATGCTTCATTTCTTCATAAATTCTGGTATCAAAGACACCGCCTACTATTGGTCTGAACTTACACGATTTATGTTTAAGTATTGTGAATTAAAAAAGCTCTGTCCTGAACTTGACTCAATAGATATCGGTGGTGGAATGCCGATTCAAACTTCGATTGTGTACAATTTTGACTACCAGGCAATGGTAGACGAAATCATAGAAAACGTTCAATGGATTTGTCACAAAAACAATGTGCCTGTGCCCAATATCTTCACAGAGTTTGGAAGTTATACAGTAGGTGAAAGTGGAGCTATCCTTTATAAAATCATTGACCAAAAACAACAAAACGATAGGGAACTTTGGTACATGATTGACGGGTCTTTTATAACCCAACTACCTGATTCTTGGGGAATTGGACAGAAGTACATCATGCTTCCCATTAACAACTGGGATGCTCCATACACCAAAGTAAACTTGGGTGGTTTGACATGTGACTCAGCAGATTATTATAATACGGAGTCACACTCTGAAGATTTATACATGCCAATGCTGGACGAGAAAAATCCAGACGAAGAACAATTTATTGGATTCTTCCATACGGGTGCTTATCAAGAATCCTTGGGTGGCTATGGTGGAATTCAGCACTGCTTGATTCCTGCTCCTAAACATGTTCTTATAGATTTGGACGAAAATGGAAACTTAACTACTGAACTTTTTGCCAAAGAACAAGGGGCTGAATCGATGATGAAAATACTGGGTTATAGAAGTGACCGCAAAAAGGCCGAACCTTTGATAGTTCAGGATGAAAATATTAACTTTCAGAAAGAGAAAGAGAATTAAAATAAAATAAGACGCAAAAAATATCGTTGAACTACTAAAAAAAATTGAATGAAATCAAAATTTGCTCTCCTATCCCTTTTGGGACTGATCATGTTTAGTTCGTGTAGAAAAACACCTTGCCCTGCATACGGTAAAGTAAACAAAAATATACCAAAAACTGAAGTAAAATCGTAGTAAATAATTAAACATATTGGCCAATATTAGTCAATATCTGATCAAATTTATTAGATTTTCACTGTATTTTCATTCTTTTTGCATATTTTTGGTTTACCTAACACAGAAATATTATTGGCTGATATTATCAAATTAAAATCTATAGAAAACCAAGATGGTATACTTTCCGTCTTTGAGCACCTCATGCCAGGCCACATAGAAAGGGTTTATTTTATCTATGGAGTACCGGAGAATAAAATACGAGGAGGACACCGTCATCGTCAAACTTGGCAAGGGCTTATTTGTCTTAACGGGTCATGCAAGGTATATGTTCAAGACAATTATCATTCTGACCATGTTTTTGAACTAAATAATCCTGGAAAATGTCTTCTACTGAAACCAACTGATTGGCACCAAATGTTCGAATTTTCAGAGGATAGTATTCTCTTGGTATTGGCAAATCAAAACTATGACCCTGACGACTACATTGACCAAGCCTATAATCCGGAAAAGATTTTCAATAACTTTGTTGGATACCAATTTCAGTAATTCATGGAGATTCCATTTTTATCTCTAAAATCTACCAATCAGCAATTCGAAGAATTCTATAAACTTGCATTAGCAGACTTCCTGTCATCGGGTCAGTATATGCTTGGAAATAAGGTAGAAAATTTTGAAAAAAACTTTGCAAATTTCTGTAAATCAAAACATTGCATAGGTGTAGCCAATGGATTAGATGCACTCATTCTAATTTTAGACAGCTTTGGATTTGAAAGAAATGCAGAAGTAATTGTACCTGCAAACACCTACTTCGCCAGTATTTTAGCCATTAAAAAAGCGATGCTAAAACCAGTTTTAATAGAACCCCGTCTTGATGATTATCTTATCGATGCAAATAAAATAGAAGCTGTGATTACTCCAAATACTGTTGCAGTTATGGCCGTTAACCTATATGGCCGCATGTGCGATTTTGAGAATATCACAAAACTTTGCAAAAAGCATTCTCTAAAACTTATTGTAGATGCCGCACAGAGTCACGGTGCAGAATTTGTAAACGCTCGAAATTGTATTGGGGCCGACGCCACCGCCTATAGCTTTTACCCAACCAAAAATCTCGGGGCCTTGTCTGATGCAGGGGCGGTGGTTACAGATGATGAACACATAGCAGCTTCAGTAAGAAAAAACAGGAACTATGGTTCTGAAATTAAATATCAGTTTGATTCAATTGGTATGAATAGCCGCCTAAGCGAGCTTCAAGCAAGTTTTCTGGATATAAAATTAAAGCACCTCAACTTTGAAATTTCCAAAAGAAGACAAATAGCTGAAAGGTATTTGAAAGAAGTAAAAAATGACAAATTAATACTACCCCCATCGGATAGAATAAATGATGACGCTTGGCACTTGTTCATTATTCGAACAGACAACAGATCCGAACTGATGAATTATCTAAAAAATGCACAAATAGGTTATGATATTCATTACCCTATTCCGCCACACAAACAAAAAGCCATTCCTGAATTCAACCATTTACATTTACCAATAACTGAGGAAATCCACAGAACTGTGTTAAGTTTGCCAATGAATTCCAGTTTAAAGGAAGAAGAAGTCGATTTTATAATTTCTACTCTAAATTCTTACTGAAATGATAGATTTTTCGATTGTTATCCCTGTATATAATGGTGCTAAATCCATTGAAAAACTTATAGAAAATATTGAAAAGGAGTTGGTACAGAATGAAATTCAGATTATTCTAGTAAATGACGGGTCAAAGGACAACTCTGCCCAAGTGTGTAAAGAACTCTCGAGAATCAAAAAGAATATAAAATTCATAAACTTAAGAAAAAATTTCGGAGAATTTAATGCAGTAATATGCGGACTAAGTTTTGTGGAGGGAAAATATGGTGTAATAATCGATGATGACTTTCAAAATCCCCCTTCTGAAATATTAAAACTATATAATAAAGCCGAAGCTGAAAGTCTAGATGTGGTTTACAGTTGTTATGACTCAAAAAAACACCACTGGTTCAGAAACTTCGGTAGCAAAGCCATAAATTACCTCACCACTTATCTATTAAAAAAGCCCAAAGACCTCTATCTAAGTAGTTTTAAAATAATCCATAGAGACATCATTTCGGAGATAGTTAAAAGCAGGAGCCCACATCCTTACATTGATGGCCTGATATTTCAAGTGACCAATAACATAGGTAAACAAAAGGTTGTACACAAAAGTAGAGACCAAGGAGAATCGAATTACTCAGTTAAAAAACTCATTTCTTTATCGCTTTCCATCATTTTTGGTTATTCGCTACTTCCTCTGAGGTTAACCTTTTTGGCTGGTTTCCTATCCATAATCTTCGCATTGATTTACATGCTTCTTTATGCCTTTTCCATCATACCTGAATGGGGCTCTCCAATAGTGATCTTTATGTGCGGTGTTTTACTATGTTCTGTTGCTTTGGTTGGCGAGTACATAGGAAACACCTTCCTGATTTTGAGTGGTAAACCACCCTATATCATTGAATCAATCCACCAAAGTGAGAAAATTACTGATTGAGAGATTTTCTGATTCTTTTGATGGCTTCTTCAAGATTAGACTTTTGAGTTGCAAAATTGAGTCTAAAATATCCTTTTCCGCCAAAAATTGAGGCATCTTGCACACCAACGCCATGGCTTTCGAGATGACTTACAAAATCATTAATTCCAGTACCTTCGTAACTTATCCAAGCCAAATAGGTGGCCTCCAATGGCTCCATTTTTAAACCTTCAATTGCATTTATTTCTTTTAGCAAATAGGCTTGATTGGATCTTAAATAGTTCAAAAGTTCTAATCGCCATACCTCAGAATTCTTGTAGGCCGCCAGAGCAGCATCCATCGCAAATGCCGAAAGCATGGGCATCATGCCATATTTGATTTTTTCAAACTTATCTCTTAATACTTTTTCAGGAATGATAGCAAGTGAACAACCCAATCCTGCAATGTTAAAAGTTTTACTTGGAGCTAAAAGAGTTATACTCCTTACCTCTATTTCTTTATTTAGCGATGCTATAGAAATGTGTTCTTTGGATTCGTCCAAAATCAAATCACAATGAATTTCGTCTGAACACAGAATAAGGTCATTTTCTACACAAAAATCGGCCAATTGGCTAAGTTCTTCTTTCGAGAAAACTCTGCCGTTTGGATTGTGTGGATTACAAAGCATATACAATCTGGTACTCGGATTCAACGATTTTTTCATTTCTTCAAAATCCATCTCCCACCGGTCATTTCTCCAAATAAAGGGGATATCCTGCAATCTTCTATTTCCCATTTCAGACGCCTCTAAAAATGGCCTATACACTGGAGATGAAGTCATTACTGAAAAATAATCATCCGAAATACATCTAGCAGCGGTATGCAAACCGGGTACTAAACCCGGTAACCAGACTATCCATTCTTTCTGAATATCCCATTTATGTCTATCTTTCAGCCTTTTAACAACTACTTCCACTAGTTCGTCAGGCGTACGGCTATAACCAATAACGCCATGCTCAACTATTTTACTTAAGGCATCTTTTATTGGCTCTGCCACCTCAAAATCCATGTCAGCTACCCAAAGAGGTAACACGCCCTCTGGATATTTATCCCATTTATAACTATTTGTATTCTTTCTGTCTATAATTTTATCAAAATCCATTATCGATTTATATTGTTGTTCCACCATCTACTTGAAAATTCACACCTGTTGTGTAAGCTGAGGCATCCGATGCCAAATACAAAACCAAAGCAGCTATCTCATCAACAGAGCCCATTCGGGCTATTGGAAGCCGTTTGGTAAAATGTTCCAGCATCTTAGGGTTTTCCCAAAGTGCTTGACTAAACTTGGTTTTTATCAGCCCTGGACTTAAGGCATTTACACGTATTCCATCAGGCCCCCACTCTTTGGCTAAAACCTTGGTGAGCATATTCAGAGCCGCTTTACTTACGCTGTACATCCCTAATCCTGGGTCTGGGGTGCTGCCTGCTATACTGCTGATATTGACAATACTTCCACCGCCATTTTGCTTCATAAAAGGATGAAGCAGCTTAGCAAACTCAAAAGGTGACTTTACATTCACCTGTATAATCTTATCAAAAGCTTCGCCGCTACAGTCCAAAGAAGGCCCATAAACTGGATTTGTCGCAGCGTTATTTACCAGAATATCCACTTTGCCAAATATCTCTAAAGTTTTAGCTAATAACTCCTGCAGTTGATTTATATCACCCGCATGAGCAGCAAATGGAAATACCTCAGTTCCAAATTCTTGCCTAATTTCATCAGCCAACTTATCTAAATCAGCTTGTTTTCTACTACTGATTACAACTTTAGCTCCATATTGTGCAAACACACGAGCAATAGCCTCCCCTATTCCTTTACTGGCTCCAGTGATAATGGCCACCTTCCCGTCTAGCGAAAATAAATCTTTCTTCATAGTCTATTGAGCAGTTAAACCGCCATCTAAAGTTAAACATTGACCAGTAACGAAACTTGCACTCGCAGAAGCCAAATAATAAATACCAGCAGCGATTTCCTCCGCCTCCCCGAATCTTTTCATGGGCGTTACGTATTTTAAGCCTGCTATATAATCTTTATCCAAATTGGCGTTTCCCACCATCGAAGTATCTGTAAAACCAGGACAAACCGCATTGACCCTTATACCTTTTTTGGCATACTCTAGTGCCCAAGTTTTAGTCATTCCCACCACCGCATGTTTACTAGCAGAATAGGCTATATGGTTGGTCATTCCCACGAGACCTGCAACCGACGCTACATTCACAATGGCACTGTTACTGTCTTTCTTTAAGTGCGGTAAACCATATTTGGTCATATAAAAAACACCTTTCACGTTTATATCTAAAATCTTCTCGAAGGCATCGGTGGGATACTCCTCCGTTTTTAACCTTGGCCCCAAAATTCCGGCATTGTTTACAAGTACATCTATTTCAGTATTTAATCTTCCAAAGAACTGCTCTACTTCTTGAGAATTAGAAACATCACATTTGAAATATTGTAACTCTGAACCTAAAGTTTTCATTTTTAAGTTCAAGGAAGCATTTGCTTCCTCCGCCAAATCAAGCCCAAAAACCATGTAGCCTTCTTTAGCAAAGTTCAATGCGGTGGCATAACCGATACCTGAGTTTACCCCAGAAATTACAACCCTTCGTTTATTCATTTTATTATTTGTTGATATTATAAGAGGCAATTTAGCAATATAAATTCTTGAAATATGGGTTTTTAGGCCAATTTTAAACAAAAAGCTATATTTTTGTTTAACTAATGTGAATCAATTAAAATTATAATGATATGATTGTTAAAGAGAAAAAAGCACCTGGGCAAAAACTCATTAAAAAGATGTCGTTGAGAACCAAATGGTTACTGACAACAGCATTGAGTTTTATGCTTCTGGGCTTGGGCTTAAGTTTCTTCGTTTTTTCGTGGAATAGACTACAGATTGGCTTTGATAAAGCCACTTGGGGATTTATGATATTCTTAAGCTTGGCTGTATTTTATTTAGGGCTGATATTATATGGCAATTCCATTATGTATGCCACCGAAATAAAATCTAGAAAGATTTGGAAACAAAAGCAAAAGGATTTAAAAAAGAAGAGGTTTGTAAACAAAGGAACAGATAAATTGAATATACAAAAAAGCCCTCAATAGTGAGGGCTTTTCTTATTTTGATGATTCTGCTTTTAGAACTTCGATATCAACTTTTTTGATGTCAGGTCTAAGCGTAAGTCTTTTAACAGCTGCAACTTTATTATTAGATATAGCTCTATTCTTGCGACTTTTTCTTTTTAACTGAGTAACTCCCATTGCTAAAATATGTTTAATGATTCTTTATTGCTACAAACGAGGTGCAAAGGTAAGAAATTAATCATTTAAACAAATAATTTCCGGTAAAATAAATTCTCAATACATTTATAGAAGCATTCGAACCATTTTCAGGATAATTCCGAAATAGAGAAGGTATTTTCGTGCATAATCTTTATTTTTGCAAAAAAAATTAACAGTCAAAAATACAATATGTCTAAACCGAGCTTAGCTAGAGGAACGAGAGACTTCGGCCCGGAAATAATGGTTAAAAGAACCTTCATTTTTGACCAAATCAAAAAAGTTTACCAAAAATACGGCTTTCTTCCATTAGAAACACCGGCTATAGAAAATCTATCAGTACTGATGGGGAAGTATGGCGAGGAAGGTGATCAATTGTTGTTCAAAATCTTGAATTCTGGAGATTTTGCCAAAGATATTACAAGTAACGATTTAGAAAGCGGCTCAAAAGAAATCCTTAGGAAAATATCGGAAAAAGGACTGAAATATGACCTCACGGTTCCTTTTGCGAGATATGTTGTTATGAATCGTCACCAACTCGCTATGCCTTTCAAGCGGTTTCAGATACAACCCGTTTGGCGGGCAGACCGACCTCAAAAAGGCCGATATCGAGAATTTTACCAATGTGATGCCGACGTGGTAGGTACCGAATCACTCATTTGCGAAGCCGAAATTGTGACCATGTTACACGAAATTTTTGAGCATTTGGGCATTTCGGATTTTGTAATTAAAATCAATAACCGCAAAATCCTAAGTGGCATAACAGAAACTATAGGTGCCAAAGGCAAAGAAGTGGACCTCTGTGTAGCTATAGATAAACTAGACAAAATAGGTAAAGAAAAAGTAGAAGAGGAATTGCTCCAAAGAGGATTCGATGTGGAAAATATCTTTAAGCTACAAACGTTATTTAGTCTGCCGAGCACACAATCTGAGATGTTCGCCACCTTGAAATACTGGTTAAAAGATTCCGAAATAGGAATTTTGGGTGTTCAAGAATTAGAAGAAATATGGATTTTAGTTGATAAAATGCAACTTAAAAATCCAAAAATAGCCTTTGATCCTTCCTTGGCACGAGGTCTTAGCTATTACACTGGAGCTATTTTCGAAGTAAAAGCACTCAATGTTAGTATTGGAAGTATTTCTGGCGGTGGCCGTTACGACAACCTCACGGGTACTTTTGGTATGCCAGGTCTTTCAGGGGTAGGCATTTCGCTTGGGGTGGATAGAATCTATGATGTTATGGAGGAGCTTGGAATATTTCCCGAAGCTTTACAGCTTTCCTCTACTAAAGTCATGGTCACGAATTTCGGCGAAGAGACTTTAGGCAAAAGCTTAGAAACGGTAGCAATTTTGAGACAACAAGGTATAAATTCAGAAATCTACCCTGAAAATTCTAAAATCAAGAAGCAGTTTGAATATGCCGACAAAAAGAATATACCTTTTGTGATAATTTTAGGCTCTGACGAAATAGAAAAAGAAGTATATCTGGTTAAAAACATGAAATCTGGTGAGCAAAACACCTTCACACTGAATCAATTAATAGAATCTCTCGATGTTTAAGAACAAAAAAATATTAGCCTACCTATTGGTAGCGGTTTCAACAATAGCAGCCACTTTGGCATTTTATTTTTGGCAAGTGGCTTACAGTCCAAACCTCAATGTCGACGGAAAGCAGAAGTTTGTACTTTATCTGCCCAAAAACGCTACTTATGAAAGTATGATGGATACACTCCGAACACATAAAATAATAAATGACGAGGTGGCATTTGGATTTATGACCAAAAGAATGGGATTACGAGAAAGTCTAAGGTCGGGTCGTTATGAGATAGAACCCAACGCTGCCAATAAAGAGATAATATCTAAAATAAGAAGCGGAAACCAAGATCCCGTAAAGTTGACATTCAATAATATTAGAACCAAAGACGATTTGATTAAAAAAATCGGCACAAAACTAGACTTTGATTCAAATTTACTTCTCGAAAGAATCACCAAAGAAGAAGAATGTGCGAAATATGGTTTCACAAGCGAAACCATCATGTGTATGTTTTTACCTGATACCTACTTTATTTATTGGGACAGTAGTGTAGACGATTTCTTGAAAAGAATGAACTCCGAATACAAGAAATTTTGGAATGAAAAGAGGCTTTCCCAAGCACAGGCTATCAATATGACGCCAATACAGGTAGGTGTGATGGCTTCTATTGTGCAGAGCGAAACAAATAAGCCTGATGAAATGCCTAAAGTAGCGGGCGTTTATGTGAACCGAATAGCCACCGATATGCCGTTACAAGCTGATCCAACAGTGAAGTTCGCAGTGGGTGATTTTTCGCTTAAAAGAATACTAACCAAGCATTTGAGTATTTCTTCGCCCTATAATACCTACAGAAACTTAGGATTACCTCCTGGCCCAATAGCCTTGCCTGAACGTATTGCATTGGATGCCGTGTTGGATTACGACAAACATAACTACACCTATTTCTGTGCCAAAGAAGACTTTTCAGGATATCACAATTTTGCGGCTACGTACACTGAACACCTGAAAAATGCCGATATTTACCAGGCGGCTCTGGATGCTAGAGGAATAAAATAAGTAAAATATGTATAGTTTTGAGTCAAATTATAGAGTAAGGTATGCCGATATTGACCAAATGGGCTTTATGTATTATGGAAACTATGCCAAGCTTTTTGAAATAGGACGTGTTGAAGCTTTGCGAAATCTGGGCGTAAGATACAAAGATTTGGAAGACGGAGGAATTTGGATGCCGGTATATGAAAACAATTCAAAATACTTAGAACCAGCTAAATACGACGAGCTTTTAACTATAAAATGTACGCTCAAAGAAATGCCCAGAGTAAGGATTGTTTTTGACACCGAAGTCTTAAACGAAAGTAAAAAAATAATTCATAAAGGCCTTACCACACTGGTTTTCATAAAAGCTGATAGTAAACAAATAACAACTTGCCCGCCAATAATCATTGAAAAACTAAATCCCTTTTTTAAGTAGTTATGAATAATAAAATAGAAAATATAATAAAATGGGTATCAGAAAAACTAAAAAATGTTTACATTTTTAATACTACCGTTTCACTTTATCTTTTTCTACTTATTCTCTATAAAAAAATCATAAACTTCGACTTGGATCAAAGGGCTGCGGCCGTTTCATTCAGTTTCATGCTAGCAGTTTTTCCGGGTACCATTTTTTTGTTTACGCTCATACCCTACATTCCTATTCATAACCTAGAGGTTTTGATAATGGATTTTCTAAAAAATCTAATGCCAAGTGGGCTTTATGACAACGTTAGCCACACCATTCAAGAAATCATCAGCAGACCAAGACCCGATATTCTGTCTTTTGGTTTTGTCCTTGCCATTTTTGCAGCTACCAACGGCATGTCCTCGCTGATGACGGCATTTAATATGGCACTCAAACAAAGAGAAAAACGCAGTTTTTTGAAAGCGAAATGGATAGCTTTCTTACTTACAAGCCTGTTGATTTTTATCTTGATAGCGGCAATCGTGGTTTTGATTGTAGGCAAAATTACCCTTAACTATTTCACAGAAAAAGTGTTTATCGACCAAACCATAAACGTTTGGGGTTTAAATATCTTAGGTTATGCCTCCATTTTTATTATTTTCTTTTTTGGAATTTCTTGTATATATTTTTTCGCCCCAGCCATACACAAGAAACTTAGATTTTTCAATTTCGGGGCTTTATTCGCCTCTTTTTTGAGCATATTAGCCACAAACTTATTCTCTTTCTATCTCGAAAACTTCAACTCTTACAACAGATTGTATGGCTCAATCGGAACGCTTATAGCCATCATGGTTTGGATTTATCTCATTGCCCTCATTTTGATCTTAGGTTTTGAGCTAAACATTAGTTTTTTGAGTGCATCAAATAGGTCACAACGAAAAAAACCGCAGTAATCTTGTACCGCGGTGTTTACCAATGAATTTTAACCCTATAAAAAAACTCTTTTGTTGTGTAATAATTCATCTCCAAGATTTATGTCAGCAAGATTATTCCCACATTAATCTTATCTTAAGGCTTCAAAACCGGGAAATTTCATGTTATTAATAGTTAAAACATCAATTTTCTACATTTGTTTTTAGAATCTTAGCTTTAAACCTTAAATTGAACTTTA
>Ga0164293_10001803_pt1 | contig 18026 bp, 14 predicted proteins | sample GEODES118metaG_FD_111487 | JGI IMG/M metagenome (GOLD analysis project Ga0164293, IMG submission 111487) | Eutrophic lake water microbial communities from Lake Mendota, Wisconsin, USA - GEODES118 metaG | ecosystem: Environmental > Aquatic > Freshwater > Lake | place: USA: Lake Mendota...
AAAGTCTTGGCCTTTGCCATCTCCACCCAAGATGACCACCAACTGACCTTCAGCACCCAAGCTGTTGATGGCGGCCACCGTGGCGCCGACATTGGTACCTTTGCTGTCGTCCACATACGTGATGTCGTTGACGATGGCCACAGTGGACATGCGGTGCGCCTCACCGGTGTATTCACGCAGACCATGCAGCAAAGGCGCCAAGCTGTTGCAACAGGTGCTGGCCAAGGCCAACGCAGCCAATGCGTTCAATGCGTTGTGCTCACCACGGATACGCAAGGCATCCGCAGGCATCAGGCGCTGGATATGCAATGCCTCATCTTGAACACGGCCACGCTTGCCCACAGGTTCTTCGGTGGGTGCCGCTCGCACCAACCAACGCATGCCGTTTTCAAGCGACAAACCAAAGTCACCAGGGGCTTGCGGCAAATCAGCGCCAAAGCACAAGCGCAAGCGCGGCGGCACTTTTTTATCGCTGCTGTCTTTGGGCCACAAGGCCATCACCAAACCATCATTGCGCGGCAACACGCCGACTGAACGCGGACCCCAAATGCGGGCTTTGGCTTGACCATAGGCGGCCATGTCGTCATGCCAATCCAAATGGTCTTGCGTCAAGTTCAAAACAGTGGCAGCAGTGGGTTCAAAGTTGTCCACGCCATCTAGTTGGAAGCTGGACAACTCCAACACCCACACCTCAGGCAAGTCGCTCAGTTGTTCTCGCAAGGTGTCCAACAGGGTGGGCCCGATGTTGCCAGCCACCGCCACTTTGCGTCCAGCACGTGCCACCAACAAACCGGTCAGGCTGGTGACCGTGGTTTTGCCGTTGGTGCCGGTGATGGCCAACACCTGCGGTTGATAGGCTTGGGTCTCTTTCAGCTGTTGCAATGCATGGGCAAACAAACTCAGCTCGGTCCCTACCCACAAGCCACGTGCCTGAGCGGCTTGCCAGACCGGCCCTGCTTGCGCCGGACTCAAGCCTGGACTTTTGAACACAGCTTTCACATCCTCTGCCACCAAGTCGGCGCTGAAGGCTTGGGCTTTGAAGTTGACGTTCAGGGCCTGTGCTTGCAACTCCATCAGGCCTGGTGGTTGTGCACGGTTGTCGACCACCGTGACCCGGGCACCTTGCAAGACACACCAGCGCACCATGGCCAAACCGGAGTCACCCAGACCCAGCACCAAGATGTGAAGGTTTTGCAGCATGTTCATGGTTAGCGCAGCTTCAAGGTGGACAAGCCCACCAAACACAACAACATGGTGATGATCCAAAAGCGAACCACCACTTGGGTTTCTTTCCAACCGGATTTTTCAAAGTGATGGTGCAAAGGTGCCATCTTCAAGATGCGCCGCCCTTCACCATATTTGCGTTTGGTGTATTTGAAATAGCTGACTTGCAGCATCACTGACAAGGCTTCCGCCACAAAAATACCGCCCATGATGGCCAACACGATTTCTTGCCGCACGATGACGGCAATGGTGCCCAAGGCAGCCCCCAGGCCCAGCGCACCCACGTCACCCATGAACACCTGCGCGGGATGGGTGTTGAACCACAAAAAGGCCAAGCCTGCACCTGCGATCGCAGCACAAAACACCAGCAACTCGCCGGTGCCGGGGATGTGCGGGAAGAACAAATATTTGGAATACACCGCACTGCCTGCGACGTAGGCGAACACGCCCAAGGCTGAACCGACCATGACCACCGGCATGATGGCCAAGCCATCAAGACCATCGGTCAAATTCACGGCATTGCTCGAACCCACGATGACCAAATAGGTGAGGATCACAAAGCCCAAGACACCCAATGGATAACTGATTTCTTTGAAAAAGGGCACCATCAAACCGGCTTTGGGTGGCAAGTTGACATCAAATCCCGAGCGCACCCAACTGAAGAACAGCTCCAACACCTTGAGGTTGCTGACCTCTGAAATACTGAACACCAAATACAAAGCGGCCAACAAACCAACCAGGGATTGCCACAGGTATTTCTCGCGCGAAGGCATGCCCTCAGGGTCTTTGTTGACCACTTTGCGCCAATCGTCCACCCAGCCAATGGCGCCAAATGCCAGCGTGACCAACAACACGATCCAAACAAATCGATTGGACAGATCGACCCACATCAAGGTGGAAAAAGAAATCGATAACAAGATCAACACACCACCCATGGTCGGCGTGCCCGATTTGCTCAAGTGGGCTTCAATGCCATAGCCGCGGATGGGCTGACCGATTTTCAACGCGGTGAGTTTGCGTATCACTGCGGGACCAGCGACCAAACCGATCAACAGCGCTGTCATCGCCGCCATCACAGCACGGAACGTCAGGTATTGGAAAACGCGCAAATAGCCATAGTCGGGCGAGAGTGACTGCAACCATTGGGCCAAGCTCAGCAGCATGATGCCTCCTTGTGGGGCAGCGCTGCTGCCGTTGGATGAGCCGCTTGCAGGGCTTGCACCACGCGCTCCATGCGCATGAAGCGCGAACCTTTGACCAGCACAGTGGCCATTTCTTTGGTGGAGGTGTTCATCTCTTGTTGCAAAGCATCCATGCTGTCGAAATGCCGCGCTCCTTGAAAAGCGTGTGCGCTGTGTTGCGACAGTTCACCCAAAGTGAATAATTGATCGACGCCGCAAGACTTGGCATAGGCACCGACTTCTTGATGGAACTGTGGTCCTTGCTCACCCACTTCGCCCATATCGCCCAACACCAACAACCGAGGGCTTGGCGCGAGCGCTAACAAATCAATGGCCGCACGTACCGAATCCGGGTTGGCGTTGTAGGTGTCGTCGATCAAGGTGTAACTGTGGCCAGCCGATTGCAGCGCCCAACTGCGGGATCGACCCCCAACCGCTTCAAAATTGGACAAGCCTTTGGCAATGGCTGGCAAAGGTGCGCCGGCCGCCAGAGCGCTGGCACAAGCCGCCATGGCGTTGTGCACATTGTGCAAACCGGGCAAGTTCAAGCTGCAATCCAGCACACCCTGCGGTGTTTGCACACGCAGCAGCCAACGGTTTGTTTGCCAATCGGCTTGTAGCACTTTCACGCTTGCTTTTTCAGTGCCGAAGTCCATCACACGGTGCTTGGCAGCCATGTTGCGCCAAATGCTTTGGTGTGCATCATTGGCAGGAAACACCGCCCATCCATCGACAGGCAAGGCTTGTAAAACAGCACCGTTTTCCAGCGCAACCGCTTCCACACTTTGCATGAATTCTTGGTGCTCGCGCTGCGCGTTGTTCACCACCGCCACTGTGGGGGCAGCCCATGCGGCCAACTGGGCTATTTCACCCGGGTGGTTCATGCCCAACTCGACCACAGCGGCGCGGTGTGTGTCACGCAAGCGCAGCAAAGTCAGTGGCAACCCGATGTCGTTGTTGAAATTGCCTTGGGTGGCGAGCGCAGCCTCGCCTTGCCAAGCATGCAGGATGCTGGCCATCATTTGCGTGACCGTGGTTTTGCCATTGCTGCCGGTCACCGCGATCAGCGGCAGCTTGAATTGCGCTCGCCATGCATGGGCCAATTGACCAAGTGCTTGCTTGGTGTCGGCCACTTCCAAGCCCATCAAGCCCGCTTGCGCCAAACCCTGGTGAACGATAGCCGCTTTGACACCGGCGGCGGGCAGTTGAAGCAAGTAGTCGTGGGCATCAAAACGCTCGCCTCGCAACGCCACAAACAAATCATCTGCCAGCACAGTGCGGCTGTCGGTGTGCACACGCGCCACCTTCAAATTGGGGTCACCCACCATTCGACTGCCGGGCAACCATTGCTGTATTTGCGCCAAGCTGAGGTTCATGCGGTGCATGCCACCCCCCATTTGTGCAAGGCCAATTCGGCATGGTCCACATCCGAAAACCCGTGTTTCACACCTTGAATTTCTTGGTAGGTTTCATGCCCTTTACCAGCGATCAAGACAATATCTTCAGCACGCGCCTGGGCAATCACATGGGCAATCGCTTGCCCACGGTCCACCCATTGCCATGCGGCTTGCGGTCGTGTCAAGCCCAAACACATTTGCGCCATGATTTCTTGCGGGTCTTCGTCGCGCGGGTTGTCGCTGGTCAAACACACCAGATCGGCAGCTTGCTCGGCCATGCGCGCCATGGGTGCTCGTTTGCTGCTGTCGCGGTTGCCGCCACAACCCAAGATGCACACCAATCGACCGCCTCGCGCATGCGCCCATGGTCGCAGCGCACGCAACGCCTTGTCCACCGCATCTGGGGTATGGGCGTAGTCCACCACCACAGCCGGCTGCTGTGGCTTGCCCACGCGTTGCATGCGCCCTGGGACGGCTTGCAAGCCTTGGCAAGCCTTGACGGCTGATGGCAAGCTGTACCCCAAGTCACGCAGCGCAGCGATGACACCCAATAAATTCAAGACATTGAAGTCACCCAAGGCAGGGCTGTGGACGCTCAGGCGTTGCTCGCCTTCAATGACTTCAAAGCAAACACCCTCGGCGGTTGTTTGCAACTGCTCTGCATGGATGTCTGCCAGAGTTTGCATGGACACCGTCCACACCTTCACCTCGGGGCGCAGTTTCAGATGTGCCAACAAAACGGCCGCCATCGGATCGTCCAGATTGACCACTGCACAGCGCAAATGCGGCCAGTCAAACAAGCGTTGTTTGGCAGCCCAGTACTGGTGCATGTCTGCGTGGTAGTCCAGATGGTCTTGGCTGAAATTGGTGAAGATGGCGGTGCGAAATTGCAAGCCCTCCAATCGATGCTCGGCCAAGCCGATCGACGAGGCTTCGATGGCGCATGCACGCACGCCTTGCTGTAGCCAATGGCGCAACTGTTGGTGCAACTGCAAAGGATTGGGGGTGGTGAGGCCCGTGCTGTGCATCTCGCCGGGTCGACCCAAACCCAGGGTGCCCACCACGGTGCAAGCTTCGTTCAACCGGTTCAAGGCTTGTGCCAACCACCAGACAGTGGAGGTTTTGCCATTGGTACCAGTCACGGCCAGCATCTTCAATTGTTGACTGGGCGACGCATGGTAGGCGTCAGCAATCAGGCCACACCGCGCTTTGAGTTGCGGTATGCAGGCAATCGGTACATCGTGCATGGCCAAGTCATTGACAGCTTCAAAGGCCTCAATGCCCTGCGCTTCTACCAAGCAGGCTGCCGCACCCTGTTGCCAAGCTTGCACCACATGTTGGCGTGCATCGGTCGTCTGCCCCACCCATGCCAAAAAACCATCGCCTTCGCGAACAGCACGGCTGTCCGATTGCAAATGGCCATGCACCAGTCCGCGCAACCACTGTGCGGCTTGTTCGGGCGTGTGCAAATGCAGCATCAGAAAGACTCCGCCTCGGCTTTGGCCACGACCTGAGGTTTGACCGCCATGTCAGGCTGTACTTCGAGCATGCGCAATGTTTGCTGCACGGTTTGACTGAAAACCGGTGCCGCCACATCCCCGCCGTAATAACGTCCTGCAGTGGGTTCATCAATCATGACGGCCACCACGATGCGTGGGTTGTCAATCGGTGCCAATCCGACAAAGAAGCCACGGTACTTTTTGGCAGCGTAGGTTTTGCCATCTAATTTATGCGCGGTTCCGGTTTTGCCGCCCACCGAATACCCCATGGTTTGGGCTTTCGGCGCCGTGCCCCCCGGCCCCGTGACCATGTGCAGCATGTGGCGCACTGAGGCTGCATTTTGGGCATTCATGACCCGCACGCCAGCCACCTTGTCTTGTCGCTTGAGCAAGCTGACCGGGGCAACTTCCCCATCACGGGCAAACACGGTGTAGGCCTGGGCGAGTTGAAACAAACTGGTGGACAAGCCATAGCCATAACTCATGGTGGCTTGCTCCATCGGACGCCAAGTTTTGTAAGCGCGCAAGCGGCCAGCCACGGCGCCAGGAAAAGGCACTTGGGGCTTTTGACCAAAGCCGACTTGGGTGTACATCTCCCACATGTCTTTGGGCGGCATGCGCATGGCAATTTTCACCGTGCCCACGTTGCTGGATTTTTGAATCACTTCATTGACACTGAGCATGCCGTGGGGGTGCGCATCGGTGACCGTCATACCGTACATGTTGAGCTTGCCAGGGGCGGTGTCGATCATGGTCTCGGGCTTGATCAAGCCTTTCTCCATGGCCAAACCCACCACAAACGGCTTCATGGTCGAGCCCGGCTCAAAGGTATCGGTCAAAGCGCGGTTGCGCAACTGTGCACCACTCAAGTTGCTGCGCTTGTCGGGCGAATAACTGGGGTAATTGGCCAGGGCCAGCACATCGCCAGTTAGCGCATCCAACACCACCACACTGCCAGCTGCGGCCTTGTTGTCCAACACCGCTTCCCGCAACCGTTGGTAGGCAAAGTACTGCACCTTGCTGTCAATACTCAATTGCAAATCCCGACCTTCCTCGGGCGGGATCATGTCGCCAATGCCTTCAATCACTTGGCCTTGGCCATCTTTGATGACCCGCCTGGAGCCACTCTTGCCCCCCAGATGGCTGTTGAAGGCCAACTCCACGCCCTCTTGGCCGGTGTTTTCAATGTTGGTGAAACCCACCACATGGGCGGCTGCTTCGCCTTGGGGGTACATGCGCTTGTATTCCATGCGGGTGTAGACACCGGCGAATTTCAAGTCGGTCACTTTTTTGCCTGTGGCCATGTCCAACTGCCGCCTGAGCCAAACAAAACTTTTCTTTTTGTTTTTGACTTTGCTTTGCAATTCGCCCAGGGGCATGTTGAGCAATTGGGCTAAGGCTTTGAGCTTGACCGGATCGTCCTCAAGTTCTTCTGGCGAGGCCCAGATGCTGGGCATGGGAACACTCGACGCCAAGATCAAACCGTGTCGGTCAAGGATGCGTCCGCGATTGGCCGGAATTTCCAGCTGACGCTCAAACCTTACCGTGCCCTGTTTGCGGAAAAAAGCGTTGCCCACCACCTGCACATAAGCGGCTCGAAACACCAAGCCAATGAAACCCAAGGCAATGCAGGCCACGATGAGTTGGCTACGCCAAATGGGCGTTTTGCTGGCCAATAGCGGGTTGCTGGCGTATTGCACGCTGCGGCTGCTCATGGCTGCTCCTTGCCAGCAGCTGCAGCAGCACTTTCAATGACGGCAGGATGCGGCGCGACGTATTGGCTGATGGCTGGCGAGATGGTTTGCATGCGCAATTGCTCACGCGCTAATTTTTCCACCCGCAAGGGGGTGGCCTGTGCGCCGCGCTCCACGTCCAAGCGATCGTGCTCGGTTTCCAAACGCTGGGCCTGCGCCTTGGCACGATCCAACTCGGTGTACAAGCGGCGCGATTCATACTGGGTGTGCACCAAATACAAGGCACTGCACATGACCGCGACCAACAGCAACGCGCTGACCCGGGTCATGCCGACGCCCCAGCTTGAATGCGTTGGGCCACGCGCATGATGGCGCTGCGACTGCGCGGATTGGCCTTGACCTCTTCGACGCTAGGGCGCTGACGCCCTAGCGCCTTGAGGCCCAAGTTGGGGGCGGCAGCGAATGGCGCACGGCGATCGTAGACCTCGCGTGAATGCTTGGCGATGAATTGCTTGACCATGCGGTCTTCCAGCGAATGGAAACTGATCACCACCAAGCGCCCTCCGTTTTGCAAAACATCCATGCTGGCGTCCAAGGCCTGCTGCAATTCATCCAACTCGCGGTTGATGAACATGCGAAAGGCTTGAAAGGTGCGGGTGGCCGGGTTTTGACCAGGCTCGCGGGTTTTGACAATCTCGGCAACCAAAGCGGCCATGCCCAAGGTGGTGGCGGGCAGCTGTCCCGCATCGCGTTTGGCAACGATGGCTTTGGCAATGCCGTTGGCAAATCGTTCTTCACCATAGTCACGAATCACCTGTGCGATCTGTTCGGTTTTTGCCTCGCCCAGCCACTCGTGCACGCTTGGGCCTTGGCTTGTGTCCATCCGCATGTCCAGCGGGCCGTCCTGTCGAAAGGAGAAGCCGCGCAGCGGGTTGTCGATTTGGGGTGAGCTCACGCCCAGGTCCATCAGCACGCCGGCGACGCTCTTGTTTGGCAGTTGGTTCAGGGCTGCAAAGCCCTGGTGCCGGATCGTCAGGCGTTGGTCGTTGATCGCTTGGGCCGTGGCCACTGCTTGCGGGTCTTTGTCGAAGGCGATCAAGCGCCCCTGCGGACCGAGCTGTTCCAAGATGCGCTTTGCATGCCCGCCGCGGCCAAAGGTTGTGTCGACATAAGTGGCTTCGGCCTGGACGTCCAGCGCCTCGACCGCCTCCTTCAACATGACGGTGGTGTGTGCCCATTCAGTCGTTGCCATTCCACGTTAGATCGAAAAATCCCGGAACACATCGGGCATTTCGCCCTGCATGGCTTCGGCTTCCTGAGCGTCATAGGTGGTCTTGTCCCACAACTCGAAATGCGTGCCCATGCCCAGCAGAACGGCTTCTTTGCTGATGTGGGCGGCAGTGCGCAACTCGGGCGACACCAACACGCGGCCGGTGTTGTCCATGTCGACATCCATGGCGTTGCCCAAAAAAATACGTTTCCACCATTGCGCCGTCATGGGCAAGGCAGCGACTCGGTCACGAAATTTTTCCCACTCGGTGCGCGGAAAAATCATGAGGCAGCCATGCGGGTGGCGGGTGATGGTGAGTTGCCCGCCCGCAGTGGCGCTCAGCACATCGCGGTGCCGTGTGGGCACCGACAAACGGCCTTTGGCATCCAAACTCAGCGACGATGCACCCTGAAACACGGCAAGTTACCCCTTTTGTGACAAAACATTGGCTTCAGTGGCTCAGAATTTCACATTCTTCCACTAAATACCACTTGTTTGCACTTTACCAGAGATTCCAGAGATGACAAGTACCTGATGGGCTATTTTGTAAATGAAATCAACAACTTAGAGTGGTGTTTTGAAAGCTTGTTTGAGATAAAAATCTATATGAAATAAGCACTTAGAAGCCATATTAAAAGTGGCTTATAAACAGAAAAGGGGCGAAAAAAAGCAGGCCACCTGGGCCTGCTGCTGTTGTCTTCAGGCAGACAAATCAGTCGCCAAACATTTTCTGCTTGAGTTCGCGACGCTGCTGGGCTTCCAAAGACAAGGTGGCGGTGGGACGGGCGATCAAACGGCCCACACCGATGGGCTCGCCGGTTTCATCGCAATACCCATAGTCGCCGCTGTCAATGCGGGTGATAGATTGCTCGATTTTTTTCAGCAACTTGCGCTCGCGGTCGCGTGTGCGCAACTCCAAAGCATGCTCCTCTTCAATGGTGGCGCGGTCAGCAGGATCGGGCACGATGACGGTGTCTTCGCGCAAGTGCTCGGTGGTTTCGCCGGCATTCACCAAGATGTCATTTTTCAGTTGCACCAACTTATGGCGAAAGTAGGCCAACTGAAATGCATTCATGTAAACGTCATCCGACATGGCCATGACTTCAGCTTCAGAAATGGTTTCAGCTGTTTTGGATTTCCAGTTGTTGGCCAACTTGGGATCTTTGACGGGAATCACGGGTACCACGGCCGGCAATGAGGGCACAGAAATGGGGCCATAGCTGGACTTGGCCGTGGTCGAGGCCACACTTTGCCCAGGCGGGGGCGGCATCATGGCCATGGCTTTGGCGGCACGCGGGGACTTCTTGGCGACCTCGGCAACAGGTGGCGTTGTGACTGTGGTGACGGGTTTGACGGCGGCGGTTTTCACAGCGGCCGATTTGGCAGATTTGGACTTGGTGGCAGTGGACACGGATTTGGCAGCAGAGGGCGCAGGTGAGGGTTTCTTGGCAATGGGCGGCGTCTTGGCTTTGACCTTGGACGAAACCGCTTTTGGAGGGACTGTTTTTTTAGTGGCTACTGCTTTTTGAACGACAACTTTCTTCGCAACAACTTTCTTGGCAACGGGCTTTTTCGCCACGACTTTTTTAGCAACAACTTTTTTAGCAACAACTTTTTTAGCAACAACTTTTTTGGCAACAACTTTCTGGGCGGCTACTTTCTTGGCCACGGCCTTCTTGGCCACCACTTTTTGAGCGACGGTCTTTTGAGCGGCTGACTTTTTCACAGCTACCGGTTTTTTCACCACAGCCTTCTTGGCCACTGCTTTTTTCGCCAATGGTTTTTTCACAACCGCTTTGGCCGTTGGTTTTTTCGCTGCCGCCTGGGGCTTGGCTTTGGTCTTGTTGGAATGCTTTGTCGTTTTCACTGCAAGTCTCCTGACAGTTTGGCGTCAGGTGCTTGAACACCCTACCCCGGCTGCGGTTTGTTGTACTGCTCCATCTTGATGCCTTGATGACAGGGGGCTTTGAGTACCCAGGTCAATGGCGCGCGGATTGTACTCAGGATACACACTGTTGCAGGCCTTGCAAGAAAATATCGCGCGGCAAATCGATGCCAATGAATACCATTTTGCTCATTCGCTTCTCTTGGGGTTCCCAAGGCTGGCCCAAATCACTGCCCATGAGTTGGTGCACGCCTTGGAATATCACCTTGCGCTCGGTGCCTTTCATGTGCAAAACGCCTTTGTAACGCAGCATGCGCGGGCCGTAAATATTGACGATGGCGCCCAAGAAATCTTCCAATTTGGCCGGATCCAAGGGTCGGTCTGCTTTGAAGACAAAGCTTTTCACATCGTCATCATGGTGATGGTGGTGACCGTGACCGTGACCGTGACCGTGACCGTGACCGTGACCGTGACCGTGACCGTGTCCATGGTCATGGTCACCGTGGTGGTCGTGTTGGTGGGAGGGATGGTCGCAATGCTCGCCATCATGGTGATGGTGGTCATGGCCTTCGTTCAAAAAGTCGGGGTCGATTTCCAATGTGGTGTTCAGGTTGAAGCCGCGCAAATCAAACACCTTGCTGATGGGCACCTCGCCAAAGTGCACGGTTTGTTGCGGCGCACGCGGGTTCATGTGTTTCAAGCGGTGTTGCAAGGCATTGAGTTCGTCGGCACTCACCAAATCGCTTTTGCTGATGAAGATTTGATCGGCGAAACCCACCTGGCGGCGCGCTTCTTGGCGGTCATTCAAGGTTTGCGCCGCGTGCTTGGCGTCCACCAAGGTGAGGATCGAGTCGAGCAAAAAACTCTCGGCAATTTCGTCATCCATGAAAAAGGTTTGCGCCACCGGGCCGGGGTCGGCCAAGCCGGTGGTTTCAATCACCACGCGTTCAAAGTCAAGCTCACCTTTGCGTTTTTTCTCGGCCAAATCTTGCAAGGTGGTGCGCAGGTCTTCGCGGATGGTGCAACACACGCAGCCATTGCTCATTTGCACAATGTGTTCTTTGGTGTCGGCCACCAAAATCTCGTTGTCGATGTTTTCTTCGCCAAACTCGTTTTCAATGATGGCGATTTTCAAACCATGCGACTCGGACAACACCCGCTTGAGCAAGGTGGTTTTGCCGGAACCTAAAAAACCAGTGAGAACGGTGGCGGGGATCAACATGGCAGGACTTTCAACGAAACAAACAAAGTGGGGCAGTGTAGCCAGCATTCAAGGGCGCGGGCTACTTCTTCATCAATATCAAACCTTTCAGGTACTCACCTTCGGGGAAATTGACCGTCATGGGGTGGTCGGGCGCGGCTTGCACCCGCTCCAAGATGTAGGCGTCGATGCCTGAATCAGTTCCGGCGGAGGCGACGATTTTGTGGAACAACTCCGGCGGGATACCCCCCGAGCAACTGTAGGTGAACAACACACCACCGGGTGCCAAGAGCTTGAAAGCCCATCGGTTGATGTCTTTGTATGCGCGGGCAGCGCGGTCGGCATGCGCTGCACTTGGGGCGAACTTGGGGGGATCGAGCACGATGCCATCGAACTGTCGGCCTTCTTTGTGCAAGCTGCGCAAGGTGGCGTTCACATCAGCGTCCATGAAGCTGGCGTTGTCGGTGCTGAAGCCGTTGCGCTGCACATTGGCCTGCGCTTTGGCTATGGCGGGGCCGGAGGAGTCCACTGAAATGACTTCAGCACCTGAGCCCAATGCGCCGCTTTGCCGCATGCCGCTGAGCGCGGCCACACTGAAGCCGCCGGTGTAGCAATAACAATTGAGCACTTGGCGCAAATTCAAACGGCGGGCGTATTCGGCAAACTTCAAACGGCTGTCACGTTGATCGAGGTAAAAACCTGTTTTGTGGCCTTCGGCAATGTCGAGTTGCAACGACCAATCGTGTTCTTGGATGACGATGGCGGTGTCGTCGCTTGCGCCCTCTGCGCGGTGCAACCAGCCTGTGACGGCCGACAAACCTTCCAAGCCACGCACACCCGAGTCAGATCGTTCAAACACCCGCTTGGCATCGGTGTGCAACACCAAGGCTTTCACAATGTCGGCTTTGAAGCGCTCGGTGCCGGCCGATAAAAACTGCGCCACCAAAGTGTCGTCATAACGATCGACGATCAAGCCCGGCAAGCCATCGGCTTCGCCATGGATCAAACGCACACCATTGCTGGGCACTTGCAAACGCGCCCGCATGGCGACAGCTGCTGCCACTTGCCGCTCGAAGAACGCACTGTCGATGCGTTCTTCACTTTGGAAACTCCAAATGCGGGCACGGATTTTGGAGGTGGGGCTGAACGACGCCCAGCCCAAGAATTGACCGGTTTGCGATTCCACACGCACGGTTTCACCCGGGTCGCCGCCGCCCTTGGCGATGGCCGAATCAAACACCCAGGGGTGAAAGCGCAGGGCAGAGCGTTCTTTACCGGCTTTGAGGGTGATGGTTTTCATGCTTGTTTTCTGCGGGCGCGCGGATGCGCTGCGTCATAGGCCTTGGCCAAATGTTGGTAATCGAGTCGGGTGTAAACCTGTGTCGTGCTGATGTTGGCGTGACCAAGCAACTCTTGCACCGCGCGCAAGTCGCCGCTGGACTGCAGCACATGGCTGGCAAAGGAGTGGCGCAACATGTGAGGATGCAATGCGGTGCTCATGCCGGCTTGCACACCGCGCTGACGAAGCCGTTGCCAAATTGCTTGCGAGCTCAGGCGCGTGCCACGCTGCCCAACAAACAAGGCCGTTTGGGCTTGGGCTTGTGCGGGCAAACCTTGCGAACGAACAGCCAGCCAAGCTTGCAAGGCCTTCATGGCTTGCTCGCCCACGGGCACGCTGCGCCGCTTGGCGCCTTTGCCCAGCACATGGGCTTCAGCGCCCGCCATGTCAATCCAACCACGCGCTTGGGCGCTGGCTTGCACATCCAAGCCGGTGAGTTCGGCCACGCGCAAACCACTGCTGTAAAGCAACTCCACCATGGCCACGTCCCGCGCTTGCAGCCAAGGGTCTTGGTCTTCGTTGCGGTGTTCGGTGAGTTGCACCGCGTCGTCCACATTGAGCGCTTTGGGCAAAGGCTTGGTGGCTTTGGGTGCACGCAGTCCCGCCAAGGGATTGCTGCTGATCAAACCTTCACGGCCCAGCCAGGTGTAAAAACCGCGCCAACCCGACACGATGAGCGCGATGCCACGCGGCGTTCTGCCGCTGCTGTGCATCTGCGCCATCCAGCGTCGCACATGATGTGGTTGCACGTGTTCAAGCGACACGCCCGCTTCTTGCGCCAGGACTTGCAAACGTTTCAAGTCTTCGGTGTAAAGCGCCACGGTTCGCGCGGCCAAACGTTTTTCAAACTGCGCATGCGCCAGATAGCGTTCAAGCAATGCGGGCTTGTCGGTCATGCGGGCCAGTTCAACGCAAGCGCGTCAAAGCAGCGCTGGCCAATTCGCCAATGCGGCCCAGCAGGTCTGTGGCCATGGAGGGTTGGAAACGCTGCGGATCGGGTGAGGCCAAAACCAACAAACCCATGAGTTCATGGTCGGGCAGTTTGGCTTCGGGGTCGGTGGGCACATCGGTGGACCAAGGGGTGTTGGTGCTGCGCAAAGCCAGCAGCGCCACCGATTGGGCTTCATGGGGATGGGCGAGCCAATTGACGGCTTCAAACTCGGCGTTGGCACCGCAGTAGGGTGCTCGCAAACCGGCGGCAAAGGCTTTCACATCATCGCTGACGCCATGGGTGAAGGGCTCAATCTCGTAGGCTTGGTCCACGTTCCAGACCCGGATGGCCACTTGCGGGACCATGAAGTGGTGCTGGATTTCATCGACGATGACGTTGGGCAGGTTGCCGGGTTGTTGCGTGTTCAAGAGACTTTGGGACCAGCGGTGCAAGCGATCGGACAGGACCGCGTTGTCGCTGCCATTGCGGATCATGTCCATCATGCGGTGCTCAAGTGCACGGATTTTCTCGCGCAGCATGTCGGCTTGGCGTTCTTGCAAGCTGACAGCTCGTTGGCCATGCGGGCTGACAAAACGCACGGTAGACAAGAGCGCGGCATGACGCTCGAAAAAATCAGGCGTGTTGACCAAAAAATTGGCAATGTCGTCTTCGGTGATCGGTGTGATCGGGTTGCTCATTCGGGAATCTCCATCTCGCCTGTGAATACCGTGGTGGCCGGGCCCGTCATCATCACTGATGTATCAGCACCTTGCCATTGAATGGTGAGCACACCGCCACGGGTGTGCACCTGCACTTGCTCGTCGAGCCAGCCTTGCTGAATACCGGCCACCACCGCTGCACAAGCGCCGGTGCCGCAGGCCAAGGTTTCACCCGCGCCGCGCTCAAATACACGCAACTTCACTTGTGTGCGGGACAGCACTTGCAAAAAACCGGCGTTCACGCGTTTGGGAAAAGCCGCATGGTGTTCAATCAAAGGGCCCCAACTTGACACAGGGGCTTGCGCTACATCGTCCACCCGCAACACCGCATGCGGGTTGCCCATGGACAGCACGGCCACATCGGCATGGTCGACGGCATTCAAGGCCAATCGCCAACGCAAACCACCAGCGCCATCCAAGGCTTGGGCCTGCGCTGGGTTGAAAGGCACTTGCGGTAAATCAAAGACAGGTGCACCCATGTCCACTTGCACTTGTCCATCGGGCAGTTCGTTCAAAGTGATGACGCCGCCATGCACTTTCACGCGCACCGTGGTTTTGTCGGTGAGGCCTTGGCTGCGCACAAAGCGCACAAAGCATCGCGCGCCATTGCCGCAGTTTTCCACTTCGCCGCCATCGGCGTTGTGAATCACGTATTCGAAGTCCACATCGGCTTGGGGGGCGGGCCGGACACTGAGGATTTGATCGGCACCGACACCAAAGTGTCGATCAGCGATGAATTGGTATTGCTCGGGGCGTAAACCCAAGAGGCCGTGGGTCTCATCGAGCACCACGAAGTCGTTGCCCGCGCCTTGCATTTTGGTAAATCGAATCCGCATGCGCCGATTATCATCCCTTCACCCCCACCCCTCGGCATACACCATGGTCCGCCCCCATCTGCAAATCCACCCTGAACGCATCCCCGCCACACCCTTGCCTGCTGCCACCGTGTTGTTGTTGCGCGATGGTGAACAGGGCTTGGAAGTGCTGATGACACGCCGCTCCATGAGCGCGAGCTTTGCACCGGGGGCTTATGTGTTTCCAGGTGGCGGCATTGATGCCAGTGACGCCGAGATTCACCACCTGGTGAAACGCAGGCCCACCCAAGACGACACCCGCTTGACGCAAGCGGTGGCTGCCATCCGCGAAAGCTTTGAAGAGCTGGGAGTGTTGCTGGCCACCGACCGCGAAGGCCGCATGGCCGACATGAACGACATTGCCAAGCTGGACCGCAGCCAAGCACTTCACACGCAATGCGAAGCACTCGGTTTGCAATTGGCAGCCGACCACGTGTTTGTGTTGGCCCATTGGATCACCGACCGCGATTTGAAACGCCGTTTTGATGTGCCCTTTTTGGTGGCCCGCATGCCCGAGGGTCAAACACCTGTGGCCGATGAACAAGAGCAGTTTGAGCCGGTGTGGATTCGCCCGGCTGAAGCGCTGCGGCGTCACCGAGAAGAGGATTTCTTCATCATCTTCCCCACCATCCGCACGCTTGAACGCATGCAAGCGCACGCGTCCGTGGACAGTGTGTTGCAAGCCTGTGCCAACGAGCAACCTTGGTTCACCAGTTGTCCTCGCGCAGGTTTTTTGAATGCGCAAGAGGCGCGCTTCATGGAGCACGATGCACCTTACGGCGAACTCGCCCTCACCTGTCGCGATGGTCAAATCGTGCACCACCTCGATTGGCAAACCAACCAACCGGTTCGTTTGCTTGAGCATGTGCAGCGCCTCACAGCCCCCAACCCGAGTGTCATGACCGGCCCCGGCACCAACAGCTATCTGGTGGGTGACACGGACAGTGGCTACATCGTCATCGACCCCGGCCCACCCGATGCCGCGCATGTGCAACGCCTGTGGGACAGCACCGCTGGGCACATTCAAGCGATTGTGTGCACGCATTCCCACCCCGACCATTCCCCAGGCGCGGCGCTTTTGCAGCAACTTTGCGCCCAACACGGCTTGCAAGTGAACGTCTTGGGCATGGCCTCTTTGCCCACGGCGCGGGCCCACAGCGACTTTGTGCCCGACCGCGAACTGGTGGATGGCGAGCGCTTGGTGTTGCAATCTGGCGCGCACAGCCACAGCTTGCGTGTGGTGCACACACCAGGGCACGCGGCCAACCATGTGTGTTTGATTTTGGAAGAGGATGGGTTGTTGTTCAGCGGTGACCATGTGCTCAACGGCAGCACCACCGTCATCGACCCACCCGATGGCCACATGGGCGACTATTTGGCGTCCTTGGACAAACTGATGGCATGGGGCCATGAATTTCAAGTGGCGTTCATCTTGCCTGCGCACGGCCATGTGCTGGGCAATGTCTGGGGCGAGCCCTACAGCGCCATCGACTGCATGAACCGATTGAAAAACCACCGCTTGGCGCGTGAGCTCAAAGTGTTGAAAGCCATGCAAGCAAGGCCTGAGGGCCGCATGGAAGATTGGTTGGCGCTGGTGTATGACGATGTGCCGCAGACCATTTGGCCGGTGGCCATGCGCTCGCTAGAGGCGCACGTGGCACATATTCGAGGCCAATGAAAAAAGTGTGAAGCCCGCCGATACGCCGGATTTTGTGCATGTTGGTTGCCCAACACGTGACCGTCATTCCTCTGGGCCGAGGGTCGCCCACCCGGCTCGGTGCTACCTACCCGCCAACTCTGCGGAACCACATCAACGTTGGCCTACTTGGTATTGCTGCGCGTAGAGATTGCCCGTTTCACCCAAGCCCAACGCCGAAGCGTTTTGCTTGACTCGTCTCTGTTGCTCTGATCCTCACCTCGCGGTGGAGAGGTGTTACCTCCTACGCTGTCCTGTGCAGTCCGGACGTTCCTCCAGTGCGACATTTCTGTCCTTGCACCAGCGACGGCCTGGCGTGCTTCACGCGTTCATTATCGGTTGATAATGACGGCCATCTACCAGCCCTTGTCCGATCGCCACGGACCGCTTGTCATGATCCGCCTCTCCGAACTCAAACTGCCCTTAGACGCAGCCTTCGATCCCCCCGACGCATCCGCCACACCGCCCTTGTTCACACCGGCGCTTGCACCACTGATTGCGCAAACCTTGGGCGTGAAGTTGCAAGACATCGCACACTGGCAGGTGTTCAAACGCAGCTTTGATGCCCGCAAAAAACTGCTGGTGGTCTACATCGTCGATGTGAACTTGCACAACCCGCAGCAAGAAGCCTTGCTGTTGAAGCAACACACGGGCAACCCGCACATCCAAGCCACCCCCGACATGCAATGGCGGCCGCCCGTGCAAGCGCCCGCAGACTGGGGCCAAGACACACCGCGCCCGGTGGTGGTGGGCTTTGGCCCGTGCGGCATGTTTGCCGCACTCGTGTTGGCCCAAATGGGGTTGAAGCCCATCGTCATCGAACGCGGACCAGCGGTGCGACAACGCACCAAAGACACCTGGGGTTTGTGGCGCAAGTCCGTCTTGAAACCCGAGAGCAATGTGCAATTTGGTGAAGGCGGTGCGGGCACGTTTTCTGATGGCAAGCTCTACAGCCAAATCAAAGACCCGCGCCATTTGGGCCGCAAGGTGATGCAAGAGTTTGTGCGCTTTGGAGCCCCCGAAGACATTTTGTGGGCAGCGCATCCGCACATCGGCACCTTCAAACTGGTGAAGGTGGTGGAGGGTTTGCGCGAAGACATCATCCGCTTGGGTGGTGAGGTGCGCTTTGAGCAACG
>Ga0164293_10001804_pt1 | contig 18023 bp, 18 predicted proteins | sample GEODES118metaG_FD_111487 | JGI IMG/M metagenome (GOLD analysis project Ga0164293, IMG submission 111487) | Eutrophic lake water microbial communities from Lake Mendota, Wisconsin, USA - GEODES118 metaG | ecosystem: Environmental > Aquatic > Freshwater > Lake | place: USA: Lake Mendota...
TATTTTTTTGTATTTTTTTGTATTTATATTACCAAAGATTAAGAATAGTAATTTAATTAAACCATTACTTAAATAAAAATAAAATAATACTTATTATATACAATATGATATTTTATATAATATTGGTATTAATTATAACTTGTTTACTATTTAAATTTTTTAATACTAAACCTTTTGAAAAGTTTGAGCCACAATCATACGGCAATATTGTAAAAAATATGCGTTTTGATTTCACGTCAGATGATTTATCTTTAAATAGATTTTTTGATTTTTCAGGTATTTATGCTAAATTTTATCCTAAAACAAAAAAAATAGTAAATGATTATTATAAAGTTCCATTAGTTGTTTAAGAATTCAATATAGTGTTGTTTATCTAAATTATTATTTAGATAGAGAATTCCATTTATTTTTTGATCTTGTAATGATTTAATTTCTTTAGTAGAACTATAAAATTCTTTTATTTTTATTTGTATATTTTCCATATCTAAGTCTTCTTTATAATCCGTATATAATAATTTATCTAATAATTCAAGATTCTCTAATAAACTACATCTATCAATATATGCGGCATGCAAAAATAATGTATTATCTTTTATATCACCATAAAACTCAATTTGTTCATTAAATACTTTTTCTGAAAAACGTAACTGAATAATTGAGTAATCTTTAGTTCTAAAATTATATATAATACTATAGTTTTTTTCTTGATATCTAACAAACATTAATTTTACAGCATCAGCATTTCTGATTGAATAGGTTAAAAGATATTCCCCCTTTGGGGATGTTTCTGTTTTACGAATATTGATTCTGTTTTTAATACTTGAAATATAATTTAGTAAATTATTATCTTTAATTTTTTTAAACATTAAATTTTATAAACTGTTTTATTTAATGTTTATAAATAATATTTTAATATCAATTTTTTATATTTATATTTGTGTCATATGTTAATATAAAAAAGTGTATTACATTTTTTAATTAGATTACACTATATTTAAATATTTATATTTAGGAAATTTATGTAATTAAGTAATTTGTGTATTAAAATTATTTTTTCATTTGTTATTTAACACATCTATTGAACCGTTCATATAATATAATAGTTAACTTATTATAAACTATATACTTTTCTATTTTGTCGTTTTTTAATAGAATTTTTTTTTTGGGAGCGTTTTTTATTTTTATTTCTATTATTAAATCCTCCTTCACTAATAATCTGGTTTGCATTTTTCCACTGCTCAACTAGTCCTCTTACAGCAATATTCGGAATTAATGTGTTATCCAACATTGGTTCACCTGTAGTGGGAGATGTATCATGTGTGGCTAACCATTCTACTATTTCACTTCTACTATAAGTATGGCCATCTGAGGCTATTACTGGGTCATTAAATAATTCTGTGCTAAACGTCATATCACATAATTCCTCAGGTGGGGCTTGTTCTTGTATATATTGTTCTTCTGGAACATCACCAGTATCGTCTAGAAAATTACGATTTCCCCTTATCTGATCAGCTAGTCTTCCTAAAACAATATTCGGAATTAATGTAGCATTCAATATAGGCTCACCTGTAGTAGGAGACCTATGATAAGTTTTAATATACCATATGATCCATTTTCGACTATAAGTATGGCCATCTGAGGCTATTACTGGGTCTTTCAGTAATTTGCCGCTAATTATATCACATAAATTTCGAGGTGGAAATAATTGTAATTGGCTATTATGTCTAATATCATAGTGTGCTAGTGTTTCTTCATCTTGTAATTGTATTTCATTAAAATTCAGAAGCTGACCTTCAGCTGGAATGCCCTCTTTATCTTGAATTTTAGCTTTTACTGTTCCTATTGTATCTGAACTTTCTACTTCTAATTCAATTATGTTATCAGTTTGTGTATTAACAAAAATTTGAAATACTCCTGGTGGTCTTAGCAGTAAATCTAATCTGCTTTCTCTTTGAATATTATAGTCTGCTAGTGTTCGACCATCATCTAATTCTGTACTGTTAAAAAATAGACGCTGTTCAAAATCGGATATTTCCGACTCATTTATTCTCTCCGCCTTCAACCTTTCTATCATTTCTAACGCACGATTTGTCTCACTCTCGCGGAACATTCTGAAATCAGGATCTGCGTATCTAGCCTCAACAAATTCACGCAACTCTTCCTTAGAGTTCTCCATAATCTTGCGGCCGTTGATAGCGGATTTCGCAAATCGGCGTATCTGTTCGTCGTTCCAACCCAACCGTATTCCAACCTCCGCAGCAACATCTTGTGGCATCGGTAAAAATTTCGGTAAAATCTTAGGCATAGTCCATATGTTTCGAATTTTGGCTTTTACTGAACGTATTGTATCTGTACTATTAACATATAATTTAAATTCTTGGTATGGAGAACGATATCTAACATATATTGGCATTTCATCAAAATCACTTGGTAATAGTTCAAAACTGGAACCAGGTTCAATTTCATAGTATGCTAATGTTTTATCATCTTCTAATTTATAGGTTCCAAAAAACAATTGATGTTGTTTAGTGGAAATCTTTTTAACATCTTCAATTATGGTCTTCACCTCATCAATAGTATTATCACTATGAACCCCAACTAATGTAAAGGACTTTTCATTAAACGGTGTAACATTAATTTGTAAAAATGGTTTTCCTCCATTGATTTTAGATCTACGCTTATTTTTAATATTACTATATTTATACGATTTTTTATTACGAACCATTAATTAATATATATATATATATATATTAAATTATTATAATTAAAGATTATAAAAAAATATATATATAGTAAAATCAGTTATTACATTTTAGAATTCTATAGTTATTATAATCTAATACTATGATATTTTAAAATATATAGTTAACTTATTATAAAGATTATACTTTTCTATATTGACGTTTTTTTATAGAATGTTTTTTTTGGGAGCATTTTTTATTTCTATATCCCCCTTCTTTGTCACTTTTATAGCCAGGATTTTCAGTTCTCCACTTTTCTACAAGTTGCCGCACTAAAATATTAGGTATTAATCTTTTATCCAACATTGGTTTACCTGTAGTGGGAGATGTATCATGTGTGGCTAACCATTCTTCTATTTCACTTCTACTATAAGTAAAGCCATCTGAGGCTACTACTGGGTCATTAAATAATTCTGTGCTAAACGCCATATCACGTAATTCATCGGGTGGCTCTACATTTTGAACTTGAGGTTGAACTTGAGGTTGAACTTGAGGTTGAACTTGAGGTTGATGTTGTCCTTCCTGTTCTCTTAAAACTATATCAATAGGCCTCCTAATAAGTATACTATTTTCTATAAATCCAAAAAAAGTGTTATTGGGTCCCTCGCGTAATGCTCCATCCCATGGTATACGTCTCCCTCTAAATGATGGGTCTTTATGAATTGTTGTTCCACACACAGAACCATCCGAAAAAACAATAGTTTGAGATTGGAAAGGATGTAATTTACAAAATTCTATATCGTTATAATCACCTGGAGCAATATGCCAGCCTTCTGGTATTTTTTTTGGCGTGTGTCCATCAAATATCATAGTCTCTTCATCTAAATTATGATGAATTAATGTTTGATAAACCCAATTATTAAAAGTAATTGGATATGCATTTGTATCAATCATTTGTAATCTTCTGCAATCATTATCTACAACAATCATTTTTCCATGCGTTTCGCTACATTTTACTAACAGAGGAAATTGAAATTGACCTATATTACTACCTTCTTCACCAAAAAGTATAGCATTTACCATTTGTTCACTTTCTTGTAAATCAAAAACTACAATTCTGTGATTACCCCTATCTGCTAAAAGTATCCCAGAGTTGGTTAATATATCAAAACCGCCAGGAGAAACAAAATTACCGAAATGAGAATGATTCATTCTAAAAATTCTTAGAACATTTCCATCAAGAATATCGGGATTAATTATAAAAATACAGTTATTTAGGCTATTAGATAAAATAATATGTCCTTGACTATTAAATTTCATAAAAGACCTAGAAGGGTTTTCTAATGGAGAACGTAACATATCCTCAGGTAAATATCTAATTACATGTCCTCTATATAATCCTTCATCATATTGATTATATTTTGTGGATTGTTGTCTTGTTATATCAAAATTATCTTTAGAAGGAAAAACTGTTATAGTCATATTGCCTGCGTTATGAACATACATATAGGTTCCCTCAGACACTATCTGGGTTCTTAAACTACTATAATTTATTTCACCAGTTTCTCTATATTGTTTGGTAGCAATACAATCTGGTAAATTAACATGAGTATGCTGATTATTAAAAACAATATATTTATGTGTGTTTTGATAAAAAATTCCAGTTCTATAATTTAGATTAATTATTTTATTTAAATTAGTGTATATGATTATTATATGGGGTTCCTTTTCCAAAGGTGACCTTGGGTCATATGAATCTGTAGCATCAATAAAATTCCAAAGACACATGCTTAATGGGTTTAATACTAATGATTGGTCGTCAATAAAATTTAAACTAATTGTTCTTACTAGTGAACCATCTATAATATTAAATTCCAGAATTCTATTATTATTATAGTCCAATACTAATATGTTATTTCCTATTATAGCTAGATCTACAGCTAAAGTGGGACGGGCTGCTGGTTCCATATTAATTATTCTAGCTCCCCCTGATTGAATTAATCTATTATTTTTTTTATTTTTCTTTTTTGAAATTTTATACTTTTTTATACCCATCTCGTATATATTAAGAAAATAAAAAAGTATAAATTTACATAATATTTAAATATTTAAAATGTATTTAAAATGTATTTAAAATGTATTTAAAATGTATTTAAAATGCATTTACAATGTATTTACAATGTATTTACAATTTGGGCATTAATGGGTGCGGACATTTTTGGTATTTTAATATCAGGAATATCAAACATATTATCAAGAGATGATTTAATTACAGAATTCAATGGTGTTTCCACTTCTTTTTCTTGTAATTTATCGTCACTTTGTTCAGTTTCGGTAGTAGCATCCTTTTTCAGAATTTGGTCAATCATTTCGTCATTTAATCCAAATGCCTTTAATTGTTCTGGAGTACATTTTTTAAGTTGGTTCATCATTTCTTCTTGTTCGGATTTTGCCTTAGTTTCTAATTTTTCAAGCACACATTCTCTATTTTTTTTAGTCATACGATGCAATCCAACTTGTTGTTTTTTATTTCTAAGTTTTTGTAATAGTTCTTCTCTAGTAGGTTTAGCTTCAGTATTATTCATGTAATCGCAAATGTAATATCTAATTAGTAGTATTGTATTATTTTTATATCAATTTTTTTGTTTTCGTAAAAGATAACCTGTAAAAAATTGATATAAAAATAAAATTCGGTTTGTTAAGAATATACAATATGAATAATAAAGACTTGTATATTCAACTAATAGAATTTTACACCGATAATATTTATGAAAAAATTGGTGAAAAAGATGAACAAATAGATAATGATTTGGACAGTGACTATGAGAGTGATGTTTCGGAAGAAGATAGTGATAATAGTTCAGAATGTTCAAATTATAGAGATGATTATGTAGCAAAATCGGGAAAAGAATACAAAATATATTTATTCGGGCAAACATCTGATAAAAAAACAATATCAATTTGTTGTGAACAGTTTACGCCATATTACTATATTAATATACCATTGCATTGGGGTAAAGAAGAAGCAGACCAATTTCTTGATTGGATACTTCACCAAATTGATAAACGATATTTAGACGGTTTTGTAAGAATGCGTTTAGAAAAGCGAAAATCATTTCATGGTTTTACAAATAATGAGAATTATAATTTTATGAAACTTGTATTTAGAAATACAACTACAATGAATAAGACTATTGATATATTTGTTGGAAGAAGACCTGACCCAACTGATATTAAAAGTGAAATAAAATATTTTAGAACATTTTCAAATACAGATTTTAGAGATTATCCTAATTTGCTAATTAAAAATGATATTGAATTTTGCCTTTATGAAAGTAATATTGAACCACTATTACGTTTTCTACATATACGCAATATAGAACCTTGTGGTTGGATAACTATAAAGGGTTCTGACTATACAATTAATTCACCTAGTCAAACATCGTGTGAAATTGATATTTCATGTAAATGGACTGCGGTGACTCCATATGAATGCACGGATAATATGCCATTTGTGATAGCAAGTTTTGATATTGAAACCGATTCAAGTCATGGTGATTTTCCATTAGCAAAAAAAGACTATTTAAAAGTGGCGCGAGAACTAGTTGAATATTGGTCTACTATTCATAAAAAGATTGATGTGTTAAAAACGACACAAAATGACCCTGAATATGTGCGGTTGTTAAACATGAAAAAGAACCCAAGACAAACGATATTTGATTATCTATACGATTGCTTTTATGCACCATATGATGATAATAATAATAATGAAGTTATTGGGCGTATTGGTGTAAATCATATATTTACAAAAAAAAATGTTTTACCAACAAAAGAACATTTAGAATCAATAACAAAAAAGATAGAACCGTTTGTTTCGATTGTATATAATAGCACAAATATAAAGATGAAATCGATAAATATAGAAAAAATATCAAGTATAATGCGAGACCAAAAGACTATAAATACATTACAAAAAAAGATTGAGACAACATATAGTTTAACAGAAAAGAGAGCATCAATAGAGAATATCGCAAAAATAGAAAAGAAATCATTGCCCCCTATTGAAGGAGACCGTGTTAGGCAAATTGGATTTAAATTTATTAGATATGGTGAAACACAATGTTTTAAAAGTGTAATGTTAACATTTGGTGGTTGCACAAAGTTTGATAAAGAAACACAAATTATAAAATTAAATGATGAGACACAGCTTTTAATAACAGTAGCTGGTATTATTGATAAATATAATCCAGATTTTATAATAGGCTATAACATATTTAACTTTGATTGGACATTCCTATATGAGCGTGCGGAAGAACTTGGTTGTATTGAACAATTTAGTAATTTGGGTCGTATTAATGGGAAGCGGTCATTTTTAGTAGAGAAACGGGGTAAAGTTAAGACAATGTATTTAGAAATACCAGGTCGTATTCAAATAGATATTTATAAAACATTACAGCGTGAACAACCAAATCTAGATAGTTATAAATTAGATAATGTAGCGAGTCATTTTATTAAATCAAAAATAAAGAAGATAGAACGCTGTTTAGATACAAACACTACTAAGATATATGTAGATAATATGAGTGGTATTTATAAAGAAAACTACATAAATATTCTATATACCGAAGGATATACTGAAAATAAAATGGATAAAAAGTTTAAAATTATTAATACATCAAAAGTTAATAATGATAGTATTATTTATATTGAAGAAGATGTGTGTCCATTTCTAAAGGAGTATAAAGAAAAATATTGGGCTTTAGCAAAGGATGATTTAAGTCCAGCTGAATTATTTAGAAAATTTAGAGGAGATGACAATGACCGTGCTATAATTGCGAAATACTGTATGATGGATGTAAATCTATGTATTGAGTTATTGTTAAAATTGCAGATGATTACAAATAATATGGGTATGGCTAATGTGTGTGTAACCCCTTTAAATTGGATTTTTATGAGAGGTCAAGGTGTTAAAATCCTTAGTCTTGTATCTAAGTTTTGTAGGCGCGAGGACTTTGTTTTACCAACACTATTGATAGATAATACAGATAATATTAAATATGAAGGTGCCTTTGTGTTGCCTCCCAAGCCAGGTGTTTATTTAGATGATTTTATAACAGTATTAGACTATAACTCGCTTTATCCAAGTAGTATGATTGCTGAAAATCTATCACATGAAACCTATTGTGGAGCGATATCGAGATGTGAAAAGCATATAGAAATAGTCCCCATTACTAATGAAATATTAAACATTTATGAGGATGAAGCACTAACATGTAATGAATGTATTAAATTAAATAATTCTGTAGATAAAGATAATAAATGGTTAAGCAAAAAAGGTGCTCAATCAATATTAGACCTTGGATTAAAATACGAGGATATTCCTCATGATATATTTAACTTTACATTTACAAAAACGGGTCATATTAAGGAAAAATTTAAGGTAGGTGTAAAAGTGTGTCGTTTTGTACAATATCCTAAAGATGAAAACGGCAATGAAGTAAAAGGTGTAATTCCAAGAATTTTAATGGGTTTACTTAAAGCTCGTAAAGACACAAGAACTAAAATGATATTTGAAAAGGTAATATGTAACGATGGTGAAGAATATTGTGGTGTAATTTCAGAAATTTTTGAGCCTAATAGTTCTAATTTAAAAGAAATTATAGTAAAAGATATCAATTTTAAGCCGATTTGTTCACCTATATTGGCTAGTAATATTGTCGAGCGAAAAAATAGATATAATGACTTTGAAATTTCAGTTTTGGAAGGTCTACAGTTAGCATTTAAAGTCACTGCTAATTCTTTATATGGTCAATTGGGAGCAAAAACAAGTGCGATATTCTTAAAAGATATAGCAGCCTCCACTACAGCTACTGGTAGAAAGCAGTTATTATTGGCCAAAAAATTTGTGGAAGACAACTATAGAAATAATATTGCGGATGCGGAGGTTGTTTATGGAGACACGGATTCTATATTTGTAAATTTTAGACCTAAAGATGAAAGTGGAAATTTTCTTAAAGGTAAAGAGGGATTAGAAAAGAGTATACAACTTGGTAAGGATGTGTCTAAAAAGATAAAAGTTATTATGAAAAATCCTCAAAACTTAGGATATGAGAAAACATTTTGGCCATTTGTAATCTTTACTAAGAAAAGATATGTAGGAAATAAATATGAAGAAGATACATCAAAATATAAAACAGCATCTATGGGAATTGTTTTAAAAAGGCGAGATAATTGTCCATTAGTTAAAATTGTATTTGGTGGAGTCATTGATATTCTTATGAATAAACGAGATTTTAATAATGCGGCGGATTATGTAGCTGAGTGTATAATGAAATTAGCAAGTCCAACAAATAGTTATCCTATAGAAAAATTAACAATAAGTAAAATGTTAAATAGTCATTATAAAAATCCTGACCAGATAGCACATAAAGTATTGGCTGATAGAATAGGTGAGCGTGAAGCGGGTAATAAGCCACAAAACGGTGATAGAATACCTTATGTATATTATGTAAATCCGAAAGCAAAATTACAATCAGATAAAATAGAATCTCCATCATATGTAATTGACCATAAATTAAAAATAGATATTTGTCATTATATAACAAATCAAATTTCGAAACCTGTTGGGCAAATATTCGCATTATTTATTGAAAAGCTAGATAAGACTGTTACAGAAGATACATTTAATCGAATATTTGATGAATGGATTAAAAAAGGTAAAGATGAATACTATGCATCAAGAAAGGTATCCGAAAGTAGATTAAAAGTAGCTCAAAAATATCTATTTGCTAGTAAAATTGCGGAAATATCTAATGTGAATAATCATCAAAGTGAAATAACAAGATGGTTTCAAAAGACATAAAAATATTATTAGTCAATTATAATAAGTAACAAATAATTAACTAATAATTTTATAATAAAATTTATGCTTTTACATAAAAGAAGTATAGAGAAGCAATCAACAAAATATTTAATAATATTAGAACAAAGATAACATTGCGGCGATATTTATTTTTTTGAATACCCATTTCAATTTGTTTCTTTTTAGAATGCAATTCTTCATTCTTACGACTTATAAGATCTTGTTGGATATCAAGGGTTTTCGCTTTTTCATAAATTTGAAAGGTTTTACGTTCAATAGCGTCGGATGATTCCAAAATTTTGTTACTTATTGAGTCAGTGCTTGATTTTAATTTATCCATAATAGAACGGAGTGTTGTATCAATAACTTTTAACTCATTATATGTGGTTAATGAAGCTCTTTGTTCTTCAGCATTAGAGCTAAATTTTTGGTCTAAATACTTTTGATATAATTTAGCATATTGCTCACTAGTTTTAAAATAAGTGCTTCTTAAACTTTCACTGTTACTTTGAGACATTGTATTATATATATAATCTAATATATATTATTTTTATTGAATAAGATTTAGTTTTTTTTTAAAAAACTAATATATATAATTTTATATGAGTAGTCAACTAAATTCATTACTGACCACATCTAAGGATATAATAAATAATAATTCAGAACAAAATAAAACTATGTTTGATCAGTTAAGAAATCTTAATTATTTAAAAAATGAATTAGAAAATAAAATTCAAATAATAGAATCAAAACAAAATACAAATTATGAAGATATTCGTCTAAAGGAAATTAATAATAATAAAGAAATAAATGATATACAAAACGAAATAAATATTAAAAAAAGAGATTTATTATACAAACATGATACTGATCTATATCACAATGCTAAAATATATCTTTTAGGTAATACTGTTTTTTGGATGCTTATTTTTCTTTTATTTGTTTTTATAATTAGATATTATAACGATTTTTTATAAATTTTCTAAATTCTAATCTTCTTTAGATATATATTATATGAATATGCCTCCACAAAATGAAAAAACGGTCCCTATTTTTAATGATGCTGTACAAATCCAAGTAAGAAACCGAGTTCTTGATAACCAGTCTGAAGAATTATCAAAGAATGAACGTCTTATTGAAAATGCTGACGCAGATTTAACTACATTGCGAAGACAAGTAGAAATTATAGAGGATAGTTCGTTAAGAAAAGCAAATCACTTATTTTTATTGAAAACTATTATGACATTTGCTGGTTTGTTATTTATACCTATTCTCCTTACAAGACAAAATGTAATATCTGAAACTAAAGGTTATTATAGTATAATAGCTATTATAGCTATTTTCTTTATAATTGTTTTTTATAATATGATTAGTGTATGGAAACGCAATAATAACAGATTTAGTCTTCGTAATTTTCTTACTACAGTTAAGAAAGGGGATAAAACAACTCTTCCCAAAAGAACATGTATAGCCAAAACCACTATTAAAAAATCAGCTGAAGAAATAGAACTTGAAAATAAACTTAAAAAATTAAAAGCACTTGAAATGAAATTTAGCAGAATAAAACCAAATATTGATGTAATTGATAATCGCACTAAAACTGTTCAAGATCGTGTTGAAGCAATTAAAGCCGAATACAGGGATGTATTTGGAGATAGTCCTGATAGTGCGATTGAAGCAGCTGTAAGGCAACGAATGAATACTAGAGGAAGAACTCCTTTAAATTTCACAATTTAGATAATATTATTGTATTTGATTAAATAATTAAAAAAAATATCTAATAATTTTTTAATTATTAAATTAATGTTAGATTAAACAATTATAAAAAAATATTATTAATTATTCCAACGCAAAAGTATTCACTTTAATTAAATATGATGGAAAATCTTTCTGATTTTCTTCATAAATTAAGGTAAGTCCAGATAAATAAAATATTTTTTTCATATCTTCATAATTCCGACTAATAAGATTATAATTATCATCTATATTAAATCCTTTTGATAGAATATTTTCTTTTACAATTATAACACCATTTGGTTTTAACATATTTTTACATCTCTTTAAAAATGAAACCACATCCATATCTGTAAGTTGTCCAAGCACCCACTGTATCCATATACAATCGTATTTTTCAATTGTATTAAAATTTTGAAGACTAATTTGATAGAAGTTACCCTTATGTCCCAATTTAGATAATTGTGTCTTGGCTTCATTAATAAAATGTAAAACAGGTTCTACTAAATCTACATAATCAAATCTTTGTATAAGGATACCTGATGTAATACGACCTATACCTGCGCCACAATCAAGTGCTCTTAAATTGCTCAATTTATTTAGCATATTTTTATTTGTATTTTTACCATATTCTTTTGCTAGTTTATCTAAAAAATTACTACTTTCTTTTAGGTCTGGTTTAGATGCACTGATATAACCATCTAACACACCTGAAATAGATGCGGGTTTAACAGCCCATTTATCTAGTGCTTTTTTATACCATTTATCTTCTATTCCTTCCTTTATTTTTTCTTCCCAAAAGGTTTTAGTAGTGTCTATATATTGTTTATCCAAATTAATGTCTTTAATTGGTTTGCCACCATTTTTAATATTATTATAATTTAATAATATTTTCTTTTCTTTTTTTTTCCTTATACTTAATTTACGGTAACAATTTAATTTTTTTTGTTTTACTCGCGAAATCTTCATTAATATATTTATATAAGCAGATTAAATAATAAGTTATCTAGATATAATGAAAGATTTTGCGATTATCATAAAAAAGAATAATTATGAAAAATCCATAATAAAAGATAATATATTTTATATAAAGTCTATTTTATATTATGGTCTAAATATAGATGAGAATAATGTATTATTTCTAAATTTCTCATATAATATTGAAGATTATTATGCCAATATAGTATTTATCAAAGAATATGCTTATAATGTAATGACTATTCCAAAAAAGTCAGTATATGTTTATATAGATAATAGTGAAGATGATTTATTAGAAGATACTTATGATTCTTACTATTTTTATAGTATACTTGAACTATTTTATTCTAAGGCAATATTTATACAATACGCTGGTATAATTCTCTATGATAAACCTATATTTAAATATTATTTAAGCAATTATATTAATAATATACGAGTTGAACTTTCAGACGTGCGTGATGAATTTAATACAACTTTTGTTATTGTTGATAATTATAAAATAAATGATATGGTATTAAATCTTATAGAAATGAATGATAATGGTATGGATTTTTTTAATTTTATATTGAATAATATAAAATGTACTATGTATTCCAATGTTCTTATTTCAAAAAATAATTATATATTTAAAAATGATATAGGTGAAGAAATATCCATATTCAAATATCATAGTAATTTACTAATAACAAATTTCTTAAAAAGTATTTATGAACTTAATAATGACGATAGAAGTTACGATAAAAATGACGATAGAAGTTACGATAAAAATGACGATAAAAAATAACGATAAAGAACTAAACTAAACTAATCTATCAATATCTGGTTTATAATAGTTTTCTCTTTAAGATATATATTATTATATGGATGAACTAATTAAATTTATTTGCACTTTTGTAATATTGTTATCAATATATCTATATATAGACCGTAAACAAAGCAGTCTTATATACATTAAGTCTACAATTGATAATAATGTATATTTAGTAAGAAATGTGGAAGATAGTCAAAATGCCGCTAATCTAATGGCGAGTGTAAGGCAAAAATTAGATAAAATTGTAGAATATCTTTGCAAAAAGTATCCTAAAGATGAACGAGGATTTCGTTTAAAAAAAAAATATAATCCTAATAATATTGAGGAGAGTGAAAGTGGTAGTAAATTTACGAGTTATAGTGTAAATAAAGGTGAAAAAATAGTTTTTTGTATAAGATCAAAAGATAAATTCGCAAATCTAGAAGATGAAAATATTATTATGTTTGTTGCGTTACATGAATTGGCTCACATTATGACTATATCTATTGGACATACCGAAGAATTTTGGAATAATTTTCGATTTTTATTAAAGGAAGCTATTAAAATTGGAATATATAAAAGACATGATTTTAAAAAAAAACCACAAAAATATTGCGGAACAATGATTACTGATTCGCCTTTAAAAGATTAAAATAATAATATTATATAATATACTATAACAATGAGTGGAAGACTAAATATGTTAGACAATACTATTTATAATGACTATAACATGTTTACTGAAAATTCATCAATGAGTAATAATTTTAAAAATGAAGCTTTGAAAACTATACATCAGACTACAACTCTAAGTGAAATTTTTTTCTCAAAACAAAATATTGATTATATTCAAAATAAAATACAAATAAGCGTACTTAATCAAACAAATGGTAAATATCGTATAGGTAGACAAAGTGATACTGAATTATCAATTGTTATGAGAAGTATTTACTTACAATTTGCGCGAAATAGTGATATAGATATAAGAGGTCAAATTACAGAACTAGATAATAAAGTAGTTGACGAATGTGTTCCTACTATTTTATCTGGAATTGAACAATATTTAAAATATAAAACCGATGTCAGCACTCTACGAAAACCAATAGAAATGCCCCAATCTTTTAATAGTAAGGGTGAAAAAAGTTTAGAATATAAACCTTTTTTATAATTAAATATTACAGTATAAAACCATATATTTTCTTATTTTACAAAATATAAATAGGAAAATATTTGTAAAATATATCAAATTTTATAAAACTCTATTAAAATTCAATAATTAGTCAAAACATTGCATTGATAAAATAAATAATTATAAATACTTCTTCAAAATAGATGATAAAGATATTTAATATATTTTAAGTAGTTTATAAAAACTGAATATATACATCATTGATATTATTGGTTTCTTGATTTGGAACTATTGCGTAATGTCGATTTCTTATAAATTTAATACCTAAATACATAAATAGTATAATCATAATTATCAATAATATTATAATGCTATAAATTATTGTAGTGATCATATGAATATTAAAGTAAGTTATTTATTATTATATATATATTTTTATATACTTGATGATAATGGATAATTATAGTAATGATGTTAATAAAATAGACTATGACCAAATTTTATTATCTTACATCGGCAAGAATATTAAACCAAGGTATGTTCTAGGGACTAATATATATCCAATTTCGTTAGAAATAAGCAATTGTGTAATTCCATTTGGTGTGGATAACGCATATGGTAAATTATATATGAAAATAAGTTTATCAAATAATTGTATAGAAAGTGGAAAAAACATAATAATTTTTAAAAATATTGATAAAAAACTATCAAATCTAATTGCTGAAAAAGAGAAGGGTATATTAGAAGAAAATTTAAATAAAAATATTATTCAAACCATTTTAGATAAAAACATTACACTAATTGATAGTTCTGGTAATGTTGTAAGTGTATTTGGAATAACAAAAGGAACGCAAATAAAAACAGTTCAACTTACTCTAGGGGATATATTTTACATTAGTAAGACGCAAAAATTTAATTATAAATGGATTGTAAATAAAATTATTTTATAGGTTGGTTCGTCTAAAAAAATATATAAGAATATTTTACATATCATATATAAATAGTATGAGTGTTTCTTATAAAATATATGATACGCGTAATTTTGATTATAGTAATATAACTTATGGTGACCCACAAAAAACGAGAGGAAATGCATATATATGTAGTATTGAAAGGGATCATGATATAGTATTCCAATCGGGTACTTTAACTTTAGTTGAATCAATACAATCAACTGATAAGGAATGTTTTATCAAATTAAATATTGAAAATACGGACATGAAGAATTTTATTACTGAACTTGATGAATATAATATTAATTACATATATCAAAATTCTGTGAAATGGTTTCATGACCAAAAATTACCACTTAATCAAATAAGAGGATTTTATAAAAGTAATTTAAAAGACAATGAACTTATTATGTCCATACCTGTAGTTAAAAAAAAAATAGAAATGCGCGTGTATGATGAAAAAAAAAACTTAGTTCCTATTGAAGATTTAACTCCAAATTCGAAGGTAGTTCTTGTATGGAGATTAAATGGTATTAAATTTTTTAAAAAAGAATGCATTATTGATTCAGATGTAATTCAGATTTTATATATTAGACCTAAGCCACAAAATCCGAAAATTACGGATTTAGAGATAAGTGAGAATACAAAACAAAATCAAAATAATGAATTACTAAGGCGTATTCAATTTAGAGATGAATTAAAATTAAAAAAGGAAAAGGCTACCCAGGCTTTTGCTGATGCTGAACAGGCTAGACTTCATGCGGATGAGCTTAAAATAATAGCATCGCAATTAGCATTAGAAGTGAAAGAGATGGAAGATGAATATTACAAAGAAGAAGCGGATGATTATGATGAAAGTGATGATGATAATCAATCTCAAGATAATTCCTAATTTAATTAAATTATCAGAAACTAGTCATGTTATGTTTTACATAATTATTTCATTATTTTTATAAATGAATAATATTAAAATAATGAATAAATATAAAATTTATTTTAATATTAGGTGAAGTTATATAAAAACATAAAATAAATATATAAAAATAGTAAATTTAATAAAAAAATTGAAATCTAACTAAATGAATATATTTTAATTAGTTATCAATTTAATAATGAATAAAGTTTTATTGTATTATGGCTCAGAAGTTAACAATACACCGATTTTCAATTCATCAATAAAATTAGAAGTATGGCAACATATTTTAGATTATGTTAAAAAAACAGGTGTATTACTATATAATAGTAAAAAGGTATTTTACTATAAATTAAATAACATTGATATCATTGAAACAATTAATAATAATAGAACTATGTATAATTTATCAAATTTTAAAATAAATATAATTAATAATAATTTTTTAAAATTAGACTATATAGACAATACAGTTGAATATATTACACCTGAATTTGATTATTTTAATAAACAAATACACAATTTACAAGTATATAATATTGATAATATACATGTATATTTTGATGAATATTTAGAAGATGGAAATATTCACTATAATATATATTCAATGATACAAAATGATAATGATACTGGTAAATTTATTGATATAATTAATAAATTAGTTTAAAAAAATAGGCATTACAACATATCTATTTAAATATTTTTATAGATATATAAATCTATAAATCTCCTAGTAAATATTCTTCACGACTATCTGTTTTTTTTGTATACTCTAGTTTATAGTTATATAGAAAAGCTCCTATTATTAATAAAATTATGGATATAAAATTATACATAGATAATTCGGTTTGTTTAATTGATGTGCTATTTATGATATTGTAATTTATTAATATATATCCGAATATATAAGTTAATGGTAATTTAATATTTGTTAATATAAGTAATATCATTGCACTTCCATATTTAATAATTGTAAATGAGAGTGTATTGGTAGTTGTGCTAATAAATTGGTATATAAAAAGCCAAAATAATGATTTATTACATCCCATATTATTACTTAATGATAGTTGACATTTTAACCCTTTATCAACATAATCAATGAAATCGATTGAATTATCATATCCATAGTTTAGATTTAAAATCATAATTGGAGTGGTCGCTATACCTATAAATAACTGCCATACTGAAATATAAGTATTCATCCAATAAAAGTTTACATCTTTTTTTTTTTTAAGTATTTTTTCTTTGTACATATCACTTATTACGGTTGGAAATAAACTAAATGTATAGAAAAATAGAGCATATGGATTATTAATTTCAGCGCTATTCTTAAAATAAGGCACAATAATCAGTAATACACCTATTAATATTACGAATAGCGACAGATAATGATTCCAATAAAACCGTTTATCTAAAAAAAAATAGCTTAACGCCATAGTTATAGGAATGGCTAATTTTGAAAGCGTAATTGTAATTATAATAGACATATATGGTAAACACATAGTGCTTACTATTGTGCTTATACTATCAAGAATACCTATATAGAATAATTTTTTTTGAGAAATATCTATATTATTCGCATGTAATTTATGTTTTATTTTAAAATAAAAAGTAACTGAACCAAATGATAAAATACTAATTAACGGAAATATTATAGACGATGCTAACCATTTATAATTGATTAGTGCGTTAATCCATTGGATATAAGCGATTGAATCCATAGGTATTAGTAAAACGTAATATATGATTGCCAATAATAACTGACGCGGATATGACATTAGTCTATTTATCAATTTGAAGTAAATTATATTTATATCTTTATTTGTTACTATGTTATTAAATAAAATTATTATTATATTAACCCTTACAGCGTTTTAACACCTCCAGGAGGTTTCCTAGACTTTTATAAAATTACCAATTTATTGAATATTTTATTATTATCTGCTTGTAAAATAATAAAATATTTAGTTTTATTCTGAA
>Ga0164293_10001805_pt1 | contig 18022 bp, 14 predicted proteins | sample GEODES118metaG_FD_111487 | JGI IMG/M metagenome (GOLD analysis project Ga0164293, IMG submission 111487) | Eutrophic lake water microbial communities from Lake Mendota, Wisconsin, USA - GEODES118 metaG | ecosystem: Environmental > Aquatic > Freshwater > Lake | place: USA: Lake Mendota...
CACCAGCCCTGCCGGCCGGGTGAGTCACCATCACCTGCAGGCTGACTACCTGGACACGGCGGCACTGGCCGAACTGGCGCGTCTGGCCGACGCCATCACCACCGAGTTCGAGAACGTGCCGGCTCAGGCCCTGGCCCAGCTGGCGGTCCACCGGCCAGTCGCCCCGGGCGGCGAGGCGGTGTCCATCGCCCAGGACCGGGCCCTTGAAAAGGCCCACTTCACCCGCTGCGGCGTGCCCTGCGCGCCCCATGCGCTGATCGAGAGCCCCGAGCAACTCGCCGCGGTGGGCGATGCCTTGCTGCCCGGCATTCTCAAGACCGCCCGCTTGGGCTATGACGGCAAGGGCCAGGCCCGTGTCGCCACCCGCGCCGAACTGGCCCGGGCCTGGGACGATCTGCGCCATGTGCCTTGCGTCCTCGAAAAAATGTTGCCCCTGGCCGGCGAGATTTCAGTGGTGGTGGCGCGCGGCGCCGATGGCGAGATGGTGAACCTGCCGGTCCAGCGCAATTTGCACCGCGGCGGCATTCTCGCGGTGACCGAAGTGGTCGACGGCCTGGTCGATCCGGCCCTGGCCGCCCAGGCGGTGGCCGCCACCCGCGCGGTGGCTGAGGGCCTGAGTTACGTGGGCGTGCTGTGCGTCGAGTTCTTCGTACTGGAAGGCGGCGCCCTGGTGGTCAACGAGATGGCGCCAAGGCCCCACAACAGCGGCCATTGGAGCCTGGACGGCAGTGACCTGTCGCAATTTGATCTGCAAGTGCGCACCTTGGCGGGCCTGCCCCTGGTACCGCCGCGCCAGCACAGCCCGGCAATCATGCTCAATTTGCTCGGTGATTTGTGGTTCCCTTCGGGCACTTCTGTGTCGCGCGAGCCGAACTGGTCCGCGGTGCTGGCCTTGCCCGGCGCCCACCTGCACCTGTATGGCAAAACCGAGGCGCGTCCGGGCCGCAAGATGGGCCACCTCACGCTCACCGGCGCCGACGTGCAAGGGCTGCGCGTCACCGCGCTGGACGCCTGCGACGTTCTGGGGATCGAGCGCTTCTGAGGGCCGCGCCACCCGCGTTCTTCCTGCATCCTCACGCGCCGCCGCCCTGGTTCTGCACCGATCCTCCAACCGCCCACCGCCTTCTGCCCACCGGACCTGACCCCGTGATCATCGACGGCCAAAGCCCCGACGCCATCGCCCAGGCCGCACGCCGCCTGGCTGCCGGCGACCTGCTGGGGCTTCCCACCGAGACCGTCTACGGCCTGGCGGCCGACGCGGGCAGCGAGGCCGCCGTGGCCGGCATCTTCGCGGCCAAAGGCCGGCCGAGTGACCATCCCCTCATCATCCACGTGGCAGATGCCGAGGCGGCAGCCCACTTCGCGCGCGAGCTGCCGCCGGTGGCGCGCCGGCTGATGACCGCCTTCTGGCCCGGCCCGATCACCGTCATCGTCCCGCGCCGCGAGGGCGTGGCCCGCGCCGCCGCCGGTGGCCAGGAGTCCGTGGGGCTTCGCTGCCCTTCGCATCCGGTGGCGCGCGCGCTGCTGCAGGCTTGCGCCGCCCTGGAGCCGCCGGTGGCCGGCTTGGCTGCGCCCAGCGCGAATCGCTTCGGCCGGGTGAGTCCGACCACGGCCGCCCATGTGCGCGACGAGTTTGGCGACGGCCTGCTGGTGCTTGACGGCGGGGCCTGTGAGGTCGGGATCGAGTCCGCCATCATCGACTGCACCCGGGGCCGGCCGGTGCTCCTCAGGCCCGGCGCGCTAGGCTTTGAACAGATCCAGACCGCCTGCGGCGAGCGCCTGTGGCGGCCCGAGGAAATGCCCGGCGCTGCGCCGCGCGCCTCCGGCACCCTGGCCTCGCATTACGCGCCGCAAGCGCCTCTGCGGCTGATGGACGGCCCGGCCCTGCAAGACGCGCTCGACGTGCTCGGGCCCGGCGCCTCCGACCTGGGCCTGGCCGTTTGGGCGCGCCGTTCGCTCAAGGTCGGCGCGCGCGGCGTGCGCCTGGTGGCCATGCCGCAGGACGCCGCTGCTGCCGCGCGCGCGCTGTTCGCGGCCCTGCGCGATTTCGACGTCGCTGGCGCCCGCCTGATCTGGGTCGAGGCGCCCCCGGCCGATACGGCCTGGGACGGTGTGCGAGATCGGCTCCAGCGGGCGGCGGCGGATCGATGAGCCTTGACTGTTGGCGCCATGGCGCCCCGCCTGCGGCCCTGTGTTCCGCTTAGCGGGGGCCGGACCTGCGGTGGAATCGTCCGCAGGCTCGGTAAACTCTCGTATTTGTGTCTGTCGCCAATTGGAGAAACCCCATGGCTTTTGAACGCGCGTTCCGCACCCTCCTGGCAGGGGCCTTGGCCCTGTTGCTGGCGTCCTGCGGCGGCGGGTCCACGGTGGTGTCGGACTTTCGCCCGACTCGGGTGGTGGTGTTTGGCGATGCGATGGCTGATATGAAGCTGCCGGGCGGCACGGCCCTTTACACGATCAACGGGGACGGCAGTGTCAATAACTGGGTACGCCAGCTGGCCAGCTACTACAGCCTGACCCCTGACGCTAGCAATGTAAAGGCCAGGGCCCACGCTCGCATCACCGACGCGACAGGTGCTAACAACGTCTCCACCACTAGCGTCACCAGCCAGATCAGCGCGTGGACGGGTGGTTTCACCGCGAACGACCTGGTCGTCGTGAGCGCTGGCACTTCGGACCTGATTTATGAGGGCAATGTTGCGGTGGTCGCCAATACCTCCGCCGCCCAGACCACCGCAGCCACCAATGTCCGCCAGGCAGCCCGCGAGTTGGCCACCCAAATCCGCCAGTTGGTCACCAATGGTGCCCAGCGCGTGATGGTCTTGAGTCCCTACAACATGGGCAAAACACCCTGGGCCAGTTCTACGAGCAGCACGAGCTTCTTGGAAACGCTTTCCGACGAGTTCTATACCGAGCTCGTCTACTACATCAGCGACCTCAGCGACAAGGTGCTGGTGGTAGACGCCCGGGTCCAGATGAATTCGCTGGTCAATTCCACCTCCTACAACGGATCGACCGTGTCTTGCACTTCTACCGCGACCGCTCCCAGTGTGGGCATCGGTATCGGTGCCGGTACGGTCGATTCATCCCTGTGCAGTTCCGCGAGCCTGGCCCTCGGCTTCGACGCCAGCAAATACCTCTACGCCGACCCGGTCTACCCCACGCCCTTGGCGCACCGTCTGCTCGGCGAGTACGCCTACAGCAAGCTGCGCTCACGCTGGTAACCCTGCGGGGCACGCAGGATTACGGGGTCCGCCGCCGGGAGGGTGGTGCCACGGGTGGCAAAGGTGCTGAGGTTGCGGTAGCCGCTGGGCGAGCGGTCCAGGTCACCAGGGCGTCTACCACTGGCCGGATGGCACCAGCGTCCGGGTGGTTAGCGATCGCCACCAGCACATAGCGCTGGCCGTCGGCCGCGTGCACATAGCCCGCCACCCCTGCCACATCTCGCAGGCTACCGGTTTTCAGGTGCGCCAGACCGGCGGCGCCGGGGCTGGCTGCAGCGCGTCGGGCGGTGCCGTCGACACCCGCAACCGGCAGGGAGGCCATGAACTCGGGCATCAGCGGCGAGGCCCACGCGTACTGCAGCAAGCGGGTGAGTTGGGCGGCGCTGATCCGCTCTTGGCGTGACAGGCCAGAGCCGTTGTCAAACTGCGGTGGCTCTTCCTTCAAACGATCGCGCCACCACTGGCGCAGCACCTCGCGCGAGCCCACCAGCGTGCCGCTGCCTTTTTGCTGCAGGCTCAGCGTGAGAAAGAGCTGCTGCGCCATGACGTTGTTGCTGAACTTGTTGATGTCGCGTACCACCTCGGCCAGCGCCGGCGACTCGAGGCTGATCACCGGCGCCAGGCCTGCGGGCGCCAGGCCGTCGCGTACCTGCCCGCCCAGTTGCCCGCCCAGCTCACGCCACAGCGCCTCCACCGCCCGGGCGGCCTGGCTGGTGGGCTCAGGTGCGGCCAGCGGCCAGGCGCGCGGCCCGCAGGCGACGGGGTAGGTTCCGTCGAGGCGGATACGGGTCGGCTGGCTGAAGTCGGCGCGCAGTCCGGCGCGCCAGTCTCCGCAGGGTGCGTGGGTCAGGGGCACGGTGGCCGGCACCTCGACACCGGCCAGGCTCGGCTCCATCTGCACGGCTGCAAGCTGCCCTGCGCCTAGCGGGGTCAGGTGCAGCACGATGGCTCGGTAGTTCACCAGCAGCGCGTCGGGCTGCGCGTTGTAGGCCTTGAGCGGCTCGCCGTCGAAGGCGGCCGGGTCCTGCGGGCCCAGCTGGAAGGCGCTGCGATCGAGCACGATGTCGCCGCTGATGCGTCGCACCCCCAGGCCCTGCACCCGGCGCAGGAGCTGCCACAGGCGCTCGACCACCAGGCGCGGGTCGCCCTGGCCCTTGATGTAGAGGTTGCCCTGGAGCACCCCGTCGCGGATGGGGCCATCAACCAGCACCGGCGTGGTCCAGGTCCAGGCCGGCCCGAGCAACTCGAGTGCGGCGAAGGTCGTCGCCAACTTGGCGATCGAGGCTGGATTGACCTGTACCTGTGCCCGGTGCCACAGCCGTGGCGGCTCTTTGCCCTGCGCGTCGGCGACCACCAGCGTGACTGCTTCGCGCGGCAGGCGGGCGCGGACCAGTGCGGCATCGATTTCGGCGGGCAGGGTCTGGGGCAGGGGCTGGGGTATGGGCTGTGTGGTGGGTTGCGCAGTGGCCTGGGTTGTGGGCTGGATAGTGGCCACTGGTTGCGCCAGGGCGGCCTGACCGGCCAGCACCGTGGCGATGGCCAGGACGCGGGAAAGTCCTCGGAGGAGCCCCCGGGGAATTGAGCGCACCGCCGGATGGACCATTGCTCGGAGCCCTGCACGCTGTGAGGCCAGGGCGCGCGGCAGCGTTTGAGTCAGGGCAGTGTGGGAGGGGCGCACAGGCATGGGCAAATTATCGGGGCGGGATAATCGCGCCACCGTGAATCTGCTCGCTTTTGACACCAGCACCGAAACGCTGTTCGTAGGCCTGGCCTGGATGGCCGGTGGCCAGGCGCGTCTGGCGCTGCACGCGTCCGAGGGCGGTCGCGAGGCCTCGTCCACCCTCATCCCCTCGGTACAGACGGTGCTGGCCCAGGCAGGCCTGGGCCTGTCCGACCTGAACGCCATCGCTTTTGGGCGCGGGCCCGGCTCTTTCACCGGGCTGCGCACCGCCTGCGCAGTGGCCCAGGGCCTGGCCCTGGGCGCGAACCTGCCGGTGCTGCCGGTCGACACCCTCATGGCCCTGGCCGAGGACGCCCGGCAGCGGCATGGTTGTACCGAGGTGCTGGCCGTCCTCGATGCCCGCATGGGCGAGGTCTACGCCTGCGCCTACCGCTTCGAGCAAGGCCTTTGGCACGCGCAGGGCGAGGTCAGCCTCGGTGCACCCGAAGCGCTGGTGCTGCCGCTGGGCTTCGTGCTGGCGAGCAATGTGCAGGCGGCCTACGCCGGGCGGCTGCCTGCCCCGGCGCTGCCGGCCCAGCCCACGGCCGATGCCCTGCTGCGGCTGGCGCCCGCCCTGCTGGCGGCCGGCCAGGCCCAGCCCGCAGACCAGGCGCTGCCGCTTTATGTGCGCGACAAGGTGGCCCAGACCACCGCGGAGCGTGAGGCCCTGAAGGCTGCGTTGGCTACAGCTACAGCTACAGCTACAGCTGCGACCGCGACCGCGACCACATCTGCAGCTTCGCCTTCTTCTGGCCAAGACGCGCCCGGCCTGGGCGCCACCGCCGGGCGCAAGCCCGACGCCCCAGGCCTCGCCCATCCCACCGGGGGTCCGCGATGAGCGCCGTGCCCGACGCCGACGCCCCGTTGCAGAACTACCGGGCCGAGTTCGCACCCATGACGGCCAACGCTCTGGATGCGGTGATGGCCATCGAGCAGGCGGCCTACGCCTACCCCTGGACCCGCGGCAACTTCGCCGACTCCCTGCGCGCCGGCTACGAGGGGCGCTTGCTGCGCACCAGCGAGCGCCTGCTGGGGTACTACATGGCGATGAAGGGGGTCGACGAGGTGCACCTTCTCAACATCACTGTCGCCCCCGATTGCCAGGGGCAGGGCCTGGGCGCCTGCCTGCTGGAGTCGCTGGCGGCCTGGTCGCTGGCCCAGGGCGCCCAGTGGCTGTGGCTGGAGGTGCGCGCCAGCAACGAAGGCGCGCAGCGCCTCTACCAGCGCCAGGGCTTTCGCCGGGTGGGCCTGCGCAAGGGCTACTACCCTGCCGGACCCGGGCCGCGCGAGGACGCCATCGTGATGAGTCGGCCGCTGTGAGTTGGCCGTTGTGACTCGGCATCTGTGCGTCGGTATTTTTGAGTCGGCATCTGTGACCCTGTTTTCTTGTAGGCCCCTCACGGCCCCCTGGGCCCAGTCGCCCGTCCGCCCGCTCCCGGCGACAATGCGCGCATGACGCTTTCGCTCGACGACCGCCAACGCGCGATGCTCGCCGAAATGGGCATCCGCCTGTTCGAGCCGCTGCCCGCGGCCGCTCCGGCCGCCACCGGCACATCTGCCGCTTCGGGTGCCCCCGGCCGGTCTGCGGCGGCTGCTGCATCCGCCGCATCCTCTGCGTCGACCCAAGCGGTCCACTCCGGTGCAGCGCCAACTCCGGCGATTTCGCCGACCCCGCCGATCCCCCGTCCGTCCGTCCCAATCGGTCGGTCGCCAGCACCCGCGACCCTGGCCCTGGGCCCGCCACCGTCGGGCATCGAGGCTCTGGAGTGGGACGGCCTGGAGCAGGCCGTCTCCGGCTGCCAGGCCTGCGGCCTGTGCCAGGGCCGGCGCCAGACGGTGTTCGGCGTGGGCGACCGCCAGGCCGACTGGATGATCGTCGGCGAGGCCCCTGGCGAGCAGGAAGACCTGCGTGGCGAGCCCTTTGTCGGCAACGCCGGGCAGCTCCTGGACAGCATGCTCAAGGCCGTCGGCCTGGACCGCGGGCACCGGGTCTACATCGCCAATGTCATCAAGTGCCGGCCGCCGGGCAACCGCAATCCAGAGCCGTCCGAGGTGGCCCAATGTGAGCCCTTCCTTCGTCGCCAGATCGCACTGGTGCAGCCTCGCATCATCCTGGCCATGGGCCGCTTTGCGGTCCAGTCCCTGCTGGCGACCCAGGAGCCGATCGGCAAGTTACGGGGCCGCCTGCACCAGTACGAGGGCGTGCCGGTGGTCGTGACCTACCACCCGGCCTACCTGCTGCGCAACCTGCCCGACAAGGCCAAGGCCTGGGCTGATCTGTGCCTGGCGCTCGACCAGTTCCCGTCCACCGAGCCTGGACGCGAGCCCTCAATCCCGACTTAAATCGCGACCCGAACGCATTGCTGAGCGATTGCTGATGTGCTACTTTCGATGCAAATCGAAAGTAGTTGTTTCATCGGTCGCCCAGGTACTGGGCAGGAAGGTCAGCCATGCTTTTTTCGGCTCCATCTGTTCGGGGAAACCTCCAAGGTGCACCGGACACCCCACCTCGGGAGAGGTATCCGGCGCGTCCCACGCCTCTGGCCTTGGCCCTTGCCGCCTCAGTAGGCCTGGCGCCTTGCCTTTGGGTGGGCGGCCTGGCGGCTCAAACCCTGCCGGTGTTCTCGGCTGCACAAGTCGGGTCGGCCACTCTGCAGCAGCAGGGCAACACCCTGGTGGTCACCACGACCAACGGCACGACGGCTGGCACATCCGGATACTCCTCGCTCAACTGGCAGAGCTTTTCCATTCCTGCAGGCAGCACGGTTCGCTTTGTCCAGCCTAGCGACGCCAACGTCCCCATTTCCACATCCATCAACCGGGTGTCTGGCGGTCAGCCCAGCGACTTGATGGGCTCCCTTAGCTCCAACGGCCGGCTGGTGTTGGTCAACCCCGCCGGCATCACCGTGGGTGCCAATGCGGTGGTCGACACCGCCGGCTTCACCGCGAGCACCGTCGATGCCCTGGATGCCGACCTGATCGCCGGCCGGCAGGGAGCCCTGCTTCGCTCGCGTGCCCTGGATTCCGCCACCGCCACCGCCACTGCCGCCGACGTGTCGGTGCAGGGCAGCATCATTGCCCGCCATGGCGACGTGTTTCTGGTCGGCGGCAATGTGACTCACCGCGGACGGATCGAGGCGCAGGAGGTGGCGCAGGAGGGCGGCCGGGTCGTGCTGCGCGCCTTCAATGAAACGCGGGTGTTTGGCACGGTGATCGCTCGCGCCGGGGCTGGGGCCCGGGGGGGCGGCATCGACGTCTTCGGCCCGCAGGTGGTGCTGGAGTCCACCGCGCTGCTCGATGCCAGCGGGCAACTGGGCGGCGGGCAGGTGCGGGTGGGGGGCGACTTTCTGGCGGCGCGCGCCGTCCAGCAGACTGAGGACGCGCTCACAGTGCCCACGGCCGACACGACGGACTTCGCGGCCGGGGCCACGATCCGCGCCGACGCCACCGGGCAGGGCGCGGGCGGCCAGGTCGTCGTCTGGTCCGGGGCGAACACGAGCAGCGCCGGTGCCATCAGCGCCCGGGGGGGCGCAAGCGGTGGCGACGGCGGGCAGGTGGAAGTCGGCAGTGCTGGCCAGCTGGGCTTTACTTCAGCGGTCGACACCCGCGCGCCGATCGGGCGCATGGGGGAGCTGTTCATCAACACGGGCAATATCGAGCTGCTGCCTGCCGGCAGCGAGCTGGACTCGACGAGTAGCGCCACCCAAATCGCCGTGGCCGGCCTGGGCGCCACCACGGGCTACCGGCTCCAGTCCCGGGGCGCCATCACCTTGGCCTCATCCATGCTGCTGCCCCAGGACACCAACTTCTCGCTCGAAGCAGGCACCGAGCTTTCGGTCACTGCACCGATCACGGCGAGCGGCACGGGCACGGTCAGCTTGAAAGCCAATGGCCTGGCCATGCCAAGCGACCCTACGGCCGCCACGCTTCGCATTCAGGCGCCCATCACCGCGGCCGGCATCACGCTCAGCGCAGTCGGTCCCGGCTCGGTGATTGACCTGCAAGGTGCCGAACTGCTGGCGAAACAAGGCCGCCTGGAGCTCACCGCGCCCTCGGTGACGATGTCGGGCGCGACCTGGCTCTGGGGCTCGCAAGGCGCCGCCATTACCGGCAACGCCACCTTGGCCACGGGCGCAAGCCTGCGCCTGTCGGGACCGGTGGCCAACGGTGTCGCGGCGGCCGGCCGGCTCGCCATTTCGGGGCTCTTCACCGTGGCGGACGGCGCGCAGCTTCGCATGGCCCTGGGGGGCAGCGGCTATGACCAGATCCAGCTGACGGGCAGTGACAGGGCCAATTTCGCAGGCGCCAGCACGCTGGTGCTGGACTTGCTCCCCGGCGCGGGGCGCCCCGGCGGCGGGACCTACCGCCTGATCGATGGCCCCACCTTGCCCGACTTGCTGCTGCCCGCGCTGCAGACCGCGAGCGCCGTCGCATCGAGCGCCTTGACCGGCGTCCGTTTGCGCTGGGGCTCGCTGGAGGCCCTGCTACCCACGCAGGGGAGCACCGACCCGCAGGTGCTCCAGGGCTTGCAGCCGCCGCTGGAGCCGCAAAAGGACGAACAGGATGGGGGCGCAGCGGCCGGCGTGGTGGGCTACGAGGAAGAACTGCTGGACTGCCCCTGAGGCCTCGCCGAGGCTCTCAGAACCGCGGCAAGTCCGGGTGTGCGATCTGGCCACCGCGCACCAGCATCTTTCCGTACTCGGCGCAGCGGTTCAGGGTGGGGATGACCTTGCCCGGATTGAGCAGCCCCAGGCCGTCGAAGGCCCGCTTCACACCCAGCATCTGCTCGCGCTCCTCGGGCGAGAACTGCACGCACATGGAGTTGAGTTTCTCCACGCCCACGCCGTGCTCGCCGGTGACGGTGCCGCCCATGGCGACGCTGGTCTCCAGAATGTCGGCGCCAAACAGCTCGCAGCGATGGAGCTGGTCGGGGTCATTGGCATCGAACAGGATCAGCGGGTGCAGGTTGCCGTCGCCCGCGTGGAAAACGTTGGCGCAGCGCAGGCCGTATTTCTTTTCCATCTCGGCGATGGCCAGCAGGATGTCCGCCAGGCGCTTGCGCGGGATGGTGGAGTCCATGCACATGTAGTCTGGGCTCATGCGGCCCGAAGCGGGAAACGCGTTCTTGCGGCCGCTCCAGAAACGCAGGCGCTCGGCCTCGTCGCGGCTGACCGCGATGGCGGTGGCGCCGGCGCTGCGCAACACCTCGGACATGCGGGCGATTTCCTCTTCGACTTCTTCGGCGGTGCCATCGCTCTCGCACAGCAAGATGGCCTCCGCGCTGAGGTCGTAGCCGGCGTGGACGAAGTCCTCGACCGCGGCGGTCATGGGCTTGTCCATCATCTCCAGCCCGGCGGGGATGATCCCAGCGGCGATCACTGCCGCCACCGCGTCGCCAGCCTTTCGCACATCGTCGAAGCTGGCCATGATGCAGCGCGCCAGCTGCGGCTTGGGCACCAGCTTGACGGTGACCTCGGTGGTGACCGCCAGCATGCCCTCGCTGCCCACCACCACCGCCAGCAGGTCATAGCCGGGTGCGTCCAGTGCCTCGGCGCCGAATTCGATCGGCTCACCCTCTACGGTGAAGCCGCGCACCTTGAGCACGTTGTGCAAGGTGAGGCCGTACTTGAGGCAATGCACGCCGCCAGAGTTCTCGGCCACGTTGCCGCCGATGGTGCAGGCGATTTGGCTGGAGGGGTCAGGCGCGTAGTACAGGCCCACCGGCGCCGCCGCCTCGCTGATGGCGAGGTTGCGCACGCCGCATTGCACCCGGGCGGTGCGGCTCACCGGGTCGATGGACAGAATGCGGTTGAAGCGCGCCAGCGAGAGCGTCAGTCCCTCGGCATGCGGCATCGCCCCACCCGACAAGCCGGTGCCGGCGCCGCGTGCCACCACCGGAACCTGCAGCGCGTGGCAGGCCCGTAGCACCGCCTGCACCTGGGCCTCGGTCTCGGGCAGGGCCACCGCCAGCGGCCGCTGGCGGTAGGCGGTGAGGCCGTCGCATTCGTAGGGCGTGGTTTCTTCGGGGGTCCACAGCAGTCCGCCTGCCGGCAGCAGGGGCGTGAGGCAGTCGACCAGGGCCTGCTGGCGTTCGGCGCGGCGCAGCAATTGGGTGGGGGCCGGAGCGTTCATGGGCGCAGTTTAGGTCTTTCGGCGCTGGTGCAGGTGGCGGGCGCAGCATGGCCTGACCGAGCGCCCAAATTGTCGATTCCGGACCGGCCGATATCGGACCCGCTCAGAAGCGATTTCGCCCGGCAGCCGGGGCGGGGAGCGACTATTTGAAGATGACCGTTTTGTGGCCGTTTTGGAGCACCCGGTGCTCGCTGTGCCACTTGACCGCGCGCGCCAGCACCAGGCTTTCGGTGTCACGGCCAATGGCAGTGAGGTCTTCCACCGTCTTGCTGTGATCGACCCGGGCCACGTCCTGCTCGATGATGGGGCCCTCGTCGAGGTCGGCCGTCACGTAGTGGGCGGTGGCGCCGATCAGTTTGACCCCCCGGTCATGCGCCTGGTAGTAGGGCTTGGCGCCCTTGAAGCTGGGCAGGAAGCTGTGGTGGATGTTGATCGCCCGGCCCGCCAGCTTCTGGCACAACTCGTTCGACAAAATCTGCATGTAGCGCGCCAGCACCACCAGATCGGCACCCTCGGCTTCAATGACCTCCAGCTGCTTGGCCTCGGCCTGCGCCTTGGTCGTGGCCGTCACCGGGATGTGGTGGAAGGGCACGTTGTAGCTGGCCGCCAGTTGGTAGAACTCGCGGTGGTTGGAGACGATGGCCCGGATATCCAAAGGTAGCAGTCCGCTTTTCCAGCGGAAAAGCAAATCATTGAGGCAGTGGCCTTCCTTGCTCACCATGAGCACGGTGCGCATGGCCTGGTCGCGGGGATGGAGCTTCCAGCGCATGCCAAAGCTGGTCCCGAGACCCGCCAGCGCCTGCTGAAGTTCGGCCAGACCCAGCGCGCAGGCGAACTGCACCCGCATGAAAAACAGGCCGGTGTCGGGGTCGTTGTACTGGGCCGCTTCTTCGATGTTGCCTCCGCGTTCCAGCAGGAAGCCGGAGACGGCGTGGACGATGCCCGGGCGGTCCGGGCAGGACAGGGTGAGGATGTAGGCGTGGCTCATGACCGAGCGATTGTCGCAGGCTGGCCGACCCCGTCCGGGTGAGGGGGCCGGGCGGGTAGGCCTGCGGGCCCGAACGGCAATGCCACAATGTTCTCCCCGCCGTTTGTTATTACTGGGAGCACGACATGGCCCTCATCGACTTTCAGATGGACAACCAATGGTTGCCCTTCACCCCCAACCGCCACTTCCTCAAGGACCCGCGGGTCTTCGTCGCCGCCGACGGCATGCACTTCACCACCCATGACGGGCGCCAGGTGATCGATGGCATCTCCAGCCTGTGGTGCGTCGGCGCCGGTCACAACCGCAAGCCGATCAACGAGGCCATCAAGAAGCAACTGGACACGCTGGACTACAGCACCGCGTTCCAGGTCTCCAACGACAAGGCCTTCCGGGCAGCGCAGATGATCGCCGCCATGGCCCCGGGCGACCTGAACAAAGTCTTGTTTTGCAACTCCGGCTCCGAGGCCGCCGACACATCGATGAAGGTGGCGTTGGCCTACCACCGCGCTCGCGGGGAGGGCCATCGCAACGTCTTCATCGGCCGCGAGCGCGGCTACCACGGCGTGGGTTTCGGCGGCATGAGCGTGGGCGGCATTCCGGCCAACCGCAAGGTGTATGGCACCGCGCTGCTGCCGCGGGTGGACCACATGCGCTTCATTCACGATCCGGTGAACCACGCCTATATCCACAACGAAGAGCCGGTGTGGGCCGAAGACCCCCTGCTCGAACTCGAGCAGCGCATCTTGCCCCTGCACGACCCGAGCAATGTGGCTGCGGTCATCGTCGAGCCGATCGCTGGCAGTTCGGGCTGGTACATCCCGCCCAAGGGCTACCTGAAACGCCTGCGCGAGATCTGTGACAAGCACGGCATCTTGCTCATCTTCGACGAGGTGATCACCGGCTTCGGCCGCATGGGCACCAATTTCGGTGCCGACTGGTACGGCGTGGTCCCCGACATGCTCAACTTCGCCAAGTGCGTGACCAACGGCGTCATCCCGCTGGGCGGCGTGATCTGCCGGGACAAGCTCTACGACCAGATGATGAAGACCGACGCACCCGAGCACGTGGTCGAGTTCTTCCACGGCTATACCTACTCTGGCCACCCGGTGGCCTGCGCCGCGGCCATTGCCACCCTGGAGTTGTTCCAGCGCGAGCAGCTGTTCGCGCGCGCCGGCGAGATGGGCAAGGTTCTGGGTGACGCCTTCCACAGCACCTTCAAGGGCCTGCCCAACGTCATCGGCATCCGCAGCCTGGGCTGTGCGGCGGCCGTCGAGTTTGCGCCTATTGCCGGCCTGCCCGGCAAGCGGGCTTACGACATCTTCCTGGACTGCTTTAAGCAGGGCACCTTGGTCCGGCCGGCGGGTGATGTGCTCGTGATTGCGCCCCCCTTCATCGTCGAGCGCGAGCACATCGACCGGATGGTTAACACCCTGGCCGACGCGATCCGCCGCCACGCCTGAAACCGCGGGCGGGTTCGGCCCCAGCGCTGGCCCTGGGGTGACGGGCCTGAGCGCCTTGCCCTCGGGTGGCGCCTAGCGGCCCGGAGGCGTTGTGCCGACAGGCGCGGGCGCCTCGGCCGCAGGTTTGCCGGAGCCTGCCGCAGGCGCCATGGAACGCCGCAGGTCTTCGCAGTAGTCCCGCTTTGGCGGCTGCGCCGGCCAGGCCTGCGTCTGGAAGCCCAGCGCCGCCGGCAAATGGCGCGGCACGCCCAACCCCGCGTCCACATGCGCGGCCCCGGCCAGCAGGACCACCCGCTGCCCTGGCGCGGCCTGCTGCGCGAGTGCGGCCACTGTCTGCGCCATGGCTCGGTCCCGCGCCACCTGAATGCGGGCCATCGGGCCCAGCTGTGATTCGGGCAGCAGGCCGCAGTGGCCGTCGCGCATGGCCTCGCGCTGGCGGGCCAAGGCCTCGGCCGGCAGCAGACCGTCGAGGCTGGCGTCGGCCATTGCGGCGCGCATCTTTGCGCGGGGCAGGTTGGCCCCGGCCACCGGCACGCCTGCCCGCACCGCCGCCATGACCGCTGGCGCATAGGGTGCCCAGGGCCAGCCCGCCTCGTCCCAGTGCAGCGCCGTGCGGACTGCGGCCTCGGTGGCCGAGGGCGGCAGGTTTGTGGTGCCAGCTCCCTGCTCGGCCATCTCCAGCGCCAGGCCTGCCAGCCGCCCCCGGGCGGCCAGATCGCCCACCACGCGCGCATGTTCCTGCTGGTGCAAAGGTGCGTCATGCTGCTCCCCTAGCAGCAGGGCCGCTGCCTCCTCGCGCTCCACAGCGGGCCCGGCGCAAGCTGCCAGGGCCAGCACGGCGGCAGCAGCAGCAGCCCAGGTGCCACGTTGGCAAGTGCGGCGCAAGTGACGGGACGAATGGGGGTGGTCGGCCATGCGGCGATACTACGGGGCTTACGGCTCAGCTCGCTGGCCGTCACCACGATGACCCGTTACGTATTTCGTACGCTTGCCACCATGGCGCTCGCGCTGGTGGCCGCGCTTGGCTGGAGCGCCTTGGCTCTCCCTCTGCCTTGGATGATCGGCCCGTTGCTGGCCACCGCTTTCGTCTCTATTGCGGGTTTGCCGGTGAGCAGCCCTATCCCGCTGCGCAATATGGCCCAGTGGCTCATCGCCACCTCGCTGGGCCTGTACTTCACGCCTGCGATGACCCAGCTCTTGCTGCCGCTTTGGTGGATGGTGCTGCTGGCCATCGCTTGGGCGCTGGTCCTGGGTTTGGGTCTGGGCTGGTTCCTGCACCGGTTTGGCCTGCCGGGCGTGGAGGGTACGGCGCGTGCGCGCCGCGCCACCAGCTATTTTTCCGGCACGATCGGTGGGGCGTCGGAGATGACCCTGCTGTCGGAGCGCGAGGGCGCCCGCTCCGACCTGGTGGCGGGCGCGCACAGCCTGCGGATGCTGGTGGTCACTGTGTGCATTCCCTTTGGTTTCACCTGGGCTGGCTTGCACGGCATGGACGCCACCGTACCCGGCATGCGCGAGGTGCGCTGGCCGGAGCTGGCTGTGCTGCTCGGGGCCAGCGGTCTGGGCTGCCTGGTCATCCGGGCGCTGGGCTGGGTCAACCCCTGGTTCATTGGTGCCCTGGGGACCACCATGGCACTGTCGGCATCGGGGATCCAGCTCTCGGCCATGCCACCCGAACTCTCCAGTGCCGCCCAGCTTGTGATCGGCATCAGCCTGGGGATTCGTTTCCGCCGGGAATTCCTCGGCCAGGCTCCGCGATGGATTGCAGTGGCCGTCCTAGGCACCGTCCTGTCGATCGCCGTTTCCGTCGGCTTTTCCTGGACGATGGTCCAGCTGACCGGCCTCAATCTGGGAACCCTGATCCTGGGCACCGCCCCCGGCGGGATCGCAGAGATGGCGATCACCGCCAAGGTACTTCAGCTGGGCGTGCCTTTGGTCACCGCCTTTCAGGTCTGCCGTCTGATCGCGGTGCTGCTGATCGTGGCCCCGCTCTATCGCTGGCTCTACCGCCACGAGATCAGTGCATGATCAGCGGGTTCTGGGCCAACTCGGCGTAGCGACCCAGCATGTCCTCGACCTCCGCCTGGGTCGGGGTTTGCCGTTGCCAGGCCAGGATCTGGCGCTGGAACACCTCGGCCCATCTGCCGTCGAGGTAAACCTCCTTGTTGACGCGCTTGTCGACGATCTCGAAGCCGTGACGGGCGACGTCTGGCGCCTGCTCGCCTTCCGCTGTCTGGTTGGCCAGCATGTGGACGACCACGAAGCTGTCGGAGTCATAAAGCATGTGCATGTACTGCGCCTCCTTCCTGCATCGTAACTGGCCCCACTGGGTCGGCTTTCAAGAGCTGGGGCGCGTGTAGGCCTTTTCGTGGCCCGAGCGTGTTCGGCGGCGCCGCTAGGGACGGTAGTCGCCGGTCCAGCGCTGCTCCAGCCAGTCGCCGTTGTCCTGCGCCAGTCGCCATTGCAGAGGCAGGTAGTCCAGGTCTGGCGCCAGCCAGAGCTCGATGTCCAGGTCATGCGGCCCCTCCGGCCGCCGGCGCAGATGCAAGGCCTCCCGAAGTGCCTCCCGATTGCCACCCGGACCGGGCAGCCAGACCGTGCCCTCATACCGAAACCGCCAGGTGGCCCCGGCGCGGGCGGTGGCGACGGGGAAATCCAGCGTCTCGCCGGTTCGCAGCGGGCGGCCGAGGCCCGCTACCCGAGCGGCCAACTGCATGACGACGCTCAGTCGGTCCTGAGCACCTGCAGGCAGCTCGGCATCGGGCTGGTTGCCACTGAAGCGGACACGGGCGCCGCCCGCGCGGCCCGCTCCTTCCTGGGGAGGCACGGTAGCGCCGAGCCCCGCCGCCGGCTCGAAGTGCGCGGCCAGCTCGCCCCGGCCCTGGCTGCGGTCGCTGAAGCGGTCGGGCGTGAGGCCCTCGGCCGTCAGTCGGCCGGTGCTGGTCATTTCGCGCAGCCCACTTGCCCAGCGCTGGCGCAAGTGCGCCTCGTACTGCTGGCCGTCATGCCGCCAGTCCAACTCTGCCTCGCCCTGGAAGGGCTGAGCGCGCGATCGGCCACTCAGCGCATAGACCAGGGTCTGCGCAGAGGGGATGCGCAGGTTGCTGGCTTGCCAGCCGAGGCCGTCGCGATCCGCCTCGACCCCGGCCTCGGGCAGGGAGGCGGATGTAGCGGCCGCAGGAGGAGCCGGAGCCGGAGCCGGAGCCGGAGCCGGGGCAGGGGCAGGGGCAGCAGATCTCGTGTGTGCGGGCGAGTCAGTCGTCAACGCTTCGGTCGGTCCGGAAGGCTGTGCGAGCGCGCCAGGCGCAACAGTCGCCGCCCGGGGCGTCGGTTTGTCCTGCGCGGGGCGCAGCAGCTGGATGACGGGCCGCGCCTCGCCCGATTGACCTGCCGGCAGGCCACCCGGCGACCCGGAGCCCAGGATCAGCAGCAGATGCACAGCCAGCAGCAGCGCCGCCATCGCAGCGAGCCATGCGGCCGACGGACCGGCCACAGGGGCTTGGGGCTGGCTAGAATTTCGACTCGTCAAAACGCAGCATCAAAGCGGAGGCGGGTGGCCGCAAGGCTACGTCCCACCCCGGCTGCAAACACCCCATGAAGCTTGCAACCTACAAGGACGGCTCGCGCGACGGCCAGCTCGTCGTCGTGTCCCGTGACCTGGCCACCGCCCACTACGCCACCGGCATCGCCGGCCGGCTGCAGCAAGCGCTCGATGACTGGAACTTCCTCGCGCCGCAGTTGCAGGATCTGTACGACGCCCTCAACCAGGGCAGGGCCCGTCATGCCTTCCCCTTCGACCCGCAGCGCTGCATGGCGCCGCTGCCGCGCACTGGCCAGTGGGCCGACGGCTCGGCCTATCTCCACCACATCGAGCTGGTCCGGCGTGCCCGAGGGGCGCCGCTCCCGCAAGACATGGCCAGCGTGCCTTGCCTCTATCAATTGCCCAGTGACGCCTTCCTGGGCCCTTGCGACGATGTGGCGGTGGAGCTGGAAGACCTGGGTCTGGACTTTGAGGCCGAAGTCGTCGTGGTCACGGGCGACGTGGCGCGCGGCGCCTCGCCCGAGCAGGGCCTGGACAGCGTGCGCCTCCTCATGCTGGCCAACGACATCACCCTGCGCGAGCTGGTGCCGCTGGAGGTGGCCAAGGGCTATGGCTTTTGCCAAGCCAAGCCCGCCACCGCCTTCAGCCCGGTGGCGGTGACGCCCGACGAGCTTGGCGAGGCTTGGGCGGAGGGCCGGGTGCACCTGCCACTGGCGGTGACCTGGAACGGCCGCAAGGTGGGCATGAACGATGCGGGCGCCGACATGGCCTTTCACTTCGGCCAGCTCATCGCCCACCTGTGCGGCACCCGGCCGGTACAGGCCGGCACGCTGGTCGGCTCCGGCTCCGTGAGCAATGCGCCCGCCGAAGGCAAGGACGGCCACCCCGAGTGGCCCAGGGGCTATAGCTGCATCGCCGAAAAGCGCGCGATGGAGACCTTGCAGGACGGCCAACCCA
>Ga0164293_10001807_pt1 | contig 18013 bp, 51 predicted proteins | sample GEODES118metaG_FD_111487 | JGI IMG/M metagenome (GOLD analysis project Ga0164293, IMG submission 111487) | Eutrophic lake water microbial communities from Lake Mendota, Wisconsin, USA - GEODES118 metaG | ecosystem: Environmental > Aquatic > Freshwater > Lake | place: USA: Lake Mendota...
AGATATGAGAGTATATAATGGCAAAATACTATATTAAGTGCGGAACGTTAGAGTTAATTTATTCCACAAATAAGAAACCTCTTGGGGCAGCAATGGATGCACTATGGGAAACAAACAAATTCGATGTATTAGATGAGTATTTTTATATTGACGAAAGAGGATTCAAAGACTATGCGACAGCGTTACCCGACACAAAGGTTTATAAAAGTAAAAAGGTGATGGAAAAAGCTGGCTGGACACTAGAAAAATGATCCCTAAACCCTTGCTCCTAAACAACTTAGGACGAGGGCGGACGGACGGATTCGTCGTAAGTGCTTATTCTGCAACCACTTAGAGAAAATCCACAAAATCTCTAAAGTTCCCTCTGGATACTGGACGATAATCATAGTATGATGACACGAAGGACAACACGAAGGGGTGAGCGGATGATCCAGTGGATTGGAGTTTTGATTGCTATTTTTGGTTTGGCCTATAATGGTGTAAAAGACTATCAGAAAGGGGACATAAAACTTCCCAAACTTCCTCAAAAACAGGTCTTGACAAAACCAGTTTATCCGGTACAATACTGTCTGATGGCTTACGATCCTAATATTGACAAGGTTTTCTATCTGCACGAAAATGGACAATGGCATGACTATGCACCACAACAACGACGATATGAGACAACCCCGCAAAACCATCAAACTCAAGGTCAAGCAGCCGTGGGAAATGCCTACGGGGCACCGAGAGGATCGGGGCAATACTACGTTCGATAATCGTCCTAAGCGTCGTCGTACAAGAAATGACGTTGACAGAGAGTGGCGAAAAGAGTATGATATGTAATATGATGGGGAGTAGAGTAGTTCGGTCTAACTCACTGGTCTCATAAGCCAGTATTCGTTGGTTCAAATCCAACCTCCCCCATTAGATTGCCGACGTAACTCAGTGGTAGAGTAGCTGTTTTGTAAACAGCCTGTCGGGGGTTCGATTCCCTCTGTCGGCTCTCCGGGATGGTGAAACGGTATCACAGAGGACTTTGGATCCTTTATTCTACGTTCAAATCGTAGTCCCGGAATTGATAACAATCATTATAAAGGATATACTATGCTTGGGCAAACCGCTATTTATTTGGCTAAAGAAATCCAGAACATGAACCTGTTTGCCAAAAGCAAAACAGATCAGATCGCTACTATCCAGCAAAATAAAATTGTATTTGTATCTTTCTGTCATGCTCTTGCAGATATGAATGAGGTACTTTGTTTATTTACTGGTAAAGATCATGGCTTAAATCTATATGGATTTAGTCGTAGATTTGATGCTATCTGTGAGATTGCCAATAATCTAAAGTTCTGTGCTGAAAAACCAGATAATTGGTCAGACGGTTGGTATGATGAGTATCCAAAAAACTTTGCTGCTATTGTAGAAGATTTACAAGAGATGGCTAAAAGATTAGATTATGATATGACATATAATATGACAGTAATTGATAACTCTCATAGTAAAGATTATCATAAGATGCCTGTGTAGATATTTTGCCCGATAGATCAATGGTAGATCAAGCGGCTGTTAACCGCTGGGTTGTAGGTTCGAGTCCTACTCGGGCAGTTTATTGGCGTAGTTCAATGGTAGAATGACGGTCTCCAAAACCGTAGATGAAGGTTCGACTCCTTCCGCCTTTGTTGGAATCTTGGCCGAGTGGTTTAAGGCAGCGGTTTACTAAACCGCCGAGGGTTAAAATCCTCCGGGGGTTCGAATCCCTCAGATTCCGTTGGTGGATTACCCAAGTGGTCAAAGGGGGCTGACTGTAAATCAGCTGTTTCGGCTTCGCTGGTTCGAATCCAGCATCCACCACTAAGTTGTTGCAAATAAAAGACTTAGAACAAGTTGGGCGGGCCGCGTTTGATGTAAGTGCTTACTGGATAACGACTTAGGATTTTCTAAAGATTGCTCTTGACTATTGACGATAAGAGTGTAGAATAGGAGCAACACACGAGGAGAAATGCTATGGGTTTGGATCAGTACGCATATTGCATCGACAACAACGGAGAGAAAGAGGAACTCGCCTACTGGCGTAAGCACCCTAATCTTCAAGGCTGGATGGAAAATCTTTGGGAAACCAAGGGTAGGCCCGGTGATCGTAGCGAAAATAATATGCTTGGAGACTTCAATTGCATCCCGGTTGAGTTGACTTACGACGATTTGGATGCTCTTGAAAATGCTGTCAAGAATCATCATCTGCCTGAAACGGTTGGATTTTTCTTTGGTAGTGATAGTGACGAGCATTATAGGCAGCAGGATTTGGAGTTTATTCGCAAGGCTCGGGAGGCTCTGGATGCTGGATTAGTTGTAATGTACGACAGTTGGTGGTGAAATTCCTAAAGAACCTCTTGACAAAGGTCGATACATAGTATAAGATACAAGGACGGGGCGTAAGGTAAGCCGGTAGCATCCGCGACTCTTATAAGGTCGTCATAGGTACGTTCGACTCGTACACGCCCTACTCGGAGGCTGACGTTGAGTTATGAGGCTGGCCCCATAGTATAATGGTTCGTATATCGGGCTTTCATCCCGAAGATCGGAGTTCGATTCTCCGTGGGGTCATTGGGTTCTTGGCGCAATTGGCAGCGCAGTAGACTTTTAATCTATTGGTTCTGGGTTCGAGTCCCAGAGAACCCACTTGACAAGTTTCATCGGTTGGTGTATAGTTGGTCTAAGGAGATAAGAAATGAGTTTCAACGAGTACGAATACGAATATCACGACGTTGCAGAAAACGCCGACTATATTGACCAAGACGATGACATCTACTACAATGATGGTATTGACGAACCTTGGGTAGATGAGTCTGACGATAATGCTATTGAAGATGAGTATGCTGATTACATGAATAAATATAGTGCATACTATCACGATATTGCTGATGAAATAGAGGACTGATCTTCTCTCCTAACGGATGCAACTTGGTGGGACAAGTAATTCTTATCTTTTCATTTCTCTTTTCTTTCTAGTACGTTCGAATCGTACCATCCGTTTTTATGAATATTATGAACCACAGCATCGAAGATATTCGTAAGACAGACGATGGAAAAATAATCCAAGGTGCAAGCCATACTTGTCGTGTTCTGAATCATAAGAATCGTAATAAGATTATTATTAAGGCTGTTTGTGATTTAAGAAAGATTGCAGATACATTTGACAGTATCGCTTGTTGTGGTGTAAGCGGCTTGATGGTTGTTCCACAAATCGCAGAAATTCTAAATAAGAATATTGTAATCGTTCGTAAGCCAGAAGAAAAAAGATATAGCGAATTCTATATAGAGGGTGTTTCTCCATTTCGTTATGTTGTGGTAGATGATTTGATTTGCTCTGGAGATACTTTCAAGTGGATTCGACAGGCTATACACGAAGATAATCCGAAAGCATCATGTGTCGGACTGTACTGCTATATTCCAGAAGAATGTGCGTACACTACTAAAACAACCAAGATGTTTGAACAAAAATATCGAGTGCCTTTCCTAAATCCAAGCCCGCCAAGGAGTTAGGATCAAGGCGAGCGGCCCGGCTTGACGTAAGTGCTTACGCCACAACAACTTACGACGATCACAAAATTTTCTCAAGCCACCCCCTTGACAGTGCCGATAATAGATGGTAGAATCGAGAGACGTAACGAAGGTTCAGTAACACGAAAGGGATAGATATGCCTGCTGCTGTTGAAAAGATGATGTTTGTTGGTGCGACCCCGTGGCACGGTCTGGGGAATCAGTTGGACGAGGCTCCCACTGTTTCGGAGGCGATTACCGCCGCTGGTCTGGATTGGGAAGTGGGTCTGAAAGACCTGTTCACTCAAGAGGGGACGCCTGTTCCCGCCCGTGCAACGTACCGCAAGACCGACAATTCCATTCTAGGGGTTGTGGGTCCGCGATACACTCCGCTGCAAAACAGCGATGCGTTCGATTGGTTCCAGCCATTTCTGGATGCCGGTGAGTGCCAGTTGCACACTGCCGGTTCGCTGCACAGCGGTCAAAAGGTTTGGGTTCTTGCCCAACTCAACCGCGATAACAGCGAAATCGTCAAGGGTGACGAGGTTTGCAAGTTCATTCTGTTGTCGAACAGCCATGACGGCACGACCGCTATTCGTGTCGGATATACGCCGATTCGGGTTGTGTGCGTGAATACGCTCGCGGCTGCTCACAGCAAGAGTAGCGGTAGCAAGTTGATTCGTATTCGTCACACTCGTTCCAGCAAGACGAATCTGGAACAGGTGCGAGACATTATGGACAACATCAACGCGGAGTTCGAGGCGACTGCGGAACAGTATCGGTTCCTCGCGTCGAAGAACTTCAATCAGGCCGACGTTCGTCGGTATGTCAAGGTGCTGCTCGGCATCGAAGGTACTGCGGACGAGGAAATCAAGACTCGTACCCGCAATATCATGGACGAGATTCTCACGCTCGTCGAAGGTCCGAAGCAGGATGCTGTTGGGGTTCGTGGAACGTGGTGGGCTGCCTACAACGGATTCAACGAATACCTGAACTACAGCAAGGGTCGCACGTCGGACAATCGACTCGACTCGCTCTGGTTCGGCCAGAACGCCAACGAAAACTCTAAGGCATTGGAAACTGCGATGCAGTTCGCCAACGCTATCTGACGCTCTCCTTTCGTGGTGCGTGGCTCGGGGAGGCCGTCCCTCAGGGGTGGGGGGCGGCTTCCCTTTTTTGTTGAGGATCGATTTGACGTAAGTGGTTGACAGCAAAGGACTTACGACGATCCCGGCCCGCGAATTTAGCCCTAAGTTTAGTACTGGCAAGGACTTACGTAAATTTTGTAAAAGAATCTCGTAAGTTCCCTATAGACAAGGGGTTGGGGATGACGATACAATGGAGTAGACGTAAGGTGAGTGGTGGCAATGGTTTAGGTAAAAATAATAATAGTGAATGTAATAAGGGATTCGATCTTTATCTAGCCCTAGATTGTCCCATCTAATCCTGCGGATTCGCTCACGATGCTCATAGTCAGCCCAGTAAAGCCAGCCAATGATCGTAAGTCTATGATACTAAACCACTTGCGTCAGATAGTAACGTGTGGTATACTTGGAATAGTAACAAGACAAGTAATAGAATAATTCTCTATTGAGATTGATTATCAATACGGGAAAAGTGGGCTATATTAGTTTTGTAAATATGTAGTCTGCAAAAAATTGAGGGCCCTTTAAATTATGCAGAAAGGAAAAGAATGAAGGTTGTTAAAATTAGTATGGAACTTATTATTGATGATGGTCTTACTTCTGATGATAAGGATGAGATTGCTAATTATCTGACTAATATGTTGTATGGTGATCCTGATTTCTTTGGTGGATTTGGTCCTGAAAATATTATAGAAGTAACAGAAATGGAAGACTAAATAATAATGGCCCAAAAAAGTGCAACGGTTGCAATAGTTAGCAATAATAAACTATTAATCTTAAGACGAGGGCCAACAGCACCATGGAAGCCCGGTTGTTATTGTTTGCCGGGTGGTAAAAAGGAAGGTAATGAGAGTTTGATTGAATGTGCCATTAGAGAACTTAGTGAAGAAACTGGCATATACATTGTTGATTCATCTTATTTAATTCCTCATACTGTTACTTATCAATCTAAGTATTCAAAGATTATATTTGTTACTAAGATGCTTGATCCCCCAGTAGCTCTTAACTGGGAACACGATCACTATGCCTGGATTAGTAAAGAGCAAACTTTTAGTTATCCTCTTGTTCCTGGTCTACCAACAACTATAAAATCGCTGGTAGCTCACGGATGGTTGATGTAAATCCTTTAAAGTCAAAGGGTTGCGGCGACCGATATGTATGGTATACTGGTGTTACTGACCTGACGGTTAGACCACTAGCTCATGTTCGAAGCTGAGAGAAAGCTACGCTCATGACCTGACAATTGATAGTATGGCGTCCTTGATTTTTTGCACACCGGAGAACTATTATGCTGTTTATTGTACTTGCGTTCTGTCTGGTAGCTGCTCTAGAAGGCTAGTATCTAGTTACTATAGAGTTATATGTATCTTGTATTCTTACTCTTTAGTAGTTTAATACCAACTCTGCATAATACATAAGTTTTTGAACATGCTTGTCAAGCTTGAAGACTTTTAAAGAGATATGCGCTATGAAACTACTTTGCTAAGAGTATAGTAAACGAACCGTGTGGAACCTTACCAAATGAAAACTGAGCGACCTAGAAGGTGATGTATGGCCGGTATTTATATTTTGTGTGTCCTTGGACTCTTAACTTTAATATTCTCAACCTGTATGGTTTTGGACCGATGAAAACTTTCAACAGAGTGATAACATTTCACATTCAAGGAGAGATATATAACGAGCATATAACGCCGGAAAATATAATTAAGCATTATAATTGGACATTCAAACATTGTAGTGATGGAACTATTATTGTAAAGGGGAAACACAAAGATGATCATGGAAGAATAACTAAAATGATCAAACTCCCTAGAGTACATAAATATAAAACTTCTGATACTGAGTTTTTCCTATCAACATCAAATAAGAAAAAGAATTGACCACTTATCAACTCGTGATATAATACAATAGTCAACGGAGCCGGTCATCAGCCGTTTGAGAGAAATGGTGGCTGATCGGAGTCATGGGCAAAATGTTTTTTAACTTTTTAACCATGAGGTGATTTATGAAAAGTCGAGTTGTTAATCAGATTAATCGTAAGGAGATTCAGAGAAAGTATATTGATCAAATCCTAGGGTCTTTAGACTTTATGCAAATAAAGGATAGGCTAAGGGATTTTCTAGAAAAAGAAAAAGATAAAGAATCTAATTATGCTCTAGAAGCAGAGATTCGTAAAGAAGCTCCAGATGTATTAGTAGATAATTGGGAAGACTTTAATGTTCCCGCTACTTTAACACAGGAGTATGAACATCATGCCTAGAGTTTTTCACAGAATAATTTCTTTTGAAGTAGAGGGTGAAATATATGATACTTCTACTAAGGCGGAAGATATACTAAGAAATTATGACTGGTATTTTAAAGGTTACCAAGATAATCATGAGGACAAATGCTTCTTAGAAGCTAGTCACAAAGATCATCGAGGTAGGTTAACTAGGATAAAAAGTTTACCAAAAATTAGTAAGGCAAAAAAGCCCGACACTGAGTATTTTATAATTTAAAGGGAGGTGCCTTATGAATGATACATTTCCATATGTTTATTGGTATGTTAGTGGCGGAGTTATACTATTAGCTTTGTTAACATCATACTTTATTTGGAATAGTTATTACAAAACATGTAATAAATAAAGTTCCTTTAGTAATAATTAAATAACTAAGTCCGGCGATTAGTCCCAGCTAATCTGCCGGATTTGGTTTTTTTGGTTGTAGTCAGCGAGATTGGGGAGTCCTTAAGAAGTGGCAAATTGACAACTTATCCCCCGTACATACTATAGGCTAGTATGATTGAATTTCGTGCCAAGGACGGCACATTCTTTTACCAAGGAGTTTTTATGAAAAATTTACTATTAGTTATCGCTCTACTTTGTGTTGGCTCAACATCCATGGCTGGTGAATGTGCTAACGGTACTTGTACCCTTCGTAGCAGAGCAGTAAATGTAACAAGAGAAATTGTTAGCGTACCAGTTGTAGTAACTCGTCGCACTGTTGAGGCTACTCGTAATGTGGGCCGAAAAAGTGTTGCTCGCGTTCGTAGCATCGTTCGTTAATATTCATGGTTGATAATCTGAAGGGTTAGGATAACTTGTCGGATTATAGATCAATAGAGAATCCCCCGAAAAAACTCGGGGGTATTTTCTTAATGGGATTTAATTTCAAGGAGGAACTTATGAAGATTTTTATGATTGCAATTGCCCTAGTTTTTGTCACTACTTTTACCGCAGAGGCGGCGAAACCAAAGTATTATACTTATAGTCAGCCAAAAAATGTGGTCCAAAGTTATATGAATACTTATACTACTAGTAGTGATCAAGATCGTTGTCAGGCAGAAGCAGATTATATGGCGGCTAATAATATTACTGGTCATGTATGGGGAACTATCGGAAACTTTGAAGGTGTGGGTTATGGTTCTAGTCCCAATTGTAACACTTGTACTCCTGGTGGCAATATGAGACTAACAGGAGATGCGTCGGCTCAAGGTAGTAATGGTAGATGGTATCGTGTAAGGTCGTGGAGGTAATCTCTACTGGCAAGAGTAGCTCAATTGGTAGAGCGTCAGGTTTCCAACCTGAATGTTGAGGGTTCGATTCCCTTCTCTTGCTTTTTGTCCCACCTAATATAATGGGATCGGTTTTTATGGTTACAGTCAGCAAGGTATCATGATAATCGGCATAACTCTTAATAAAGAAATTAGTTGTGAAAGTATTTGTGCGCATGTGCAAAATTTAGTCAACAATTTTCAGAAATCTAATCCTGATTTTAGCAATAGTATCTTGGTTATGGAAATTAAGAACATTATTGACTCTGATGATTCATTAATTCCTAAAATAGAATATAGAGATATTAATAATAGTCCCACCTAAAGTACCGGATTTGCCCCAAATGCCTACAGTCAGTTAATATGAATATATTTAGCATCTTACGAACCATTGGTTTTTTGATTCTGGGAATTATAATAGTAGAGAGTATAGTCTACTTAAGTAATCAATGGTTGATAAATCATGGTAATAATAGCGCAGACTCAGACAATAGTTAGTCGGCCAATTTGTCCCACATTCATACATGATGATACCACAAGAATAATCATCTGTCTAGTAGCAATACCAATACTCATAGGAATAAACTGGGCGATCTTGAGGTATTTTAATGGACAATAATGATCCCCTAATTAAATATGGCCACACTATAATTCTTCTCTGCATAATTTTTATGTGGGGATTGGTTTCGTATTTAGAGTATTTTCTTTATAAGGACGATAATCATGAGTAATGTAAAAACTGAAGAATTTCATAAACCTTTTATCAAAAGTCTTGTTGCTGTGGGCCTAGTTACTCTAGTTTCTATGATTTCTACTAGATATTTTGTTAAATATATCATTTACAACCACTATCAATCCCACCAATATACATCTCAGGATTCCCAGAAATAACTGGATTACGAACATTTTTAGCTAATATGCTCTATTTGTTATCTAATCAAATTAAAATTCACTTATTATCTTACGCCGTGGTGAAAATAGGTTAAAGGCCACATTACCACAATGCCGATAAACCCTCTTGACAACCCTATGGGTTTGTGGTATACTGTCTACTAGTAGTAATAGGAGAAAGTAGTAATATATAGGGGATTTATGTATAAAAATGTATTGTTGACCGATAAAGAAATTGCTCTGGTTAAAAGGGTTATTGGTGATGCTCTTCATGAAAAAGTGCATATTGATCGCACCAATCTAACAATCATTTACAATCGTCTAAGGGCTATACAGCCCACAAAAAAGTATAATCAGAGTATCAATTAGGGTAATGAACCCACAAATCAAAAAGAAATCAAATAAAATCAGCATCAATAATTTTTGGAGCAGAAATGAAGAAAACTATTTATCTTGTTTGTGAGCGTGACAACCAAAATGGTAGGACTATAAGTTTTGATTATGCTTACGAGTCCCAAGAGGTTGCTGAAAATAGATGCAAAGAGTTAAATGATAGATTTATACATTCAAATTATTATGTGTCATTGGTAGAACTACTTGGAGAATAATTAATGAGTTTAATTCTTAAAGATTCTTATAAAGCCGATGTTTTCAAGTTCGATCTTGAACGATCTGGTAATCTAATTAATCTGACTATTAATAATGCTATCTCTTGGGAATGGATACAAATGAAATTGACCAAAGAAGAACTCAAGGGGTTGGCCGATTTCATTAATAGATTCATGGAAAATAATTAATGGATGATAATACTAAACTAAAAGTTATTGTGGATGAATATGAGAAATCCCAAAAGAATATTCAACCAATATGGGTAGGTGAGGGATGGTACAAAAGTGTTCCTAATTCGTTTAATTATTTTGCCTCTGGATTTGAAGCAGGGATTGAATTTTATAAGCAACAAATTATACCAAAAGCCCCTCAGTCAAGACCGGCTGAAACAAGACTATCAAATGAAAGAGATAAGTAATGATTAAACCAATAGTTCTAACAGATAAGGAAATTGAGGCGATGGTATATTTTGCACATTTTTTCCCAGTATGTGCAGCAGAGATTAATGCAGCATCAGACATTCTTCGTAATCTATTAGAAAGAATAAAGGATAATTAATGCAGGAACTATTTGATTATCTTAAAAAACAACTAGAAAAAGAAGATTGTCCTATTTATACTATTCATCCCGTTTTTGGGATCAGGGAAAACTATTTTGAATTGTATATGAAGGATGGTAGTAGGATTAGGATTACTGGTGAAATTGAAAAATTAGTAGAAAGAACAAAATAATGTGGCAATATTACTTACTTGATATAGTATTAACAATATTGATGTTTAAGTTTGTTAAGTATAATGTAGAGAGAATGAGAATAAAATGACATTTACTGAAAAATATGGCAAACCACAAGGTAATGAACTGGTTTATGGGGCTGATATTATTCGTCGAGTTGACACCTTTGAATTTAATTTGGTTGATAGATTTCTTTCTCAAAAAGAAGCTAAAAAAGCATATCAAGAATGGCTAGATGAGAATGATATGAAGGCTCCCAAAACTCAGTGGAATTATATGAGACCTGTTACAGGGTGGGATGATAATGGATTTACTTTTATGGATAATTGGGGAGAAATATAATGAGACTTGAAGTTTATACAAAACATGGCGTATTCCATGGAAAATCAGTTCAGTATGATGAACAAAAGTATAATAAAATGCTAGATTTTGTTAAAGAATTCAATGAAATAGATGGTTTTCATTTTGAAACAGATAGTGGTGATATTCTATATATGACAAAAAATATGATTAATGATTCTGTTTTTATGTTGAGAAAAAATAATGAGTGAACCATTTAATTTTAGTCAAGAGTTAATCAAAATACTCCGAAAATGTAATGAGGGTACTAATCCTATTATGGGAGATATAGCAGAAATTGATGGATGGCGTAATGTTGCTATGAAAATTGGAGAAAAACTATCTTCAACAGGCCCGGATGATTACTATAATTTCACGCCCGAACAATGGTTTGAGTGGGCAAATTCTCAAATAGAAAAATCTAATCAAATAAAAATTGCTAAAGATGTTATGAAACAGGATAGTGAACCTCTTAAAAATTTGAGTAAATAGATTTGGTAAAAGAAATGAGTGATCAAGATTTTCAAGTTGAGATTGAAGGAACACAAATTATTATTCCAAAAGATCTTACAAAACTATTTAAGATGGTAATTGAGAAAGCATATAATGAAGGATATGATCAGGGATATAGTGATGGGAAATACGGTGGATAATGAATAAATGGTGGACTTATATCTTTTTCTCATGTCATGTATCAATAATGTTTTTGCTAATAGAGATAATTTTACTATTACATAAAATAATTGGAGAATAATTAATGACTGATAAAACTGTTCAATATTATCTTGATAAAGAACAAAAAGTTGATATTAGAATTGACTGTTGGAGTCATGGCAGGATGCACGTTAGTATTTACAATGACCGAAATGATACTAGCGTTGGTTATACTTGTAATAGAGATGAACTAAAGGGTTTGGCCGATTTTATTTATAAAACGATTGGTGAAAAGAAATGACACTAGATTATCTAATTGAGCAACTGAATTGGATTAGAAAAGATAATGAAGGAGAATTGAAAATTTCTTCATTGTTGCAAAGTAGGGGATTTATTGAAATCAGATTTAGCAATGGGGTTATTACTCAAATTATGGAACCTGTGCCGTGGCCTGTTTATAACCTAAAGGACTAGGCTTGACAACTCCGATAAGTGTGTTATGCTTATAGAACACTTTGGAGATAACCCTATGGACAATGCTTTTAAAGACTATCTAATGAAAGTTGCTGACTATATTGATATGGAATATGGGCCAGACAGCGAATTTTCTGAACTAACTATTGATGAAAAGTATGCTATTAAAAAAATGCTAGAAGCACATTTTTCTATGCAGAACAGCATTAACAATGGTGCTAGTGATGTTATTGCTTATATTAGAGACAATAGGGCTTGGATGAAGGAGAACATCAAGTGATATATTTGTATTTGAATGAGACTCAAAAACTTGCGGAAATTGTGGCCGAACTTGTTAAGTTGAATATGGGTGTTGTAGCCGAACTTCATGGAAATAAATGGCACATAGAGGTTACAAAATGAAAAATCTTCACAAAGAGGCAGTAGTAGCAATTTATTACTACCCTGACCATGAAAAGACCATGTATGTAAAAGGTATTTATTACAATGAAAATGATTTGGAAGAAGATGATACAGAAACATACATTGTTTGCTCTAAGATAGATGGTATGTCTATTGATGAAGATAATACGTTTTGGGGTCGTGTTCCAACAAGAAGTGAAGTTAAAGAACGATATGTAGAAATTACCTATTCGTAGGGGTTGACCATATTGTTTTCTATGATACTATAGGGTATAGTTCCTCTAACAATAGAAGATAAAAAGTAATGAGTGCTAAACTTGGTGTGATTTCTAAAGGTAATAAGTTTGTTGTTACTAAAGATGGTGAACCAATCCATCTTCCTAAAAGCAATGGACAAACAATTGTTACCGAATTTGATACAAGAGAAGATGCTGAGAAGTATATCAGTATATTGAATAATATCAGTAAACAAAGTAAATATGCAAAGTGAAAAAACTTTTACTAATCTTAGCCAGAGCCATAGATCATAGAGTAGGTAAAAATGACTATGATGCTCCAGATGTTCCTATTTTAACACAAGTAGAGGCGTGGACAGCATTTTGGATTAAATTATGCATAATTCTAATCAATTTTATCACCTGTGGCTTTATCATAGCCAATACAATACATCACTGGTAATATGACTGGTATAAATATACAGGCTCCGTGGAGCCAACTTTTAATAAGTGGTCAGAAATGCGTTGAAACTCGCTCCTATCCATTACCAGATAAATATGTTGGAGTAGAATTAGCTCTTATAGAAACTCCTGGGAAAAAAGGAAAATTTAAAAGTAGAATTATAGGAACAATAACATTTATTCATTCTTTTCAATATCCCGACGAAATTGCTTGGGAGAATGATTATAATAGACACAAAGTTCCATCAGATGATACTAATTATAGTTGGAATACTAAACCAAAATATGGTTGGGTTGTGTGTCAGGTTACTAAGTTTGATAAACCAATTCCAGCACCAAAAAAGAAGGGAATAATTTTCACAAATGGTTGTATCATCAAGCGTCAAAAAGCCGCCTAGAATTTTTTATTCGTGGTCTGATTTTGATTCAGATATTTTGTCTGTTGTTAAACAAATAGACGATAGTCTATGGATACCTGATTATATTGTTGGAGTAAAAAGAGGGGGGCTGATTCCCGCAATAAAACTTAGTCATTGTTTTAATAAGCCTATGATTATGATGAGTTGTCAACTGAGAGATAGTAAAGATACTGAAGTTAGACTATATGAAGTAGAAGAAATATCTACAGATAAAAAAATACTCATAGTAGATGATATTTGCGATAGTGGAGTCACTTTATCAAAAATTATTTTGCAATTTTATGTCAATGGATTTAGCATAGATAATGTTAGAACCTGCTCACTATTCTATAATAGTGAACAAAATTTTATTGTAGATTATACTGCACGAAATTGGAATCGCTCAACAAATAAAGAATGGATAGTATTTCCGTGGGAGGTATGATGATATCTGAAACATATTTTTTTGATGATGGGGTTGATTCTGTGGCATCTATCTCACTATCTAATAGACTAGATAGATATTCTTTAACGATACATAATCAATTTAATAATAACTCATACTCTATGGACTTAACAAAAGAAAACCTCCTAGAGTTTGCATCATTTGTTCAACAGCGTTTACAGAATGACCAATGAAAAAACAATATATCTTGATAAGAAGCAACAAAGTTACTAAAACAGAATATTTTTACGGACCATTTCCTTCTATTAAAAGGGCTTGGGATTGGGCAGAAGAGGAGTTGTCCTATGCTCATTCAAATGGTAATACAGACTTATCAGTAAAAGAAATATATAAACCATCTAACCAATAGAGATAAAATCAATGCCATCTTTTATAACTATTTCTGGATATAAAATTACACTAAGAACTTATGGGAATAAAACCTTTTTGTTATCTATTGTTGAGCCAAATGGAGAATCAAAAAATATAGAACTAGATATAGGTAATGTTACCGCATTATCTATGATATTAAATAGTTTGGTTCTTGAACATAACGACATATGAAATATTTGGACACTTTAGAATGTTGGGGTCAAGTATTTAAAATATGTAGATCGGACCATGGTTATATTCTATGGATACATAAACACGATAGTTATTATAAACTACACTTAGATCATAATGAAATAAAAGAACTATCTACATTTCTTCAAAATTTTATAGCAGAGGATACTGATGAAAAATGGTTTAATTGAATGTGTTATTGGTCTTAGTATTATGGCGGTAGGTTCTTATTTAGTAATGACTAATGGTGGATGGAACTTGCTTTGGGGAATATTCTTATTACTGTGGGCAAATAATATAGGGTTAAAATATAATGCCAAAACCTCTAAGCAAAGAGTTTCTAATCAGTCGGAAAATTTGTTGCGGTCATAGGTGTTTAAATTGTCCATATTTACCAAAACACTCAAAAGGATCAACTAAAGTTAAGCCCTAAAGTTTTTTAAAGTCTACTGTTGACAATGCCGATAACTCTGTTATACTACCTCTAGCACCGGAGGCCGATATGAATACGGAAATTGTTGCAGTTTATCATTACGATCACCATAGTTTATCTGCAAATTCTTTGTTTGAAATTGTAGCAAATTATGATTCGTGGGAAGATTACGATAAGCGTAATGTGTCATTTTATGATGTTTATGACAAAAATGGTTTTTGCGTAAATGAGGGCGATCCATTTTATGAATTGCCTTCGTGGGAAACTATTCGTAAATTCTATTATACAGAAAGCAGGGTTTAGTCCATGAAAAATAGATTTGATCTTGAGGATAAAATAAACAAGACTGGTATTTTTGCTGATCATCTTAGAGACTTATCGGTTAATGTACTTGAATACAATCTTTCTCCAGATGAAATTGCAAATGCTCTTGAGGGTTTGGCAATTCTAATTGAATCACATGAAAAGGTTTTGTTTGATACTTTTCTTCAGGCTTTTAATCTGGATGGATATAAGAATGGCGGTGTGGCTATATGAACGAAAAGGCTCACCAATTAGTCTGTGATTTCTATAATAGTGTTTGGGAATATATGAGAGACGAATACAAACCCAAGTGGGCCAGATTGTATAATAGCGAAAAACTATTAGACGATATGATTTATTTAACAGGAGAGTATTATTTTGGCGGTAATACAGTACCATTCACCGCTGGTCAAATAGTGGATTTGCTGAAAAGCAAATATAAAAAATGAAAGCTTCATTAGAAGATGATCTGTTGAAAACAGAATATATTCGTAATAAATGCAGAGAGCGAGAGTCTTATGCTCAAAATCTGTATGCTGCTTTATGTAATAATCGATTTTTTAAAAATGATGAAGAATGGACTTGTTCTTGGAGATTTGCAGGTGGATTAGTTGCAGATTTGATTACAGATGATTTAGCATCCGATATTATAAGAGATCATACAGACTATATGAATTGGTATTGTTCTGGTATGTGGGCAAATTCCGACAATAATTATGTCCCAGAGGGAGAGGTCACATCAGAAATATCCAACGATTTACTAAACTTGGGATGGGTACATAAACCCTACGAACCTAGATTAAAACCGGGACTGTATAGGAATGAGTGGAAATGAAAACATATAAAGAAAAAAGAATAAAAGTTCTTGATCACATCATGTGTGATGTTTGTGGTAAAACTTGTACCGATGACTTCTATAATGAGCATGAAAATGCTACTTTAGAAGCAGTTTGGGGATATAATAGTGGCAGAGATGGTGAAAGGTTTGAGATTCATCTTTGTGAAAACTGTTTTGGTAATACATTAGGTTTTTTAAGAGAACAAAGAAAACAAGTATTGGGACCATTTAATTACCCTTATGATAATGATCCCTTGAAGGGGTCTGGATATGATATTGTATGAAATCCATTTTAGAATTCAGTTTACCAGATGATCAAAGAGAATATCAAATACATATTCAGGCAGAAAATATGTTGGGTATGCTTCAAAACATATCAGATTATCTTAGGTCTAGCCAGAAGTATGGAAATGATTTCAAAGATGCCGCAGATGCATTAAACAAAATACGAGAACAATTTTATTGGGCAGTAAATGAATTTGATGTCAATCTAGATTTATGAATAAAAAACAAACTACATATATCAATGATGATCTATTGATTGAGATTCATCACAACCCTAGTCTGAACTATAGGCCATTTCAACTTAGAATTTATAGTTATAATGATTGTTCAGAACATAGGCTTGATGTTAAGGATATGGTAAACTTGGCCGAAAGTATTGCTGATTTTGCATTTGACAATTCAAAGGATATACATTATGATGATCCGTTCACAGGATTGGCGAGACTGTGGCATCATAGACGTAATGAAGCATTAGAGATATCGGAACAAAAAAATGAAGCAGATAGCAGTGATAGGTGATGTTCATGGTAAGTATGATCGCTACTATAAGATAGTTAGACAAACAGAAAGATATCCCTATACTGTTCAGTTAGGAGATTTTGGTTTTAAATATACAACGCTAGATAAACTGGATCCTAATAACCATAAAATAATCGCAGGAAATCATGATAACTATCATATCTTACCAAGGTATCCTCATTATCTTGGTGACTATGGTAATTCTATTGTGGGTGGTATAGAGTTTTTCTATTATCGTGGAGCATATAGTATTGATCGTCAATATAGAACGGTTGGAATAGACTGGTGGGAAAATGAACAACTTTCTATAGATGAGTTTATGAAAGCAAGACAACTATATAGGGAAACAAAACCTAGAATAGTTATTACTCATGATTGTCCCCAGAATATAGCAGTTACTATGCTTAACCCTGGAGATAGAATATATGAGAATATGACAGGATGGGCCTTGAATGAACTATTTAACATACATCAACCAGATTTATGGATATTTGGTCATTGGCATGATTCTCGTACAATACAATATGGCAATACAAAGTTTGTGTGTCTTGACGAGTTGGAAACTTATGATATAATTGAGTCGAAAGAGTAGTGTATGAACAGCATAGACAAACAAAAAATATTGGAAGTTATTAGATTATGCAATGAAAAAATTGCTGATCAAAAAAATCATGAATCCAAGGCTGGCTATGGTGAAGATTATACTGATGGTAGAATTGTTGGTAGTGCTGCGTTAGCACGAAGAATATTGACTATATTAAAATGTATTTCTATTTAGAAAGATTAATTATGAAAAATGTTTTGAATAATGTTTGTTTTGTTGCTGGTTTTGCTAGTATTGTTGCTAGTATTGCTATCTGGTTTTTGAGCAAAGAACCTGACGCTGCTCATGGTGAGCGTTTTGGTATTTTTGTGGGACTTTGGGCTCCCACCTTTTTTGCTCTGAGTAATTATTTTCGTAAATCGTGATATAGTTGAACCGAAAGGTTAGGATCGCGGGTATTCCTTTAATCAACAACCGTAGACTTTTAGCGTGGTTTTGTGTAAGACTGAAGAATCACGCTTCAATATTTAAGGAGTTGCTATGAATAGTTTTGAGGACTGGTTAAATACCATCGAAGGATTTTCATTACGATCTGAACGAGCCTACGATGATCTGGTTAAAAATCCAAAAGATCCCGTAGACAACTGGCAAGATATTAAAACGTGGCTTGAGGCGGCTTATATTGCTGGCTGGGATGATGCCAAGGCTGCGAT
>Ga0164293_10001808_pt1 | contig 18013 bp, 18 predicted proteins | sample GEODES118metaG_FD_111487 | JGI IMG/M metagenome (GOLD analysis project Ga0164293, IMG submission 111487) | Eutrophic lake water microbial communities from Lake Mendota, Wisconsin, USA - GEODES118 metaG | ecosystem: Environmental > Aquatic > Freshwater > Lake | place: USA: Lake Mendota...
AAAGTTCCGTCACGCAGGGCCATAGCCGCTGCCTCCTCCAACTTTTGCGCCGACATACCTTGGCTTTGCGCACTTGCTTCCGGCCAGACAACAGAAGGGACTATAGGCGGAGTGCTAGGCGCTCCAATGGTAACAATTGGAGGTTGTTCTGGACTGACTTCAGTCCCGCCACATGCGTTTAAAAATGTAAACATGAGGAATACTAGGCAGAACCTAAAGCTATCTAGAGACATTTGTATCCTTCCCTGGATTCCTGCCCGAAGTCAGAACTTTTGAGGCTAATGCTGATTTCGGCAAATTACAAATTACCATTAAACAACACGAATGAGACAAACGACAGACTTTCTAATATCGTCGCTTGCAACCTGCAAGATCGCCCGCCAGCTTGCCAGCGATCTCCACCATAGAGTGTTTTTTGAATGGCACATTGTTCTCCTTTTTGTGTCCAAAATAACATTGATTTTGAACCACTCAGAAGGGGGGAGTAGCCACGCACGCCTCCAGGGCACGGGCCTCACGGATCAGACCCATCTGTTGGTCAATCCTATGAATGTATTTCTGACGGCAGGCAGCTCCTGCCGGAATTCTCTTGTTTGGTATGGTGGCGGCGTCTATCCAAAAAGGATATTTATGGGTTTAAGGATCAAGCAATGAAATCTCTCTTGGCGACCATTTTTACAGCTATCCTCCTTTCGATGTCGCCGCCCTTCATTTCTGCATCAGAAGCAGCGACGGAAAGTCCGGGCTTTCAAAAATGTATGGATGATGTTGATCTTTCCGCCTTTAAGAATAGCCAGTGGGCGGCTTGCTATTATGCTGAACTGCAGATTCAGGATCGCAGATTGAATGCTGTTTATCAAAGGGTTCAGAGAGCCAATACGCCCGAACTGAAACAGGCACTGTTGAAGGGTCAACGTGCCTGGCTGATGTTCAGGGATGCTTGGTGTTCTTATGAGGAGCAGGCACCTTATGCTCCGGGCGGTGAGGTTAATAAATTAGCGTGCTTATTGAGCATTACGATTAATCAAATTGAGCGCTTGGAGGCTTCCGCCGGATAATCGGGTGAAGGTCTCGCCGTAAAGCGAGGCGCATATGAAACACGCCATATAAGCAGTGATGGTGGAACCTTCGCTTCTTTTGGCGAATATCGTATATTTGATCTTTGCAATTTGAGACAAAACTTGAGTTTCCGCAATGCTGCAGTTATCCGCTTTATCAACAAGCCTAACCTAATTTTTCTCACGCATATCTACCAATATATCTGTCATTTTTTGATTGTCTGAAACAAAATAATTCATATTATCAATTAATGTCTGTATGGTTATACCATCAGATCCAATAATTATGTAATTATAGTAGGCTAAATAATTAGAGTCTTCGAGCCATATCGGGTGACTATATTGTTCATTTTTAGAAGCTAATTTTATTATTTTTTCGGTTTCTTCATATGTCGCATCAATTATATAATCAATGAACTGAACATATGAGCAGCCGTCTTCGGTGCAACCGCTAAAACCAACTGCAATTTCTTCTCCGCCGACTCCAGTCGACATCATCGGTAACTGTGGATTGTCATACGAGATAGTAGCCTGATACCCCCTGCTTCTAAGCGCTTTTGCAAATTCCTCAGGCTTCCGCATTGTTTGCTTGGCATCTCCCATCCACTCCTCTGGCGCCGCGGTAGCCAGGTCGTATTCTTGCCGGTTTGTGGGACCCTTAGTTGCTGTGGAGGGTGTCACAGGTAGCTGAGCGCTCCGCTTTTTTCTTTCTCTGCTGGAAGAGCTCGGTAAAAGATCAAATTCAATCCCTGACATCGCTGTGGTCTCGGCATTTAACCAGAGTATTTTATCTGGGGGCGCCAGTGTCGCAAATACAACTGTCTTCTCGCCGAACCCGAGCTGCGATAGGTAGTGACCTACCAGTGCATTGCCAACGCCAGTCTCAATTTTTGTACCGTCGGTATTGAGATAGCTTGCGTGGAAACCAACTTCGCCGTCACCGTTGATAATGCGTCGAGAACCCGAGATCCAGATAAGTGCGCAAGCTGAGGCACAACTGCTGCCGTCCAATACTACTGTTGCATAGCCTCTAAGTTTGATTGTTCGACCAATGTCCATAGCTGGGGATATCGCACCGCCTTCACTATTAAGGACAACAATTGCGTCTGAAAATTCAGCAGCTAGCTTTCTGAATTTTTCGTCATCTCCTGCTATGATCTCGCCTTCAATCAGGATGAACGGCTGATCGTCCCCTTCGGCTGCAGGTGCGACTTTTATGTCGGCACTTATTGCCGCCGTCGACATAGAGAATGCACTAATAAAGAGTATGATAGCACTCAAAATACGCATGTTTAAAATCCGATCGTCCTCACAGTGAGTGCTGTACTGCAAACACTACGGCCTAGTCTGTACGAGCTTTAGAAAATGTCAATAACAGCCACTGTCTTGAAGACTTCGCCTCCTGTGTTAACACCTCCCGATAGAATTCTGGTTTGGGGCGCATATGAAGCACGGGCTCTGTCAGAGCAAATGCACCTCTAGTTAGGATTGGCGGATTAGCGTGTGTCGCATGCCGCGGGCTCTGTCAGAGCAAATGCACCGACTAGCGGGATTTGAACCCAACAGCTAGGTCAGCGGGATGCCGCGTCCCCGCAAACCCGCCAGTCCGTTCCGCTACTTCAACTCTTCTCCCGAGGTGATCCGGCTTGTGGTGATGATGTATGTGCGGTTTCCGCTGTCGTTGAGGAACGTCGAGGACCTACTGTTCGAGCGCGGGATCGACCTCTGCCATGAGACGGTGCGGATGTGGTGGAACCGGTTCGGTCCCATGTTCGCCGGCGACATCCGCAGACAGCGGGTGAGCCGGATGCGAGGGTTCCGGCAGTGGCGCTGGCATCTTGATGAGATGTACGTGAAGCTGAATGGCGAGCTGGTCTACCTGTGGCGGGCGGTCGACCAGGAAGGTGAGATCCTCGAGAGCTACATCACGAAGACCCGCGACAAGGAAGCCGCGCTCACCTTCATTAAGAGGGCACTGAAGCGCCACGGATCGCCGGAAAAGATCAACACCGACGGCCTACGATCCTACCGCGCGGCGATGAATGAGCTCGGCAATGCCGAGAAGCAGGAGATCGGCCGCTGGGCCAACAACCGGGTTGAGAACAGCCACCTGTCCTTCCGACGACGAGAACGGGCGATGCTCAGGTTCAGGCGAATGAAGACACTGCAGAAGTTCGCCTCGGTCCATGCCAACGTCCACAACCACTTCAACCAGGAACGCCACCTCGTCGATCGCCAGACCTACAAGGAACGCCGCTCGGCCGCACTGGCCGAATGGCAGTCTCTTATGGCCTAGGCCCTCGCGCTCAAAGCTACAGCTCCGCCAATCGGAGACGAGTTGCGATTAGACTGACAGCACCAATCTGTGCCATTGGTGCTGATGGGGAACAGCCAGACAGGATCTTTCAGCCCTAATCTCTTGTAGAGAATGATCCGCCCGTCACCCCGCAGATCAATCCGAATATCACCGTCTTTAGCCATAATCCGCCTTCCTTCGACTCTCTCAGCCTAATCAGGAAGTCGGCGAATTGACATACAAATTTGTGCACGATTTGTGCATAGCTAAAAAGCGCTATTTAAGCCGCAACTGGCACATCGCTGCGTTTAAATATTGTTATATATCAATGATTTAAATGGCGCACCCAAGAGGATTCGAACCTCTGGCCTCTGCCTTCGGAGGGCAGCGCTCTATCCAGCTGAGCTATGGGTGCGGGTCGAGAGCGGTTAGCAGGCATGACGCCCTTGCGCCAAGTTTTTTTTAGGCCCGGTTGATGTTTACGCCTCCGCCTTGACGCAAGCGCATCGAAACAGCGTCGTTTGCGCGAACGAAATGGGCGGATGCAAGGTGCCCGCGATACCGATAATGTTACCAGCTAATATCTGGATAACTCAAAATGGCGATGCTAGGGCAATCATATGCAAAACCAGTTTGAACTCACCGATGATCAAGTCGCCATACAGGATATGGCGCGTAAATTCACCGCGGACGCCATCACTCCTTTTGCCGCTGAATGGGACGAAAAGTCGCATTATCCGGTCGATGTGTGGAAAGCCGCCGGCGCGCTTGGCTTTGGCGCGATTTATGTTTCGCAAGAATCGGGCGGCACTGGCCTTGGCCGGTTGGAGGCGGCGTTGATTATGGAGGCGATGGCTTATGGTTGTCCCACCACCAGCGCGTTCATTTCCATCCACAATATGGCGGCGTGGATGATCGATACTTTTGGCAGTGCTGAGCTAAAGGCGCGATATTTGCCCGACCTTGTGTCGATGCATAAAATCGCCAGCTACTGCCTGACCGAACCGGGCAGCGGGTCGGACGCTGCGGCGCTGAAAACCAGCGCGCGGCGCGATGGTGATCATTATGTGCTGAACGGCACGAAGCAGTTTATCTCGGGCGCCGGCTATAATGACGTCTATGTCGTAATGGTCCGCACGGGTGCCGAAAAGACCAAGGGCGTGACGTGCCTTGTCGTCGACAAAGATACGCCAGGGCTGAGCTTTGGTGCGCCGGAGAAGAAACTGGGCTGGAACGCGTCGCCAACGGCGCAGGTGATTTTTGAAGATTGCCGCGTGCCCGTTGCCAATCGTGTGGGCGCAGAAGGCGATGGTTTCCGCTTTGCGATGATGGGCTTGGACGGTGGGCGGCTGAATATCGGTGCCTGTTCACTGGGCGGCGCGCAAAGATGCTTAGATGAAGCGATTGCGTACACCAAAGAGCGTCAACAATTTGGTCAGCCGGTGGCCGAGTTCCAGAATACGCAATTCATGCTGGCCGACATGGCGACGGATTTGGAAGCAGCGCGCGCATTGCTGTATATCGCTGCGGCCAAGGTGACCGCCAACGCGCCAGACAAGTCCCGCTTTTCGGCGATGGCAAAGCGCCTGTCGACCGACAGTGGCAGCGAGATTGTCAACCAAGCGCTGCAGCTTTTCGGTGGCTATGGCTATTTGCGGGATTATCCCATCGAACGTTTCTGGCGCGATTTGCGCGTTCATTCCATTCTTGAAGGGACCAATCAGGTCATGCGCATGATTATCGGCCGGGATCTGTTGCGCCAATGACCGATGATATCTTAATCCGCGTGGATGGTCATGCCGGTTTCATCAGCCTGAACCGGCCATCGGCCTTGAATGCGCTGACATTGCCGATGGTGCACGCGATGACCGCGGCATTGCGCGCTTGGGCTGACGATGCTGCGGTGAAATGCGTAGTTGTTGATCATGCCGATGGGCGTGGCTTTTGCGCAGGCGGTGATATCGCTTTCTTACGCAATTCGGCCATTAATGATGGCGGCGTGTCGGGCCGAAAATTCTTCCACGACGAATATCAATTGAACCATTTATTGTTCACTTATCCCAAGCCTGTCGTCGCCTTCATGGACGGTATCTGTATGGGTGGCGGTGTGGGCATTAGCCAACCGGCCCGTTTCCGCGTGGCGACCGAGAATACAAAGTTTGCAATGCCCGAAACCGGCATTGGCTTGTTCCCCGATGTTGGCGGTGGTTGGTATCTGTCGCGGCTCGAAGGCCGCGTGGGACAATATCTGGCGCTGACCGGTTCACGCGTGGCAGGTGCCGAGTGCCTCGCACTTGGGCTTGCCACCCATTATCTGCCAAGCAGCGCGCTTGTAGAGGCCAAGGCACAGATCGCCAGCGAAGATGTCGAGCACCTTGACGGCATATTGAGCACTTTGTCCGAAACGCCGCCTGCGTCGAAAATTGTCGAGACGCTTTTGCAGATCAATCGTCATTTTGCCTCCGACCAATTCGAAGATATTCTCGAAAGCCTTGAAGGTGATGAGAGCGAATGGGCGATGAAAGAGTTGGCGGCGTTGCGGACCAAAAGCCCGCAAACCTGTAAAGTCGCCTTACGCCAATTGGCCGAGAGCCTGAAGCTTACCGACTTTGTCGATAATATGGCGATGGAATATCGTATCGCCAGCCGCGTGCTTGTTCGCCCCGATTTTGCCGAAGGCGTGCGCGCCGTTATCGTTGATAAGGATAATGCGCCCCAATGGGATCCCGCGACAGCCGAAGGCGTCACGGAGGCGCTCGTCGATGCGATCTTTGCCCCATTACCCGTGCAAGAAGAATGGAAGCCCCTATGAGCTATGAAACTATATTGGTCGAACAACGCGGGGCGGTGACGCTGATGACGCTGAATCGGCCGCAGGCGCTGAACGCGCTGAATAGTCAGGTGTTGGCCGATCTCATCGCGGCCTTTGCGGCATTTGATGCCGATGACAGCCAAAGGTGCGCCGTCCTAACGGGCAGCGAAAAGGCCTTTGCCGCGGGCGCGGACATTAAGGAAATGTCGTCGCAGTCTTTCGCAGACATGTATGGGGCAAACTTCTTCGCAGGCTATGACCGCGTGACCGCCACCCGCAAGCCATGGATCGCCGCGGTCAATGGCTTCGCGCTAGGTGGTGGATGCGAATTGGCGATGATGGCCGACTTCATCATTGCCGGCGACAATGCAAAATTCGGGCAGCCTGAAATCAAACTTGCGGTCACACCCGGCATGGGCGGCTCGCAACGGCTGACACGCGCAATCGGCAAGGCCAAGGCCATGGAAATGTGCCTGACGGGCCGGATGATGGATGCGGCCGAGGCGGAATGGTCTGGCTTGGTCGCCAAGGTTGTTCCTGCAGGCGAGCTTGTCGAAGAAGCCGTTAAGACCGCAACGGCCATTGCCGCGATGGCGCCTTTGGCCGCGATCGCCTGCAAGGAAATGGTTAATGCAGCGTTTGAAACGACATTGCAGCAAGGCGTCGTGTTTGAACGCCGCTTGTTCCATGGCTTATTTGGTACAGAAGATCAGAAGGAAGGCATGGCTGCGTTCGTTGAGAAGCGGCCCGGGAATTGGACAGGGAAATAAGCATGAAAATAGCATTTATCGGATTGGGGAACATGGGCGGCGGCATGGCCGCAAACCTCGTTAAGGTAGGGCACACGGTAAATGCGTTTGACCTGTCGGTGGATGCTTTGGCGCGCGCGCAGGACAATGGCTGCGCCACGTTTACCTCGGTGCGCGACGCGGTGGATGGTGTTGACGCAGTCGTATCGATGCTGCCCAATGGCACAATCGTCGATAGCGTATTTGAAAGTGATGTATTGGACCACGCCCCCACAGGCGCGGTGCTGCTCGATTGTTCGACGATTGACGTTGATACCGCGCGCAAGGTGACGGCGGATGCTGTCGCTGCCGGCTATGACATGGTTGATGCGCCTGTGTCGGGCGGCATTGCGGCGGCCAATGGGGGCACGTTGACCTTCATGGTGGGTGGCACGAATACCGCCTTTGCGCGGGCAGAGCCGATCCTGTCGGCGATGGGCAAGGCTGTCATTCATGCGGGCACGTCAGGCGCCGGTCAGGCGGCAAAGATATGCAACAACATGCTGTTGGGTGCATCGATGATTGCGACCTGTGAAACTTTTGCCATGGCGGAGAAGCTTGGGCTCGACCTTCAAACCTTTTACGACATTTCGTCGAAAGCCTCTGGCCAGAATTGGTCGATGACCAGCTATTGCCCCGTTCCTGGCGTTGGGCCGACATCGCCTGCGGATAATGAATATCAGGGCGGTTTTGCGACCGCACTGATGCTGAAGGACCTTAAGCTGGCGATGGAAGCTGCGCAGTCGGTCAACGCCGATGTGCCAATGGGCGCGCGGGCGGCCGAGCTATACGCGCAATTTGATGCAGATGGAAAAGGCAGTCTGGACTTTTCAGCGATTATTCAAAGCCTGTAAATCGGTTACGCGATGTATAAGTTTGATGTGATTTTGATCCAGCGAAAAGGGTTGCTAACCTTACGAAACACCTGTGAGACTGACTCAAAGCAAATCTTGCATAGAGCTAAACGGCATTAATGATCAATTCAGGCGGAAATCGATGGCGATCCCATCATTTTGTCTGCATCCTATTAGTTTATCGGGCTTGCTCGAAGATCGCTCGCTAAGTTAACATAACAATGCTCGCGCGCTACCTCTCCCATATATTTCGTCGATACATGTGTAAAAACGCTCCGTACACTGGCCTCTCCAAAGGAATTTCCGGTACCGTTTTCAAATTCGATGAACTCGCCGCGGCCTTGGATGCCAGATTAGAAGCGCAGGTGTTTGCTCACTTCAGAGAACTGATGGCCGGGCGGTTTGCCGTGCTTATCTCCCACCGGCTTCGCACCGCGCGCATGGTCGATCAGAATGCAGTATCTACAGTGAACCGCAGGCTGGCCGTGCTTATCTGCGCCGTCATCGTGTGGGCAACTTCATTATTGACTGGCTGTAGACAAGCGAGCATTCTCGGCCACAATTCATAGGAGATGTTCATGCGGATTATGCGCTGGCCTTTTATCAGCCTCATGTTGCTGGCCGTAAGCGTTCTTCTGTCGCCAGAGGCCAAGGCTGAAGTCTCCTCTGCTGGCAGTGTGGACTACCAAAAATACTGTGCGGAATGCCACAATGCCAACCTGAAGGGCGGTGGTCATGGTGTCGCTTTAACCGGCGAGCGGTTCCGCACCCGATGGGGCAAAGGCGGCGTACCTCCCTTGGCGACCTTCATCCGCAGCATGATGTCGATGAACGTGCCGGCTAACGCGCCGCCCTCCGTAGTCAACGGCATCGCAGCCTTCCTGCTGCGCAGCAACGGCATTGCGGTAAGCGAATTAAAACCAGCGGCAAGCGAACAAAAGTCAGATCAAACCAATTGGCAAGGGGCTGCTGGCGTCATGGAGGCAGCCCAACGGGCCGGGGGCTGGGTTAACCGCGAAGCACCGCTGACCTCACCGGTTACCGATGCGCTGCTGCAAAACCCACCCGCCGCAGACTGGCCCCAATGGCGCCGCACTGAAGATGGGCAGGGTTTTAGCCCGCTGTCCGGCATCAACACCAACTCGGTGGGTCGCCTGCGGCTTGCCTGGGCGATGACGATGAAAGACGGCAGCAATCAACCCACACCCCTCATCCATGAAGGCGTGATGTACCTGACCCATCCGGGCAATGTGGTGCAAGCAATCGAAGCCGCGAGCGGCAGTCTGCTGTGGGAATATGCCTACCCCTATCCCGAAGACTCACGCACGCTCGGTGGCCCTACACGCAATATCGCGCTGTATCAGGACAAGGTGTTTCTGGCCACTTACGACGCCGCCATTGTGGCGCTGGAGGCGCGGACCGGTAAGCTGCTGTGGCGCGCAGTGAAGGCAGACTATCGTCAAGGCTTCACGCACACGGCGGGGCCATTCATCGCCGGTGGCGTCGTGGTGAGCGGCATCAACGGCTGCGAACGCTACAAGAAGTCCGGATGTTTTATCACTGGACACGACCCAAGCACAGGCAAAGAACTTTGGCGCACCTCCACTATAGCACTGCCGGGCGACCCCAATGATGCCAGCTGGGCGGGCCAGCCCGTTGAATTGCGGGGCGGCGGCGACAATTGGATTACCGGGAGCTATGACCCGCAGTTAAACCTCTATTATTTCGGCACCGCCCAAGCGAAACCTTGGGTAGCAGCCAGCCGCGGTATGACTGCGGCGGACGCCGCCCTCTACACCAACGCAACACTGGCACTCGACCCACGCACCGGCAAATTGCAATGGCACTTTCAGCACGTACCCGGTGAAACACTCGACATGGAAACCGGCTTCGAACGCGTGCTGGTCGATATCGGGCCGGACAAATTCGTGCTCACGGCCGGTAAGGATGGCCTGTTGTGGAAACTCGACCGTCGTAACGGCAAGTTTGTTGCTGTCACCGAAACGCTGTATCAAAATATCTTCAAGTCCATCGACCATAGCACTGGTCGCGTGGAATACCGCGATGACATCATGAATGCAGGGGTGGATGACACGGTGTCGGTCTGTCCGAGCATCTATGGCGGCCACAACTGGCAGGCCAGCGCCTATGACCCGGCCAGCAATTTGCTGTTGTTGCCGTTGCACCAATTGTGCGTCGACATGACCGGCCGTGCCGTGGAGCGCAAAGAAGGCGGCGGCGGTTATGGCGGCGAATCCACCATCCACCCCATGCCTGGCACTGACGGCATGCTCGGTCGCCTGAGTGCCATCGATGTCACGACGTTGAAGCCGCGCTGGTCACACACCCAGCGCGCGATGTTCATGACCTCTGCTCTTACCACTGGAGGTGGTCTGGCGTTCATTGGCGACCTGGATCGTTACTTCAAGGCCTTCGATGTGAATACCGGCAAGGTGCTCTGGCAAACACGCCTTGGGTCAGCGCCGCATGGCTACCCAGTCACTTATGCGGTAGGCGGCAAACAGTATATTGCCGTGACCACGGGCATGGGCGTGTTCAAGCTGGTGACGGCGCAACAAAGCCCGGACATCTACCAGCCGAGCGGTGGCAATATGCTATATGTGTTTGAGCTGGCCGACTAACGAGCGAGCGATCTGCCAAATTACCGGCGTCGGACGGGTCGCATGATCATCAATCTTGGTCGGTCGCCGCGTAGCCTAGCGTCAGGACCAATTAAAATGGAGGCAATTTAGGAGGTCAGGCCACCGAACAAAAAGTGCTGACGATATTGTCTGCCCGCATCGCGTCTTCGACGATTCGACCCTGTGGATAACTTCTGCTAAAAAGAGAATATTCCGATTCGTTTGTATCTTTTATGTAACTAAAAATCGCATTCTTCGGGGGGAGAATTGAAGTGAGCTTTGTTCAAAAAGAGCCGCTTGTGGGCGAGATGGAATTGATTGGCGCTAGGCTTAACCACGCGCGCACGATGGCTAATCTTGTTCTCCAAGACATCGCAGATCGCACGAAAATTTCACTGCGCTTTTTGGCAGCGATTGAGAATGACGACTTCTCGGCATTGCCTGGGCATGTGTACATTTATGGTTTTACGAGAGCCTTTGCCCGTGCAGTAGGTCTCGATGAGGAAAGCCTGGTAGCCGCACTTAAAGAAAAGATGCAGTGCGCTCGGTTTGATTAACCAGCGATCCTTGCATCATAGCGACTTTGCCGTCTACGATATTGGCCAAGGCCGCGGATGACAATCAGCTCCATTATGAGACGATATCGCCAAGCTCGTCGGGCGGGATACGCCAAGACAAGCGCATAGAGGCTGGTTTGGGTTTTTGTAGGCACGGAAAAAGGAGAAGCAAATGACAGGGCAACTTGCGGGAAAGACGGCGATCGTAACTGGAGGCGCTAGCGGTATCGGGCTAGCCATAACTCGTCTTTATTTAGCTGAAGGCGCAGAAGTGCTGGCCGTGGATCTGCAGCCCTTTGACGCAGCGGATCTGCAAGCTAGCGATAAGCTAGCACGCCTCTTGTGCGACATTACAACACCGGATGCCGCAGATTCAATAGTCGACGCCGTGCTTTCCCGCTTCGGCAAGGTCGATATCCTTGTCAACAATGCGGGGATTTGCTTGCCAGGCACTGTTGAAGACCAGACGCCGGAAAGCTGGTTGAGAACTATGGAGGTCAACGTCACGGCACCCTTTATGATTACCCGTGCCGTGCTGCCGCACATGAAATTGCGCGGGACTGGTCGGATCATTAATCTTGGTTCAATCATGTCGGACTTTGGCGGGCCTTCGCTCTGCGCATACGGAACCAGCAAGCACGCCGTTGCGGGCCTTACCAAATCACTATCTGCTGATTTGGGTAAATTCGGTATAACTGCAAACTACCTGCAGCCCGGCGCAATAATGACGCCCTTGGCTGCCCCTTCTATGTCAGACCCTGCCTTCCGCTCTTATTGGGAAGAAAAAGCTCCTGTCGGGCGTATTGGAGAGGCGCATGAAGTTGCCGCTGCGGCGCTTTTTCTGGCAACAGATGCCGCTAGCTATGTGAGCGGTGCTGGCATCAAAGTGTGTGGAGGAGCCATCTCGCGTTTTTAATGCGTGCGAAAACAAATTGGCAGCGTCGGGATGGATGTGAGGGTGTTCAATTGCTGTCACTTGGGTTAGGACAGCTTCAACCTGAAGCTCCCCGCTCTCAATACTCATACAGGCCCCGCGCCGTCAGGCTAAGCCTCTTGTCTTACAAAGCTAAGGTGGCGTGATAAGGGGCACGCGACTGGACCAAAGCGTTACAAGTCCACATTCCTCATAAGCAGGCATCCATGCTTTCACGGGCGAGAGCGACAAGCTTTGGAAAGCTTTTAGCGCGCTCTGTCGCGTGTGCGGATGCAGCAGTACCGCGAATTACACGCCCCTTAATACCGTGGAAAATTGCGGCAAGTCGGAAAAAATTGAATGTGACATAAAAGGCGTAGTCGGCCTCAGAAATCAACGCGCGGTTAGTTCGGCGACAATATGCGGCCAGATAGTCTGCCTCAGACGGAATTCCGAGCGTGGCTAAGTTGGCGCCCCCTAATCCTGCCACTATGTCTGGAGGCATCCGAAACATCATCGCATGATAAGCAAAGTCGGCCAGTGGGTGCCCTAGAGTTGACAATTCCCAATCCAGAACCGCCAGCACACGTGGTTCTGTCGGATGGAATATCATATTATCGCAGCGAAAATCACCATGTACGATGCTAATCTCATCGCCGAGCGGGATGTTAGCTGGCAACCATTCGACCAATTTGTCCATTTCCGTATCGCGCCCTGCATCGGCATCTTCGAGATACTGCTTCGACCAACGCGCAATCTGTCGCTCAAAATAATTGCCTGACCTGCCAAAGTCAGAAAGGCCAACCGAAGCGGGATCAATTTTATGAAGGGACGCAATTGTGGCATTCATCGCATCAAAATAGGCTGCACGATCGCCAGTTTCGACATCAGGAAATGTGGCATCCCAAAAAATACGCCCTTCAACCATCTCCATGATAAAAAACGAAGTTCCGATAATGCTGTCATCTTCACAAAGACCATAAACCTTAGCCACAGGAAAACCGGTAGCCCCAAGCGCGGATAATATTCGCGCTTCTCGATCAACCGCATGGGCACCCTTTAACAAATCACCCGGTGGTTTGCGGCGTAATACGTACGACTTTGTATTTGTTATGAGCTTATAAGTAGGATTAGATTGGCCGCCTTTAAATTGTTCAACGGTGAGAGGCCCGTCAAAGCCCTCAACATTTCCAATCATCCAGTCGACCAATGCCTGCTCGTTGAACCGGTGTTCTATTCTAACTGGCGTTGTGCCCATATTTGCATCTGTGCCCGTAATCATAATCTTAACTCCACAGCCAGAATTTACAGGCGCAATAGGTCCCTGCCAATAATCATACGCCTAACCTTATTGCCAATCTCGCTGCCACTATCGGTCAACAGCCGTGTTGTCATCGGGGAAGAGTGGAACGTTTCATGCGCGTTGGCCGTGATCTTGGCTGCTGCAATGAATCACAAGGCAACCTGTACTAACGCCCGCGCCACCGTTAATCCAATGATCGATGAGACACATATCACCTCCGATTTTTCATCAAAACGGAATTGCGGATTATTGTTGCCCCTTGCTTGGTTACCCACTGACGACATTGAAAACTGCCACCTTATCGTTGTTGTCGTCGTGGAACTCAGGCTGTCGGATTATCAATGCTCGTAGTTCTTGAGCGCCGTATCGCGATTATAGGGCGTTAGCTCGTTAATGCGTCCCTGCTCTACCTTTTCGAGCCAGTTAGGATCCGCAAGAAGAACGCGACCCAGTGCGACGAGATCAAACTCGTTGCGCTCGAACATCTTTACAAGATCCTCCAGGCGCCCCAACATGGGAGACGACACGCCTTCGACAAAATCCTGCATCAAATCTCGATCCATGCCTATCGATCCTACGGTGATCACTGGCTTACCCGTGACCTCCTTGATCCACCCACCCAGATTTTTGTGGTCGCCTTCGAACTCGGGTTCCCAGAAACGACGCTGCGAAGCATGGAAAATATCCACCCCAGCGCGGGCCAGCGGGTCGAGCCAACGGTGCATCTCGTCCGGATTAGCTGCTAATTTTACATCATAGTCATACGTCTTCCATTGTGAGACACGAAAGATGATAGCAAAATCTTCGCCTACCGCTGCTCGGCAGGCGGCAATAACCTCGGCCGCAAATGTGGCGCGGTCCGCAATGTCCGGCCCGCCATAGCGATCATTGCGTAGGTTAGTTCGATCCCAGAAGAATTGATCAAAAATATACCCATGGGCCCCGTGCAGTTCGATGGCGTCGCATCCAATCTCTTTTGCCAAGCGGGCAGATTTTGCGAAGGCGGCGATGGTATCATCAATATCCTGTTGGGTCATGGCGCGACCACCCTCAATGTCCGGCCCAGCGAAGCCTGACGGACTAACCAACGGAGCGTGGGGTGAATCGGGGAAGTTGAAATCCATACAACCGCCGACATGCCATAATTGCGGAACAAACATCCCGCCTTCGGCGTGGACGGCATCGATTGCGCCCTTCCATCCGGCAAGCGGTTCCTCTCCATCAAATAGCGGGATATTGTCTGCGGCAACAGCGTGATCAATCGCCACTCCAGTGCCCTCGGTTATAATCGTACCGACACCACCCGCAGCACGACGGCGGTAATATTCTGCCCCATCCTCTCCTAATACGCCCCCAGGAGCAAAATAACGCGACATCGGGGCCATGCAGAAACGGTTTGGAGCTTTCAGCGACTTACACGCAAATGGAGCATGCAGCGGCGCAAGCAAGGCGGCTAAATCGTCAAGCGGAGTAGTAGACATCAGATTAAATCCCTTAAAAATGCGAGCAATGCCTCATTATAGGCAGAGGGGCTCTCGAGCTGAGGGGAATGCCCTGTGTCCATTGTTAGAAGCGTGCCATTCGCAGCGCAGTTTGCGGCAAAGCCTGCAATTGCAGGGTCAGCGATTGCATCTTTTGCTCCGCCAATCGACAGGACAGGGAAAGTAAAAGATGCCAGCAGTTCGCGCTGATCAAGCGTTGCAAGTCCAGCAAGTGTTTCGCTCGCACGCGGCGCGGTTGCCAAGAAGCCTCGCTCGACCCAACCAATCATAGCCTCGCTTGCGCCTTCGCCCGAGGCGCCCTCAGCCAGCGCCCGGAAAAATCCGGGGCGGTCGGCGGTAATTGCGCCAGCGATTGCGAGAACGTCCTCAGGCATGCCGCCGTGCGGAAATCCGTCGCCCTGTACATAGCGAGGCGATGCCCCACAGGTCAGAATAAGTCCTGCGACACGATTGCCGAGCAATGCGGCAGCCGCAACGGCCACGGCGCCGCCCAAGGACCACCCATTTAACACGACCCGCGGTACATCACAGCGATCGATAATCGCAGCAACATCGCCGGCAATCGCAGCAATCGACATATCGGTAAAATCCCGGTCGGAACGACCGCAGCCACGGTGATCAATCACAATGGCGCCATGTCCGGCAGCAAGGAGCTCCTCGACAGCCGAAGCCCAATAATCTCCAGACATGCCCCAACCGTGGATAAGTACAACCGGCAATCCGGGCGCACGATGGTGCTCAAAATAAACGCGGCCACCATTATCAGTTTCAAAATAAGCCATAAAAGCTCCTATGCAGGCGGCGACAGGGTGACGCCGGGAAGCGGATTGAAGTGGTGCATCTTCACCTTGCGGTGCGCGATTTTCCAGATGCCGTCACGCCTTTCGAACCTATCAAAATAAGTCGCACTGACGGTTTGCGCCTGACCATCGGACGTCGTGCCAATACAGTCCACGTCACAAAGACCGGTCGCGCGGTCATCGCCTTCAAAGGAGATAACGAGATTGGTGGTAAAGTGACTGGATCCAAGCCAAGCGTCCCACAGAATATCCTTGGTGACATGCGCAATGCCGTCAGAACCCTCGAAACTACCAAAAGGAGAGCCAATGTCCCATATGGCATCGGGCCACCATATTGCACGGAAGCGTTCCCAGTCGCGCTTGTCAAAGCCGTGGCAATAGTCGCTAACCAAATCATGCATCGCGAAGCGGCTCTCAACACGGTCTAAACGTTGATCGATGTCAGAGATCTCTTTCATATCAATTCCTTGAGGTATTGCACATCAGTCAAGATATGCTGCGAATTTCTCTCGCGCTGCGGCAAGACGGGCTGGCACATGATAGCTCGGGAAAGGCCCAGCGAACGGCTGAATATCTCTCAATATGTCCTTCGCCACGCCGATTTTGTGCACCTCGGTCGGTCCATCGACAATCCCCATTTCGGGTACATATTGCCACATATCCATCAACGGCGTTTCGTTCGACATACCAAGCGAGCCATGCAGATGCAGTGCGCGATACACAACGTCCTTCAGCACGCCAGGCATGGCGGCTTTAATTGCGCTGATTTCGCGCCTCACTGCACGGGTATAGGCCTGATCGCGGTCGAGCAGCCACGCAGCATAGAGGACATGTAAGCGAAATTGGAGAATCTGCGTATAGCTGTCGGCGATTTTTTCTTGGACCATCTGCTTGTCGGCCAGACGTTCACCCTTGGTGGTACGGCTAACGACGCGTTCTGTCATATATTCCATCGCTTTATTCAGCATTCCGACAGTCCGCATTGCGTGATGGATACGACCACCTCCAAGGCGCGACTGCGCCACCTTAAAGCCAGCGCCGATCGGACCAAGATGGTTCGCCTGAGGCACGCGGCAATTCGTGAAACGAAGATAGCCATGGACACCACTGCCAATCTCATCCTTTGGACCAACGGCGGTATTTCGTATTATCTCAAGTCCTGGCGTATCATGCGGGACGATTAACATCGTCGATCCCTCATGCACCGGAACATCAGGATCAGTGATGACCATGACAATTAGGAACTCAGCAATGCACGCGTGACTAGCGTACCATTTCTCGCCCTCAATCACCCATTCGCCGCCATTTAGATGCGCCTTGCAAGTGAATTCACCTGGATCAGCCCCTGCCTGTGGTTCGGTCATCGAATAGCAAGAAACAATCTCACCATCGAGGAGTGGCTGGAGATATTTTGCCTTTTGTTCGGGCGTGCCGAAGCGCGCAAGTATCTCAGCATTTCCTGTGTCAGGCGCTTGTGTCCCAAATACAGTAGGCGCAAAGCGACTGCGGCCCAGGATTTCGTTCATCAGCCCAAGCTTCAGTTGGCCAAGGCCTTTTCCGCCGAGTTCGGGACCTAAATGGCAGGCCCAAAGACCACGTTTTTTGACCTCTTCCTTCAGCGGCGCCATGATACGCGCAGCCCGAGACCGCGGATCAACATGCGCCCCAGGATCGCGAAACACGAGATCGAGTGGCTCGATCTCCTCCGCAACAAACCCGCGCATCCATTCCAGTTGCAGTTCAAATTCAGGTTCGTTTGAAAAATCCCATGCCATCAGTAAATAGTTTCCTTGCTTTGTTGGTTCCAACCATATTCATTGAACTGCTTTAGGCACATTCGCTCCGTAGTTCTGCGTCAGACATATATACGGCCTGCACTTCAGTTGCTCCTCTAGCACCACTCGAGTTTGGAGCCGCTTTACTTAGAAGCCCACCTCTTATGCTACTCTTTCCCACGGCTGATATAACCTTTCCGAATCTTTGTTGCATAGTTACTAGTTGAGAACAAGCAAGAATGGTCACGCATTGAGATAATGAAAATTATTATTTTAATTACAAAGAGATAAAAGCCGCGCCATAATAAAATTTATTCTTATTACAGAATTTACTTGTCGATGACAAGCAAGTGAGGCATCCTTTAAGATGGAGCGTAAATTGCGACATCTGTAGGGGAGATCGCGATCAAATCATGCGCCCGTTTTTGGAGAGGAATGATCATGATAGATCGTATACAAATCACGCGGCTGCTAACCACCGCTGCAATCATATTATATCCTGCGTCAATAGTCAGTGCGCAGGAAACAAACACGGAGACACAGGCAGAAACGCAGGGGTTGGAAGAAATCCTTGTGACAGCCCGTAAGCGCGACGAAAACATTCAGGATGTGCCTGCATCGGTCAGCGCGCTGTCCGCCAGTGAACTGGAGAGGCGCTTTGACTCAGACGTTCGCGACTTTGCAGGCGCTTCACCCAATATTGTTATCGATGA
>Ga0164293_10001809_pt1 | contig 18006 bp, 10 predicted proteins | sample GEODES118metaG_FD_111487 | JGI IMG/M metagenome (GOLD analysis project Ga0164293, IMG submission 111487) | Eutrophic lake water microbial communities from Lake Mendota, Wisconsin, USA - GEODES118 metaG | ecosystem: Environmental > Aquatic > Freshwater > Lake | place: USA: Lake Mendota...
AGTTCTGCCTTGGATTTGCAAAGGTAAAGTATTTCTCTTGTGAAGTTTTCCGGACCTAATGCTTGGACGTCTGCGTTTAACCTATCAGATGAACCATAGTATTCGCGCCAATCGCTTTCTACTACACTTCTTCTTTTAAGTCGTTTGCCTTTGAGTGGGGGTTTAGTACGTTTAAATTGTGCTAATTTCTTGCCTATGTATTTCTGTCCGGTGGTTTTATTTGTGATGATATAAACAAAGCCAATATAGCCTTCTGGTATTTCGTTTACAGGTTGATTTTGATACGTCCATTGCACTCATTTAGTTAGTTAGAGTGGTTTGCCTCTCATGCCTTTTCTGGCTGCTCTACGTATTTTACGTTTTTCCTGTATTTCTACTCGCCTTTTTGATGCCTCATTGCGTATTTCTGATAGCCAATATCTTGCCTTTATGCCTGCCTCACCAGAGCCTTTGTATTCAAATCGTTCCTGCCACTTGAAATATTCTTGAAAAGCATGAATCATCCGATCGTGACTGTCTGAGCTCATGCCACAATCTCTACATCATTGCTATAACTGGTAAATCCATTTTCTTTGATTACCTTTAGTACATGATTTACTCTGCTGGTTAGATCGTCACGATGGCTGATTAGGAATACATTCTTGTCACGCTCACGTGTCATTTTTTTCAGCACAGCAATACTGGATTCCACACCTGATGCGTCCATCCCAGAATCTACTAATTCGTCAATGAATAAAAGATTAATGCTGTGATAGAGATTCTCCCAAACATCTCTGAAAGCCCAACTCAGGCTCAGAATAAGCCTATTGCGTTCTCCACGGCTGAGATTGTCAAAATCTAAATCCTGCCCTAGTTGTGTAATGATCACAGTTAGGTCATTCTGGAATTCCACTGTGTGCGGTAGACCAATCTTGTCCAAATAGTAGGTCAATCGTTGATTTAGGAACGCAAGATTCTGATCTATTATTCGTTTGCGAACAAAACTATCTTTGTTGGTCAATAGTTTATGCAAGAACTCTTGATGATCTTTCACACGCACTAACTCGTTGAGGCTGTTCCAATCTATTTCCTGTACAGCAGTTTCCTTTAGATCGGTAATTTGATCATCGTAGGGATTTTCTTCAGCAGTTTTGATAGTAATCTCACGTTCTAGACTACTCAGTGTGTTTTTATGATTCAGTGCCTGTTCTAGACTGTCATAGATAACTTCAGGACACGTACCTAACACGCCTAACATATCCAGCGCTTCTTTGAGATCGCCGAGTTCTTTTTCTTGTGCAATTACATTGTCTCTAGATTCTGTGACCTGTTTAACTTTACCAGCCATCATGGTTTCATATTTTTCGTCATGTACCTCTTGACCACAGCTATGACATTTATGCTCAGCCAACGAAACCAGTTCGTTTTCTAATTTTTCTAAAGTTCGCTGTTCTTTTTCAACTGCAGAAGTTTGTTTGGCTATCAATGATACCAAAGAATTTTTATCTTTGTTGTTTTTGCTCCACTCAATTAATGCACGTTGGTTAGCAATCTCAATATCGATGTCAATGTCGCTGAGTCGATCAATACTCTTGAGTAAATTGGTCAGCGCGGTTTCTTTCTGTTCTTCCCACATACGCTGTTTGCGGATCAGCGATTCGATGCTTTGTTGTATTCGTTCGTTGCTGGCTTTAACAGTTTCTATTCTAGTATTTTCTGTAGCCACTGCTTCTTTGGTTAATTTAATCTGTTCCTTGAGGGCTTCAGCTTTTTCACTAAGCAGAGTGATTCCTAACAGTTGTTCGATGATAGCACGTTGATCTGCAGCCTTCATGCTGAGAAACGGTTCTGTATACGTATTCAATGCCACGAGATGTTTGAACATTTCATGCTTCATTGAAATCATTTCTTCAATGGCTTTTTGTGTCTCTCTGCTGTCACCTTGGCTTTCGTCAAGATCTGTGAGTTGTTGTTCCTGCCCGTTGATAGAGAATTTTAATATATTAGGTTTACGACCACGTTCGATATGGTATTCAACACCATCCTTGTCAAAGGTCACAGTGGTTAGCATGCCTTTACCGTTGATCTTATTGATCAAGTTATCTCGTTTAATATTAGTCAGTGCCTGTCCGTAGATTGCATAACTAAGGCCGTTGATGATAGTGGTTTTACCAGTACCATTTCTAGCACCGGAATCATCGCCACCTAGGTCTAGATTCTCACCCAGCACCAGTGTCAACTGTCCGCGATCAAAGTCTATGGCCTGGGTTTGAGCTCCCACGCTCATGAAATTACGAACGGTTAGATTTTTTATCTTAATTGTCATAGGTTTTGATATATGTTTAACAGCAGTGATTTGTCATAGTTTTCGCTGTCAATGGCATTGATTTGATTCATTACTATCGTATCTACAGATTCAAAATTGATATCGATCGGAGCAACATTGGTTTCTATATCTACTTTTTCTGGAATCAACATCAGTTCACGCAGTTTATACTGAGGAACAAATTGTTCTTTGATAAAGTTAGCTTCTTCGAAGGTAATTGGCAAATCAATAGTCACACGGCAGTGCATCTTTTCTCGCAACAACTGATCTGGTCGATCGATGATCTCGCTGAGTTTGTATGTGCGATATACTGGTTGACCTGGCCAAATATGATACTCGGGCTTGCTGCCCCATTCTAACGTCATCATACCACGGTCGTCATCGCCTGCATCAGCATAGTTATGAGGAAATGCGTTGCCTATATAGGTAACATTGCCTTTGGTCTGACGCTTATGGAAGTGCCCGCTGAACACATATTCTTGATTAGTAAAATGTTCTGCTTGTAATTGTCCGTGATCCGGCATCTGTACCATTGCGTTCATATAGAACAACGGTAACTCTAAATGGCCGAATATATAACGGCTTTTGAGTTTAGGAATTTCACGCCATTCATCGCCTACCAGCCAAGGCATGATTGTAACATTGCCTTCTGTGAGTGTTTCTTTAATAGGCACTACATTAGGAAACAGACGCATGAATTCCACAGAGTTGATTTCTCGTTTGTCTTTGTAGAATAGATCGTGATTGCCTAAGATGAAGTAAACTCGTTCAAAACTCTGACTGAGTTTTTCTAAATTACTCACGGTATAATTCATGGTGCTGACATCAGTGGTACTTCTGTTGTGATGCCAGTCACCGAGAAATATAGCAGTTTCGCAGCCTTGTTCTCGGGCCGTGTCACAGAACCAATTGACAAATTCTTCGCAGTCAGTGTTGTGCGTTCTACTACCTGACTTGAGACCGAAATGTATATCAGTGAAGCAGGCTACTTTCTTGAATAGATTCATAGTGTTATTATATTACGCCGACAAACAAATGTCAATCCCAATCGCTGGTGTTGACATTAACAACAGGGGCAACTCCTCCGTTACCGCCACTGTTCTGTCGTGTCCAACTTGGATTCATTCCGTTCATTTCAAGAATGTCGTCTCGAATGTTTTGATTGCGTTTTTCCAGGTTGATAATTCTAACGAATGAATTAGTAACAGCAGCAGTATAGTAGGCAAAAGGATTATCAGATTTACTTTCATCGAATTGTAGTCCTATTTGAGTTAGTTGAAGAATAGCTTGCCCTTTCATTTCATCATTATAAGTGTAGCCTCTGACGTTGCCACGAGTGGCATATCGTTCACAGAGCTTGATGAACATGCGAGCTAAATTGTTGGTCATTTGACCGTGATCCTTGGAGAATTTTCCTTGGTCGAGATCGCCCTGCCAGTGACTCTTGCCCACGCACACAAGATTATCGTTGGCGTCATATTTCCAATGTTGGAACGGTGGGAAGTTGACCTTGTCATGACTGTCAGCAGTGTTCTTGAGAGTCTTCTTGCGACCAGGTGCCAGCGGTACATGAGTGAAGGTCATCACTCGAAATACCAAGTCCTGTTTTTGCACCTTGCGATAATCCACTTCAAATTCTTTTGCCGGCATTTTTTTGCCAGCTGCGGCCACAGCTGATTCGTGTGCAGTTTTGGCCATTTTTGCTGCTCGGTTTCTTTTGGCTTCTGCTATGGTACGTATGTTCAGCTTTTCCAAGTTCGTAACAATAAGGTCGTAGTCACCGTATGCGGGATCTGTGAAACTACAGTAGGTGTTTTTGCTGAGATGTATCTCTCTTAATAGATCTTTGTTGGTTAGATACTTGATTTTAGGTACGATTGTCAATTAATATTCTCCATGGTTAGTTATATAATAGCACATTTTTTCTATAATAAATAGTGTATATGACAAGGAAATCTGCTCAAAATGGCTCGTAAGACTTACCCTAACACGCCTCAAGAAGTCGCTAACATTACCAACAAAACCAGCAACAATCCTGCCGGTGTTACGTCACTTGCGCCATTTGGCGTCTTTGGTTCTAATAAACCCTCATCTGGTCCTAACAGTAATCCTGTAGCGCCTTTTTCCACAAATGAAGCACAAGCTACGTTACAGAACCAAGTTTCGCCACAGGCCAAAGACAATCTTGACAAAAAAAATGCAGCACGTTCGGGAGATATAGGATCGGGGTTAAATGGCATGAGCGGAGGCTCCAGGTTTGACGGTAATTCGGCCATGGGCATAAACAATGTTGTGCAGACTAGAACCGGCGGTGCTATAGATACTCTGAGATCAGTAGCGGGATCAACCAGTAACATAGCAGCAGATATCTCCGGAGCAATCAATAAACTTACTGGTGGTAATCTTGCAGGCGGACTAATGAAAGCTGCCGGTGGTATTAGTGCAGCCGCCGGTATGCTCAATAATGTACTTAGCCTTAAGCGAGGAGTGAATATTCCCAGAGGAGCAGAAGTATTTGCCAGCCAGGGTCAAGCCATAGAACTACAACCAGGAAGCAAAGACGATTGGCGAGTGAGGATCACTTGCAATTGGAACTTATTCAATAGTCTTATGTTTGATAGACTCAAAGACACAGGCGGGGTAGTTTGGCCGTATTTGCCAACCATCACAGTATCCACCAAAGCTGACTATGGTTCTGTTAATCCTATACACAGCAATTACACACAATATAACTACAAAAATAGTGTGGTAGAAGACATACAGATCAGTGGTGAATTCAGCTGCGAAACAGAAACAGACGCTGCCTATTGGATTGCCGCTACTACGTTTTTTAAAACAGCTACCAAGATGTTTTTTGGTCGAGGAGACAATGCAGGTAATCCTCCTATAATATGCAATCTCACTGGATACGGTGCTAGTGTGTTTGATAGAACACCTATTATTATAAAAAGTTTTTCAGTGGATCTCAAAGACGATGTCAATTACATTCTCTGCGATACATATGACACTAGAACTTGGGTACCAGTGTTAAGCACTATATCAGTCACCGTTGCTCCTGTGTATAGTAGAGAAATGCTGAGGAAGTTTGATATACAAGATTATGCTCGAGGCAGGATGGCCGAAGCTGGCGGTGACGGCAATGTGGGGTACATCTAATGGCTACCTATTCTAAAAATAGTCCTTATGCAACTACTCGACAAAACAATTTTTATCTCGATCTGCTAGAGATACGACCAGTGCCTGCAGAATCTGATGATTTTAGATATGTGATAGAAAATCAATATCGTCACAGGCCCGACCTATTAGCATATGATACCTACGGCAGCGCCAAACTATGGTGGGTGTTTATACAGAGAAATATGAGTGTGCTGAAAGATCCTATCTATGATTTTGAACCAGGTACCGTGATATACCTGCCTAAAAAGACTAACCTACAAAAGTTTCTGGGAGTCTAAATGGCATCAAGATTTATTCCTGAAGGTCAAGAATTAACTTATAAACCAGACGGTACGGCAGTACTGACAGGTTCTCCGACTATTTCAGTATCACAAGGTACAGCAGAAAATGTATCTAATCAAACTCCTGCTAGAGCATCAAATCCGTTAAGAGGGGGGTTTTCAACTCAGACAAGCAACGACAATCCTGCTGCCGGCCCTATGAGGCCAGATCCAGACAAATTGATCAAAAATCCTATGGAGACATTTGCCAGTAATACAGTGCTTTGGACCCTGGCCTGTCTTACACCTGCACAATTCAATAATCCCCGTTCATATAGAAATGATCCCAGTGAGTTAACTAACATTGTGTTTTCAAGTGCTGGTAGATTTGATTCTCAAAGGCAAAAAGTTTTTGTAAGCTCAACTATCGGTGCTCAAGCTCCTGAATATTATATCAACTCTTTTATGATGAAAAATATTATCGGTGCCAATGAAGCCACAGGTAATTCCAATGCAGTAAAATTTGAATTTGAAATCATTGAGCCGTATTCTATGGGATTGTTATTACAGAGCATGCAGGCCGCCGCAATAAATGCAACTTACCTAAGTTATCTAAATAATGCTCCTTATGTATTACGCATGGACATACAAGGGTTCGATCAACTAGGTAGAGTAATATCAAATATCAAACCAAAGTTTTTTGTCCTAAAATTAACCTCAGCCAAATTTTCAGTCAATGAAAGCGGTAGTACATATAAAGTTGAAGGCGTACCTTATAATCATCAAGGATTTTCAAGTTCAATCAATATCTCTTACAGTGATGTTAAACTCTCTGCCGGCGGTCAAGGCACTGTGTTTGATATATTATCAGGCGGTGAGGGCAGTTTAACAGCCTTTTTAAACAAGATAGAAGACCAACTTCTAGCAGATAAGGAAATATCAGAAAAAGATGAATATGTCATTCAGTTCCCCATACTTTCCAGTGACTGGCAGAGTTCAGCAGGTAACCAAGCAGAAATAAAAAGAGCCACAGTTAACCCCAATACTCCTGATGCTAAAAAAGCTGCGGTTAACACCTCGCTGATCAAGATTGATCCTCAACTATTAGATCAAAACAGCATAGCATCAGCTAGCCTGGGATTTGATCAAAGTTCAGGAGGAAGACCGTTGTTTAAGCGTGCCAGTGATCAATACGATGAAAAAACAGGGGTGATGATTAGGGACGGTATGACTATTGATCCTAAACAACGTGCTTTTCATTTTGCTCAAGCGCAATCTCTAACATCAATTATAAATCAGATAATTCTAAGTTCGCAATATGCTGAAGAAGCTCTTGATCCACAGAAACTCACACCACAAGGATTTATCAAATGGTTCAAATTGGATGTACAGATAGAATTGTTAAACTTGGATAAGCTCACAGGCGATTATGCGAAAAGAATAACTTTTAGAGTAGTTCCTTACCTCGTGCATCAAAGCATATTTGCCAATGCTACTTCTGCACCTATAGGTTATACACAATTACTGAAAGATGTAGTGAAAGAATATCAGTATATCTACACCGGACAAAATGTTGATGTTCTAAGTTTTAACGTAGAAATTAATAATTTATTTTACTCAGGATCTACACCTAAGCCTGAATCAGCCGCTGCTAAAACTGCCTCACAGGATCAATTTGGTGCAGAAAAATTACCTTCATCTACTAAAACAGGCCAAGGAGCCAGCGGCGAAAAGGTACAAGCAGCGCAAATGGGAAGATCTAGACCTCATCGCGATCCAAGACTGCTGAAAGGATATAAAGGCGGATCTGATCAAAAAAGTGTTGAACAAAATGTTGCAGAAACTTTTCAACAGTCATTTGTCAGCGGCAACAGTGCTGATTTAATCACTGTAGACTTGGAAATTCTAGGAGATCCTTATTGGTTAGTGGATTCGGGAATGGCTAATCATTTTACCTCATCATTCGCACCTACTGATCAAATCACCGATGATGGCACAATGAATTATGAAAGCGGAAATGTTTATATCTATCTTACGTTTAGGACTCCGGTTGATGTTAATACAACAACCGGATTATATGATTTTTCACAAGTCGGAGAGGAAAGTCCGTTTGGGGGTATATATCGTATTGTCATGTGCGACAATATTTTTTCTGATGGAAATTGGAAACAAAAATTAAAATGTATAAGAATGCCAGGACCGCAAGGACCAGAGACTGTAAAAGCCACCAATCCAGAAACTGGCGAAGTAGATAATAAGTTAGTAACTTCCAAGTCTGATACGTTAGCCACTGAAATAGGTCCAAAAGAACCTCCTAAAACATCAATAGTCAATAGTGGAAGCTCCTATACTGGTAATATCGGCAATGCCACCAACGGCCCTGCTTCTAGTTCAGCAAACACCACAGACAGTCTTAGAAACTCTTCGAGAAGATCAGCCAAAGCAGCAGCAGATAAAAAAGCAACAACGACAACTTCTAATCAAGCACCGCCAGTGACAGGATTTAAATATTACAGAGACTTAGGACAAAAATAATGGCAGAATTATCAAGACCATCAGTTGATGATGAAGGTAGAAGTGGCGGGTTAACCACAGGCATATATGTTGCTAGAGTAATCAGCCATCTCGATCCTTCATTTATGGGATCTATAGAAGTAAACCTTTTAAAAGATCAGGCTAACACCGCGGGCGACGACAGTCAGACTTTTATTGTAAAGTATGCATCACCATTTTTTGGCTACACTCCGTTTGAGTTCATGGGCAAAAATGACGGCACTAAATCTACCATCGACGGATTCAGCGATACACAAAAATCATACGGTATGTGGTTTGTGCCTCCGGATGTTGGGGTCAATGTGTTGGTGTTGTTTGTCAACGGTGATCCTGCTTCGGGATATTGGTTTGCCTGTGTGCCCGGTGTAAATATCAATCATATGGTGCCAGCTATAGCTGCATCTACAGTGAATAATTTAGACGCCGAAGACAAAAAAAGATACGGTAATACTGTATTACCGTTACCAGTAGCTGAGGTTAACAAACGCATCAACGGTGAAAAACAGGAAATTGACCCAGAAAAATATCCCAGGGTGGTTCACCCCATAGCAGATAGGTTTCTCGAACAAGGCCTGTTAGAAGATGATGTCAGGGGAGTTAATACAAGCTCACCTAGACGAGAAGCTCCTAGCATGGTGTTTGGTATTAGTACACCCGGTCCGCTGGATCGAAGATCTACCGCTAAAAAACAAAAGATAGGAAAAACAGATAGTCAAGCCACGGTGCCAGTGAGTAGACTAGGCGGTACACAATTGGTCATGGACGACGGCAATGATAGATTGCATAGAGAAAAATCTGCCGCAGAAGGTCCGATGAAATACATCGATTTGTTAGATCCTGCTAATCAGAAAAAAGGCAATGAGGGATCGCCTACTATTCCTGCTAGTGAATATTTTAGAGTGAGAACTAGAACAGGTCATCAGATCTTGATGCACAATTCAGAAGATTTGATCTACATTGCCAATGCTCGGGGTACAGCATGGATTGAATTAACCAGCAACGGTAAGATAGATATATTTTCCGAAGACAGCATCAGTGTACATACAAAAAATGATTTTAACTTTTATGCTGATAGAGACTTTAATCTTGAATGCGGTAGAAATGTAAACATCAAAGCCAAGGGTAGATTGAATGGAGATTTTTTACAAAATATTCATTTGAGATCTGCTTTAGACATGAAAGTTTTTGTCAGTGAAAGCTTAGATATTAAAATTGGCACCAAGACCAAATTTACCACCGGCGATTCGTTTGATTTAGCAGTAGGAACAAACACAAAAATTACTTCACTTGGAACGACCGACATCAAGTCAGTGTCGAGCCTAAAAATTGCATCATCAACACTAGACATTGCAGCTTCTGGAAAAATAGTTGTTTCAGGCAGTAGAATAGATTTAAACGGACCACAGGCAGCTCAAGCTGCTTCCGCTGACTCTGCAGTGACCGCACCTCCTTTGTCAACCCATGAGGTTTCAGCTACTGCTATCGGAGATTGGACGACAAAAAGATATCAAGCCGGAACATTATCTACGATAATGAAACGTGTGCCCATGCATGAACCTTGGAAACTACATGAACACATGTCACCACAACTGTTAACGCCCACTGATACAGATAGAGAGGTTGGGGGTGTGCTATCAGAAGAATACAAAGAGGCAACAGAAAACAGCAAGGTGTCTGCATCGGCTGCACACGTGGCTGAGATCAATGATTATGATGCTGCTAAGCCAGATCCAGTAACTGGAAAACCAGTGGTTCCTACATCGATATCGATTCCAACCGGAGGTATTAATTTAACCGCAGAATATTTTGCACCTAGTAGGTATGGAAAAAGAACTGCTGAAAATCTCATGACCTTAGATCCCACAGTAAGAGTGGTATTTGCTAGAGCAATCAAAGCATTTATCACTGAATATTTTTCAAAAGGATGGGATATGAGTGTGTCTGAATGTCTTAGACCATTAGCAAGAAGTCAGCAACTATATGACGCTTATAAAGCAGGTACAGGACCACAAGCTGCTCCTCCCGGTAATAGCTGGCACAATTATGGAGCAGCTGCTGATATCTTAATTTATAAAGATGGAAAATGGGATTCGTTAAACAAATTAGGTGCTTACACAGGATTTGCTCAACAATTTTTAGCAACAATGGGTATACACAATAATGCAGGTGCCAACGATAGTGGTCATTTCGTTCCAAAACAGATGTCAGTGGGTGTGCCTAAGGCAGTGAAGACGGGACAGTTGACTATTGCACAGATAATGAGCAATAAGGCATAAGGAAAAAAATATGGCTACTAGACTATACAATCAAAAAATCGCAGCACAGAGTGTGGCCAATGTCACTGAGAATCAGGCCAAATATACTTATAAAGGATTTAGCTCCAGCGAATCTAATAAGAACTTTAAACTATATGACATTAATCTTGTCAAGCAGGATTTGATCAATCACTTCTACATTCGCAAAGGTGAGAAATTAGAAAATCCAGAATTTGGCACAGTGATCTGGGACATGCTGTTTGAACCATTTACCCCTGATGTCAAAGAGATCATAGCCAAGGATGTGGAAGCCATTGTTAACTATGATCCTAGGATATCCGTACAAGAAGTTCAGGTAGACAGCACGGATCAAGGCATGCGCATCCAGGTGGAATTAATTTACAGACCTTTCAATATCACTGAAAAAATGTCACTTAATTTTGATAAAACTAACAGGGTTATAAACTGACCATTTAATTTTTTAAGGTAAATATTGGTATGACTACAACCAGCAGGCAAAATAATTTAATCTTAAATCAAGATTGGACTAGAATCTATCAGACATTTAGAAACGCTGATTTCAAAAGCTACGACTTTGAAAATCTACGTAGAGTTATTATCACGTACCTTAGAGAAAATTATCCAGAAGATTTCAACGACTATATTGAATCCAGCGAATATCTTGCGCTGATAGATGCTATTGCTTTTCTAGGACAAAGTCTGGCATTCCGTATAGATCTTGCTAGTCGCGAAAATTTTATTGAGTTGGCAGAAACCAAAGAAAGTGTGTTGCGTATAGCTCGAATGCTGAGTTACAATGCTAAACGAAATGTGACTTCTAAAGGATTGTTGAAATTCACTACCGTAAGTACCACTGATAATATCATAGACAGCAATGGCAAGAATCTTGCGTCACAATTAATAACCTGGAACGATCCCACTAACACCAACTGGCTAGAACAGTTTCTCACTGTATTGAATTCTGCCATGGCAGATAACACAGAATTTGGTCGCAGTCAAGGTTCGGCTATAATTCAAGGAATCCCTACAGAACAGTATAGATTTCGCACTATTAGCTCAGATGTGCCGTTGTTTTCATTTAGTAAAAATGTCAGTGGCTTAGGTATGGGATTTGAAATAGTATCTACAGCATTTAAGAACAGCGAAAACATCTACGAAGAACCGCCAGTGCCTGGCAACCAATTGGGTTTCATATATAAAAATGACGGGTCGGGGCCTGGTAGTGCAAACACAGGATTTTTTATACAGTTCAAACAGGGCACTATCGAATTAGCGGAGTTTACTGTAGACGTTCCTACTACCAATGAAAAAATTGCTGTAGATGCAGGCAACATCAACAATGATGATGTGTGGTTATTTTCATTAAGCTCACAGGGTACACAACTAGAAGAGTGGACTAAGGTATCGTCTCTGGTAGGCAACAATATAGCCTATAACAGTGTTGCTCAAGACATTCGCAACATTTATGCCATAAACACCAAAGAAAATGACAATATTGATTTGGTGTTTGCAGACGGAGTTTACGGAAATCTGCCGCAAGGATCATTTAGGGTATTTTATAGAACCAGTAATGGATTGAGTTATACCATATATCCTAATGAAATGCGAGGCATTAATATCAGTGTAGTATATCTTAACAAATCTGGAATTGAGCAGACATTAACTATTGGACTGGCATTACAGAGCACAGTGTCAAATTCAGCAGCATCTGAAGATATCGATGTTATCAGAGCCAACGCCCCTGCAGTGTACTATACACAGAATAGAATGATCACAGCAGAGGATTATAATCTTGCTCCTTTGACAAGCTCTCAGAATATTCTAAAAATTAAAGCAGTGAATAGAACCTCTAGTGGAATCAGTAGAAATTTTGACATCCTAGACGCTACAGGAAAATACAGCAGTATTAATGTGTTCGGCGATGATGGCTATATCTACAAACAAGAAAATGAATCCACGCTGTCATTTAAGTTTTCTAATAGATTAGATATCATTAATTTTATTAGACGCAGTATCGAGCCTGTGTTCACAGACACTGAAGTTTATAATTTTTATTTCACAAAGTTTAATAAAATACTGTTCACAGACACCAATACAGTTTGGCAAGCAGTCTCCAGCGACACTGGGTATTTTAAAAATCTCGTAGACAATTCACTGCTTCGAGTGGGCACATATTCGACTGCTGTTTTAAAATACCTACTAGTAAACAGTTCGATAAAATTCACAGCCCCGCAAGGATTTGCATTCAAAAAAGGAAAAATTGTTGCGGCTGATTCTACTGACCCGACACAGACTTCTAGTCTTTGGACCAAGGTAGTTAGAATAGTTGGTGATGGAACCAATGCCGGCCGTGGAGTGTTGACTAATGGATTAGGTCCAATTCTTTTCAGTGATGTCATACCAACTGGTGCTGTAGCCGAGAGAATCGTACCAAGATTTATCAACGATCTTGATACCGCATTGGAAAACGAGATAGTTAATCAGGCATCAGCAAATCTTAATTTTGGACTGAGATATTCTGATGTAGAATCGCAATGGAAAATAATCACAGCCAGCAATCTTAATCTCGTTGACGATTTCAGTCTAGGTAAATCAGGTGATACTACTAATACCGCAGTGGATAGTTCGTGGATCGTGGCCTTTGTCAAACAACCTGATAGTTATACTGTGAGAATACGCACTCTAAGTTATGTATTTGGCAGCGTTAACCAAAATCGTTTTTATTTTGATGCTAACGAAAAGCGTTATAATGATCAACTAGGAGCTGTAGTCAAAGATCAAATCAAAGTACTGGGAGTTAACACTGCCAGCGACCTCATCAACGAACTGCGTCAAGATATAGATTTTGAAATCAGCGATTCTATAAAATTCGCTGACGGATACGAAAGCACCAACGAAATCAAATTAGGATTCCGAGATTCTGACGACGACGGAGTGATAGATAATCCTGACAGCTTTGAAAACGTAGTAGGTATTGATCAAGACTTGAACTTCTTGTTCTTTGAAGAAATCACTGATGTGTACGGTACTACAATTTTTAATCTGTTAGATAACTCCAATGACCTTATATTAATTAGAGAGAAAGAATCTCTTATAGATTTCAACGACACTGCAACTTATCCGGACCAGCAGTTGATATATTTCTATGATCAAGCAGAAGACATAGTGAAAAAAATCAACAGAACCACAAACAGTCTAGACACTGTGAATCAATACAAAGCAGAGATTGGTAGAAGAAATCTTAAATTTCAATACGTCCATAATGCCAGTGTGGATCGAAGAATCGATCCCTCATCTAGCAATATCATAGACATATATCTGTTGACTAGAAGTTATGATCAAGACTATAGAATTTTCTTAGCAACCGGATCGAATGTTGAACCAATACCTCCTACCAGCGATGATTTACGAACCACCTTCGGTACTGTGTTGTCTCCTATTAAATCTATCAGCGATGACATAATTTATCATCCAGTGAAATACAAGGTGTTGTTCGGAGCCAAAGCTGATGCCAAACTGCAGGCAGTATTTAAGATAGTGAAAAATCAAAATCAATCCGTTAATGACAACGATCTCAAGGTACGTGTGGTTACTGCTATCGATGGGTTCTTTGATATCAATAATTGGGACTTCGGTGATAGATTTTACATGAGTGAGCTGACCACATATATCCTAAATTCTGTGGCACCCGATCTTGCTAATATAGTTATAGTTCCCAAACAGGCGTCTCAGGTGTTTGGTAGTTTGTTTGAAATACAGAGCAGAGCAGATGAAATATTAATCAGCGGCGCCACTGTAGATGACATAGAAATAGTCACCGCAATCACTGCTGCTAGTATCGGAGCAAATATAAATTCAATCGTGTCAACGACCTAAACTATGGCAAATAAATTTTATCCTAAAAGTAATTTACCTATCAGAAAATCAGTAGAACTATTGCCGCTGGTATTTCAAACCCCTGCCAATGACAAGTTCTTGTCAGGGGTGCTCGATCCCTTAATTCAGCCAGGAGTACTGGACAAAGTTGTAGGGTATATTGGTCGTAGATACGATAAAACCTACAACGGCAAAGACATATATGTGGATACAGATGCCACACTGCGCAGCAGTTATCAGCTGGAACCCGGTGTGATCTATCGAGACGATGATAAAATACAGAACTTCTATGACTATATCGATGTTAAAAATCAACTGAAATTTTTTGGTAATAACATAGAAAGGGATGACAAGGTCACTGGACAAACACACTATACTTGGGATCCTCCTATAGAATGGGATAAATTTATCAATTATAGAGAATATTACTGGGAACCCACTGGGCCCCGCAGTATTCAAGTCGCCGGACAAAATGTTGGTATAGTCAGCACATATAAAGTGGTATTAGGTACAACTGCAAATTCATTTGTGTTTACTCCAGATTCGTATACCAATAATCCCACACTGACACTGTACAGAGGACAAACATATAAGTTTAGGGTAAATGCACCAGGACAAGGCCTCGCCATACGTACTAACTACGACACCGGTTCTCTGTTGTTTATACCTAGTAAAACATACCTAGCAGGTAGTCTTGTGGTCTATGATGGAAAACTGTGGAGAGCTATTAGAGATGTTACCGGCCTAGACACTAGCTCAATTACCATAGACAGTGAAGATTGGCAGTATATAGAACCAGCTAGTCTCGGTAATGCTTTAGACTACAGCAAAGGTATTACAAATAATGGCATAGAAAACGGTACTCTGACCTTTGAAGTCCCCTATGATGCACCGGATACACTGTATTATCAGAGCAAAATTAATCCCGACATGTTCGGTAGATTTGTCATAGCTGATATAGAAAGCAACAGCTTTGTAAATGTAGATCTTGAGATCGTAGGAAAAACCACATACACCAGCGGTAATGGTGTTGTGTTCAGTAATGGTATGATAGTGGAATTTATAGGTAATGTATCTCCAGTGCAATATTCTCGAGATACTTGGTTGGTAGAAGGCGTAGGCATTGCGATAACACTGACTAGATTCAACGATTTAACTGTACCTAGGTTGACCACAGATGTTCCTGAGGTATTGTTTGATAACACAGGATTTGACACAGAGCCGTTTGATGATGCATCTGAGTATGCTACATACAAAGACTACATCACTGTTGCTAGAAACAGTGCAGATAGAAATCCCTGGAGTAGATACAATCGTTGGTTTCACAGAAGTGTGCTAGAACAGGCTTATAAGAGCAGAGGTGAAGATTTCCCTGCTGCAGAATCGGCTCGCGCCAAACGTCCTATTATAGAATTCACAGCTGATCTTAGATTGTTTAATCATGGAGTCACAGCCAAGCAAGCTGTAGATTACATTGACACCAATACCACAGACATATTTTCAAATATAGAAGGATCTCCCGGATATAACATAGACGGTGAATTTTTGTTTGAAGGAGCCAGAATTCTTGTAGTAGCAGACACTGATCGTCTTGCCAACAATCGAATTTACACTGTTGGATTTATAACTCATAATAATCGTAGACAGATACATCTAACTTCCGCAGATGACAGCGATTCTCTCATAGATGAATGTGTGTTAGTGCGTCGAGGCACAGTGAATCGAGGCAAGATGTTTCATTACACAGGTACGGAATGGGTCGTTAGTCAAGCTAAAACTTCTGTAAATCAAGCCCCGAGATTTGATGTGTTTGATAAAAATTCAGTGAGCTTTGGAGACGCTGCTACTTATGCAGACACACAATTCCAAGGTTCAAAAATCATCAGTTATAAAACTGGAACTGGTAACGTTGATAGCGAATTAGGTTTTCGAATCAGTTATCTAAACATAGATAATATCGGAGATATACAGTTTGATTTTAACTGGGATACTGACACCTTTGATTATACCATTAATAAAATACCAGCAAATAAAAAAATTGCCACAGGCTTCTATAAAATAGCAGATATATATGCCAATGGATGGAGAGAATTATCCAAGGATTATCTACAACCTATAATAGACAGTCAAGTAGTAGATACTGCTACAAATACACTGAGATTTTTTACGGTAAAATGGGAAACAATTACTCAAGAGCCTAGAATCAACTTCTATGTGAATGGTGTAAAATATCAAGGAACATGGACTAGACAGCGAGAAGTATTTGAGTTTTCTACACAATTCTCAGTCAAAGATGTTGTAGTGATCAAAATATTGGTAGATCAAGAACCCGACGAGGGATATTACGAATTACCAGTGGGCTTAGAAAAAAATCCATTTAATGCAGAGTTAGCATCGTTTACATTAGGTCAGGCATTAGATCATATTTCCAGTGCAGTAGAATGGGATACAGATTTCATCGGCGCAATGCCAGGGTTTAGTAATCTCAAAGATTTAATAGATTACAAGCAACATGCCAAACGATTTCTCAAACACAGCGGAGTAGCTCCGTTGGCAGTTATGAGTCTCTGTGACAAGACACATAATATAATCAAGTCTTTACAATACGCACAAAAATCCTATACTGATTTCAAGAACAATTTGATCATACGATCTGTTGAAATTGATTTCAATGATTCTGTTCCCGATTTTCTAGACGACATCATTAATAGTCTAACATCGACTAAAAAATCCACTGATGCATTTGCATATTCTGATATGCTGGGTGCAGGCGCATATACCGCCATAACTACAACAGTTGAAGATACTGGTATAACAACGTTTGCTCTATCAGAAAAATTTGATCTACAAACTCTCAGCACCCGTGCAGTTTATGTATACTTAAACGGTCTACAGCTGTCTAACACCAAAGACTATGAGTTTGTATCGACTTTTGGATTTGTGCGAGTACTGGTAAATCTGCAAGAAGGCGACATACTGGAAATCAGAGAGTATGTATCCACAGCCAGTAATTATGTGCCGCCTACCCCAACGTCGATGGGCCTATATAAAAAATATCTTCCGATGAAATTTCTTGATGACACATACCAAGAACCTAGATTCGTGATACAAGGCCACGACGGTAGTATCACTGCTGCATATAATGATTTCCGCGACGACTTGCTATTAGAATTCGAACTTAGAATTTATAACAATATTAAGCAGCAATATGATACTGCGGTATTTGATATTGACGCTGTATTAGGCGGATACTACGGTGTTGGCGAATACGATAAGTCACAACTAGATGCTATAGTGGTTCAGGATTTTCTAAAGTGGATTCAAAATACTAATATTAACTATACTCTAAACGAGTATTTCGACAGTGAAAATTCATTCACTTATACCTATTCAAACATGACGGATCCCACTAAGACCAAAAACATTCCTGGTTGGTGGAGAGGTGTGTATCAGTATTTCTATGATACTGACAGACCACATCGCTGTCCTTGGGAAATGTTGGGATTTAGTGAACAACCTACATGGTGGGAAGCTGAGTATGGATCAGCCCCATACACCA
>Ga0164293_10001811_pt1 | contig 18001 bp, 15 predicted proteins | sample GEODES118metaG_FD_111487 | JGI IMG/M metagenome (GOLD analysis project Ga0164293, IMG submission 111487) | Eutrophic lake water microbial communities from Lake Mendota, Wisconsin, USA - GEODES118 metaG | ecosystem: Environmental > Aquatic > Freshwater > Lake | place: USA: Lake Mendota...
ATGATTATTGTTTAGAGCATTGATCCTCAATAATTTTCTTAATTCTTTTAAGTTCAATTAGATCAATCTGATTTTTTGGCTTGTTTACTGATTTTTTTGTTAAAATCAATTCATTTAAATACATAAAAGGTGTTTCGATTTCATATAGGATCGCAATGGATGTTATGAACATGAAATTCATTTTCATCAATTTGGTCATTGCATGAAATCGCTCAGTATAAGATCTTTATAAAGCTGTTTATAGTAAGTTGAGCTCAGGTTTTTCATGATTTGCTGATGGTTCCTGAATGATTATTTTGTCCTGCTTTTTTATATCCTTACTTATGATATTTAAGCAATTAGGTATTAAAAAACAAAACCCGTCTATGCTGAGGCAAGACAGGTTTTGAGAAAAAATATTTAAAAAATTATTCTGATGCAGGTTTTGATTCTTCTGTGCGATCAGGCCTTGGCAGTAAAGCTTTACGTGAAAGTTTTAATTTACCTTGCTTATCTACTTCAAGAAGTTTCACTTGAACAATATCACCTACATTCAATACGCCATCCATTGTTTCAAATCGCTTCCAATCAATCTCTGAGATATGTAGAAGTCCGTCTTTACCAGGCATAATTTCAACAAATGCACCAAAAGGCATAATAGTTTTCACTTTACCTTCATAAATCTCACCTACTTCTGGTTTCGAGGCTATTGCTTTAATTCGACTAACAGCTCTATCAATTGCTTCTTTATTATCTGCAAAGATTTGAACAATTCCTAAGTTATCTTTTTCTTCAATAGCAATGGTTGCACCAGTTTCGCGCTGCATCTCTTGAATGATCTTACCACCAGGGCCAATTACAGCACCGATGAATTCCTTATCAATCTTCAATGTAACGATACGTGGAGCATGGGGTTTATAATCTTCGCGAGGAGCGGCGATTGTTTTCTTCATTTCATTTAAGATATGAAGACGGGCTTCGTTCGCCTGCTTTAAAGCTGCGGTTAAAACTTCCCACTTTAATCCATTGATTTTTAAGTCCATTTGACAAGCAACAATACCTTTCTCGGTACCAGTTACTTTAAAATCCATATCTCCTAAATGATCCTCATCGCCAAGAATATCTGTCAGAATTGCATATTTACCTGTTTTTTCATCAGATATTAATCCCATTGCAATTCCTGAAACGGGTGATTTGATTTTAATACCTGCATCCATCAATGCTAATGTACCTGCACAAACTGTGGCCATAGATGATGAACCATTTGATTCTAGGATATCTGATACTACACGTATTGTATATGGGTTATCATCACCTGGTAATACCTTTTTTAAAGAACGCATTGCCAGATTACCATGTCCAATCTCACGACGACCTGTACCACGGTTAGGGCGAGCCTCACCTGTTGAAAAAGCCGGGAAATTATAATGTAATAAGAATTTTTGGTATCCATTAAAGAAAGCGCCATCAATCAGTTGTTCATCAGATTTAGCACCTAACGTTACTGTTGTAAGTGATTGAGTTTCGCCGCGTGTAAATATTGAAGATCCGTGAGCAGTTGGAAGATATCCAACTTCCGACCAAATTGGACGAACAGTTCTTGAATCACGACCATCCAAACGAATTCCTTCATCTAAAATGAGATTACGAATTGCATCATATTGTACATCATGATAATATTTTTTAGCTAGGGAAGCTGTAATATCTTCAACCTCATTACCTAAATCAAGGATAAATTCATTGATAACTTCAGAGAATTTATCGCTTCGCTCATGCTTAGAAGATTTTGATTTAGCTATAGCATAAACTTTATCATAAGTGGCTGCAAAAACTTTTTCTTTTAAATCAAGGTCGTGTATTTCGTGGCTATAAACTCTTTTTTCAGTTTTTCCAACCAATACTGTAAGTTCTTTTTGTGCCTGTACTTGGATAATGATCGCTTTGTGAGCAAATTCAATGGCTTCAACCATTTCTTCTTCAGAAATTTCATCACCTTCACCTTCAACCATCACAATATCATGCTCTGTACCTGCAACCATTAGTTCCATGCTGGCACGTTCAAGATCACTTAGAAATGGATTAATGATCAGTTTACCATCAATTTTAGCAACACGTACTTCTGAGATTGGCCCGTTAAACGGAATATCAGAAACAGCAAGTGCTGCGGATGCTGCAAGACCTGCAAGACAATCAGGCATAATATTTTTGTCGGCAGAGATCAATGAAATCATGACTTGTACATCAGCATGATAATCTTCAGGAAACATCGGGCGTAACGCACGATCAACCAGACGAGAGATAAGTACCTCATAATCAGATAATCTAGCCTCACGACGTAAAAATCCTCCAGGAATACGTCCTGTTGCAGCATATTTTTCCTGATAGTCAACTGATAATGGTAGAAAATCAGTTCCAGGTTTTGCACCAACGGTTGAGACTACTGTTGCCAATAACATGGTATCACCCATCTTTACAACAACAGATCCATCTGCTTGTTTAGCAAGTTTACCAGTTTCAATTTCGATCATTCGGCCATCGCCAAGATCAAATGTTTTTTTAATTGCGTTATAACTCATTTTTTTTAGTGGCGATGTACTTTTCCTCTTTTGAGTACATCTTCTTTTATGTTGATTTAATTTTTGACAAAGTAAAAAAGCCATCCTATGAACAAGAGGATGGCTTTGCAATTTTTTGCTAAGATTATTTTATGATATCTCTTAACTCTAATGCTTTGATAATTGCACGATATCTATTGATATCTTTTTTATAAAGATAAGCAAGTATTGCGCGACGTTTACCTACTAGTTTCTGAAGCGATAACTGTGTAGAAAAATCTTTCTTGTTTTGTTTCAAATGCCCTGTTAAATGAGCAATTCGAGCTGTAAATAATGCAACCTGACCTTCAGCTGAACCTGTGTCTGTTGCACCTTTTCCGTGTTTAGCAAAAATTTCTGCCTTGTACTCTTTACTTAAATACATTACCTGAATAATATTAAAGTGGTTTATAATTAATTAATTGCTCGCAAAGATATGGAAATGAAAGTTTAATTGCAAATAACTATTTGGTTTTTAGTAGTTAGTTTGTTTGTGATTTGATGGTTAAATAAAAATAGGAGATTATAAAATCACTTAGAAATCTAGATAATCTATAAAAATCTAGACGACATAAAGTTGTGTTTATATTTTAGTTCAAATTTTGTAGAGTTTACTAAAAACTAACAAACCAACTACTCAAAAACTAATCATTTCTTATTCTCATTTAATTGCCCGAATTTTGTTTGATGGAATCAAAACCCAGTTACAGTAGTTTTACATCTGAGTTCAAAGTCAGGCCGGATGATATTGATATGTTTAACCATGTTCATAATAGCACTTATTTTGATTATGTGCTTGCAGCCAGATATGAACAGATGGAAACCTGTTATAAAATGCCCATGGAAGATTTTCTTAAGATGGGTTTTGGATGGGTTGTTAGATCGGCATTTGTAGAATATAAGAGACCGCTTGGCTTAGGTGATATTTTTACGGTACAAACAGGTATAGAAACTATCAACTCCAAAGGTTGTCGTGTAAAATTTGAGATTAAAATCAACAAAACAGGAAAAATAGCATGTGATGGTTGGTTTGACTACGTTATGATTAATATTACCGACGGCAAAAGTATAAAAGTATCTGATGAAATGATCTCAAATTATTCTATTTAGTCTCTATTTTTCAGGGCCATTTCAATTAATTCACCATAAAAATCGGCAATATCGAGTCCCGCTGCCTTTACCTGTTGCGGAATAAAACTTTGAGCTGTTTGTCCAGGAATAGTATTTATTTCTACAAAATAGAAGTCTGAGTTCAAATCCTGAAGAAAGTAATCAATCCGGACCATGCCCTTACAGTTTAGTTTTTGATAGATTTCTATAACTATGCGTTCTACTCTCTCCTTTTCTTCTTCAGACATTCTTCCAGGAGTTATCTCTTCGGTGGCACCTGGCGTATATTTTGCTTCGTAATCAAAAAAATCATTTGAAGGGATAACTTCAGTACTTGGTAAAACACGAATTCCTTCAATGGTATTATAAACTCCTATTGAAAATTCCCGACCCTGAATAAATTCCTCCACAAGTACCTGACTGTCCTCGTTAAAAGCCTTTACCAATGCGTCAGGTAATTCAATAGCATTTTTAACTTTACTCATACCTATACTACTTCCACCATTATTGGGTTTTATAAACAATGGAAATACAAGTGAATCAAGTAAATGTTTACTTGAAGATGATGAGTTGTCAAATAATTGCACGGATTTGGCTACATGTAAATCCTGTATGCCAGAAACTATAGCTTTAGAATACCCTTTATTCATAGTCAATGATGAGGTTAAAGTATCGCAGCTGGTATATGGAATATTAAGAAGATCAAAATAACCTTGTAGCTTACCATCTTCGCCGGGAGCTCCATGTATCATTATAAAAGCTGCATCAAAAACAATTTTTGTTCCTGCTATTAATAAAGAAAAGTCGTTTTTATCTATCTGATGTTTTACATCACTTGAGTCAGTATAGTACCATTCATCTTTTAGGATAACTAGTTTAAAAACATCGTATTTATTTCTATCAATCTTGCTTTCAACGAAGGCAGAGCTCTTAAATGATATCACAGATTCACCTGTATATCCGCCAGTTACCAGTGCTATTGTTTTTTTCATTTGTGTTAATATCTTAACCGAAAAATAAACTAAAACTTGAAAATTTTACACTTTAAATGATTGAAAAGAGTAAAATCAATTTTTCAAAGATAAATTTTAAAACTATTCAATGATTGCTGTGCTAATATTTATCTTCGTTTATGCCGAACTAATAATTATTTTTGAGAAATATTATAATTAGTCAGTCTGAGATTTTTTGGAAAAATAAACGAATCCTCAGTTTCTTGCACTATTTCCTGTATTTAAAATAAAGAAAATCATAAATGAGTAAATTCATAGACTATCTACGTTCAAAGACCTTTAGGAAAAACCTCATTTTGGCCATAGGATCTATTCTGCTCTTCCTTATTATTATATTTTACAGTCTGGGTTTTTACACGCACCATGGCGAAGGTTTACCTGTTCCAAAATTAAAGGGTTTAACTATTGAAAAAGCTATTGAAATTCTTGAAGAAAAGGGATTAAGATATCAGATAAACGATTCTATTTTTCTAATTGATAAGCCCCCTGGCTTTGTTGTAGAACAAGATCCAGACCCAAATACAAATGTAAAAACAAACCGCACTATTTATTTAATTATAACTAGAGACGCGCCAAATATCAAGTTTCCCGATATTCAGGGAAGGACATATCTTGAAGTTCTTTCTATACTTAATAATTACCAGCTTAAAGTTGGTGACACCACTTACAGATCAGATGTTGCCAAAGATGTGGTATTGGAAGCCTTAATTGGCGGAAATATAGTTAGTAAAGGACAGTCAATTTCAAAAGGTTCTAATATTAACCTCGTTTTAGGAGATGGACTTGGTGCCAGTGAAGTTGATATTCCTAACTTATTAGGCTTGGATCTTAGCGAAGCCAAAATGGCTATCTTGGGTTCATCGCTAAAATTAGGAATTATAAGCTTTGAGGGAAGAGCAGATTCTATCAATACAAGAGTCATTAAACAATCTCCGTCAATCAGTGATACGCTGAGTAAAGTAAGTATGGGAACACAAATTGATATTGTTTTGGGTGGAAATTAAGAAAACTGATATCACTGCTTCAGAGTTCAAAAGACTAAATATTGAACCCTTACCTTTTAAAATTATTGATGTCAGGGAGCAAATTGAATTTCAAACGTATAACCTTGGTGGCGAAAATATACCATTGGGTGTTTTGTTAAGTAACCTAGAAGATATTGAAGATTGGAAAAATGAGGAGTTGATTGTCATTTGTCAGCATGGGTTGCGAAGTGAGACAGCGAGAAGGTTTTTAAGTAGGAATGGTTTTAAGAAGGTCAGAAATCTACATGGCGGAATTCTAGCTTTGAGGAAATTAAATAATTGAAACAGAATACATATAATGAAATTAGAAAAATCTAAAAGTTTAAGTTTTAAGTTAAAAGTATTTTTAGCGACTCTATCCTTGTTATTGGTTTTAATTGCGGCTACTGGTATAAATTATTATCTAAAATATTTTAAGCCAAATGTAACTGACAATCAAGAATACCTCTACATACCTACAGGTTCCAATTTTAAAGACGTATTTTCTATTATAGTTAATAAGGATATAGTTAAGGATACTATTTCTTTTCTAAACGCTGCCCAAAATATGGATTACCCAGTTAAGGTAAAAGCTGGAAGATACCGTTTAACCAAGGATATGAGTAATCGTTCTTTAATCAATATGTTAAAAGCAGGAAATCAGGAACCAGTGAATATAGCCTTTCAGAATGTCAGATTGAAACATACCCTTGCAGGAATGATTTCTAAAAAAATTGAAAGTGACTCTACCTCAATCTTGGGTTTACTTGACTCAGCTGCTTTTGTTGAAAAATATGGATTCAATACAGAAAACATCTACACTATGTTCATTCCAAATTCCTATGAAATTTATTGGAATTCAAACGCAGAAAAGTTCTTTCTAAGAATGCACGCAGAATATCTTAAATTTTGGAATGTTGATCGTAAAGCAAAAGCCTCAAAGATAAATTTAAGTCAGGCAGATGTTAGTATACTAGCCTCAATTGTAGATTCTGAAGCTTTGAATGATTCAGAAATGCCCCGTATTGCAGGATTATACATGAACAGGTTACTAAAGGGAATGCGATTAGAAGCTGACCCAACAGTTATTTTTGCGGCTAATGATTTTACAATACGAAGAGTGTTAAATAAACATTTAAGGATTAATTCTCCTTATAATACTTATTTGAACGAGGGGTTGCCACCCGGGCCAATTACAATGCCAAGTATTAACGCTATTGATGCCGTTTTAAACTATGAAAAGCATGATTACATCTATATGTGTGCCAAAGAAGATTTTTCAGGATATCATAATTATGCATCAAATTTATCACAGCACCTGCAGAACGCAAGGAAATTTCAAGATGCTTTGAACCAAAGAAATATTAAGAAATAATGTTCAGCTACAGTACTAAAATTCGTGTGAGATATGCTGACACAGACCAGATGGGTTATATGTATTATGGCAATTATGCTACATTTTACGAAGTGGGTCGTGTAGAAATGCTTAGGAGTTTAGGGTTGACTTATAAATCTATGGAGGATTCAGGTATAATTATGCCTGTTACAAACTTAAAATGCCATTACATCAAACCTGCATTTTATGATGAAGAGATTACCGTAAAAGTTTTTATTGACAAAATGCCATCCTTAAGGATTCATTTCCGATATGAACTTTTTAATGAAAGTGATGACCTCATCAATATGGGTGAAACTACACTTGTTTTCATAAATCAGGAATTGAATAAAGCTTGTTTGCCTTCGAAGGAATTTCTTGATAAACTTAGAGTATATTTTGAATAATTAGTATAAATGATCTGGTTACATCAAATTCTTCTGAAATTCAGACCATATTTTCTTTTGGTTGAGCGGACAAAAACTATCACACTCCCAGGATTTAGTCCACTTCCATTATATACCGTAGCCTCTTTTTTCTTTCAAGAAATAGTAAAGGACGAACTTATCAACAAAGCATCATCTTTGGCTTATAGCTTTATGTTGGCTATTTTTCCAGCAATAATCTTTTTATTCACGCTTATTCCTTATGTTCCGATAGACAATTTTCAGGAACAATTAATGAGTTTAATCGCATTGATTCTTCCGGCAGAGGCCTATGCAGCGGTCCAGGTTACTTTATTTGATATTGTAAAAAATCAGAATTCCAAACTTTTGTCTTTCGGTTTTGTGTTTGCAATCATATTTTCCACAAACGGAGTACATAATCTAATGGAGGCATTCAACAAATCATCTTTAATTATTGAAACCAGATCATGGTTTAAGCAGAGGTTGGTTGCGCTTTACCTAACTTTGTTGATTTTAATTGCATTGATATTTGCTTTGATAGTTATGACTATCGGTGAGTATGTATTAAACATTCTTAAATCAGAGTTTGGATTTGAGGAAACCTTTTGGATTTACATTCTTAATTTGGCGAGGTGGTCAATTATCATTGTTCTTTACTTCGTTACTATAGCACTTTTATTTCGTTACGGACCAGCACATTCCAAAAAATGGAAATTTTTTAGTGCCGGTTCATGGATGTCTACCATTCTTGCTATTCTCACCTTCTGGGGTTTTTCTTTTTACATTAATAATTTTGGAAATTATAATAAAATATATGGTTCAATAGGAACACTTTTGGTCTTGATGATATGGTTATATCTTAATTCACTGATAATTCTTGTTGGATTTGAATTAAATGCCAGTATAGACCTTTCAAAGCGAAGTATTAAAATAGTTAAGCCGGTTTACAATCGGTTTAAGAATCAACCACCTGAAGAAAAGCTTGAGAAGAAGCCAGATTAAGGTATATTTTAATATTCTTACTCACTCACTTACTGTTAGTTATCCTTATTAATTCAAAAAAGCTGATTTTTGTTTGGAGATTAAGCGCGGTTTTGTACTTTTGCCCTCGGAGAGCTGGCAGAGTGGTCGATTGCGGCAGTCTTGAAAACTGTTGAACTGTTAAAGGTTCCTGGGGTTCGAATCCCTAGCTCTCCGCCAGACAAAATGCTGTCCGCCCAAGGCGGATGGCATTTTTTATTTTGTAGCGACCGGAATGTAATTCCGGGGAGCGCAAAAATAAAAAATGCCAGGAGCGATAGCGACAACATTTTGGCTGAAGCCTCCCCCCATTGGGATCAGCGCAGCTAATCCCTAATATTATACATTAACTATGTTGTAGCGACCGGAATGTAATTCCGGGGAGCGCAGAAATAAAAAATGCCAGGAGCGATAGCGACAGTATTTGGCTTGAATTTTCTAATAAATAGTAAATTATTTATTCCCTAATACTCCAATTTTCCATTCATAAACCCTTTTAACGGAAGGGATTTCTTTCAATTGCTCTACTCCTGCTCTACTAAGGCTTGTTTCATTTACATTAACTGCTTCAAGGTGCTTCAAAGTAGAAATATGGGGAATAGTTGCATCGGTAATTGGATTTTTTTCAAGCCGAAGCTTTTCTAAATTGATTAGGAGAGGTAAAAAATCCAAATCCTTATCCGAAAGATTGCAACCTGATAAATTTAGCCAGATCACATTTTTAGCAATTGCTTTAAGAGCTGACTTGATTGATGTTATTTGAATGCCTTTGTCTTCAGGCAAGGTAATATCTAGCATAAGAGGCTGATGCTGCATTATCCTGATATTTAAGCCAAGATTACGTAAGCTATCAAGCAATTTTAAGTTGCTAAAACCTGGGATATTCGGATTTCTTAGTGGGTAATCAGAATCTGCAAATATTGCTGTATTGTTATTTTCTCCAATTTTTAAATAATTAGCGATGATCGGCTTAATTGTCTGGGTATATTTTAATTCAGAAAGCTTTTTTCCATTAACGGCCTTCCCCTTTTCTATCCACCATTGAATGATTTCTACTTCTTGCTGAGTCAACGGAGTTTTTCCATCGGTAGGCATAAATTCGTCGTGTTCAGGATCAAGTGTGATACGTTTATACAATTCACTTTCAGATAAAGAACCGGCGACAATGGCAGGTCCATTTTTACCTCCTTTTAATAGATCATTTAAAGTTTTCATTGAAAGCTCACCCTTCATTTTGCCATCTTTATGGCATTGTGAACAGCGCTGGATTAATAATGGATGAACAACATCTTCGAAAATCATCGCCTGTTCAACACTTGCGGGTTTGATTCTTTCTTGCTGGGCAAGTACCTCCAGCGACAAATATTCGGTACCGTGAGTCAATGTTCCACCCTGGTGCCCGGTATAGCTCATCAGGCCTACACTTAAAAGACAGAGAACTGTAAAAAATGATCGCTTAATTACCAGTAATTTTTTAAATGTTCCATCGCTGATCAGATATAATAAACCTGAGAACAGAGCCAATATAATACCAGAATTTTTATGGTTATTTAATGCGGTCGTTTCATAATCACCACTTAATGATAATAGATAACCTAAAATACAAGCGAATACAGCCGAAATAAACCCAAGCAATAGTATAAATGATACTGAGCTCTTTAGATGTGCATATTTCTCTTTATAGGAGATTATTTCAAATATACTGGCAAGCAAAAGAAAGCCAATTGGTAAATGAACAACAAGTGGATGCAGTCTACCTGAAAATAAAGCTATATCTAATAGCATAGATTATACCCTGGTTAACTTTATTGGTGATGAATTATTAGCATTCCACTGGCATACATAAATATTTTTATCCTCATCAATACAAACATCATGACAGTGCTGAAACATCTGCCCAGGTGCCTGCATAGTAGTCTGCAATACATTATTCTTATAGACTGGCGCATTACCTCCTGGATTGGAAATAACCTTGTTTGATGCATCTAAAATAGTTACAAAACCACTATTGCCTCCAATCATTTTTCCAGCTGCGTCATTAGACCAACAAACGCCGGCGTACACATTTTCGCCATCCATTACCGGACGGCAAACATGCATTCCTGGTAAATCAATTCGACGAATAAATTTTCCATCTAGTGTAAATACCTTGAAACAATTTTCCTCCCTGGATGTACAAATTAACGTTGGTAAATTTTTGTTTCGATAATCTATAGCCACACCATGCGCACAACGAAGATTCCAATCAGGATTTGTATTTTTCCGTCCGCCAAAATGCCTGATATATTGCCCCTTACTATTATATTGAATAATATAGTCTGATCCGTATCCATCTGCTACATAAATATCCCCATTAGGGCCAATTGCCGTTTCTGTTGGCATAAATTTTTCATCATCTTTATAAACACCAATTGTTTTGGGGTGTCCGATAGAAAATATTATCCTTCCGTTTAAATCAGTTTTAATTACCTGTCCTGCTTGAGCATTCCATACCCCTGATTTATTTTGATACCATCCACAATCTACAATCATTAGAAAATCCTCTCCACCTTCTTTGCTGATTGATAAACCATGTCCTCCTGGCCAGGCAGTTCCCCAATTATCCAACAGCTTACCGGATTTATCAAATATTAAAATGTTGTTATGGGTGTGATCTCCCAGCATAATTAGTCTGCCTTTACTATCCTGAACCATCTCGTGACAATTAAAAAGCGGATTGCTAGTGACACTTATTTTGGCCCAAGCTTTATCAACCTTGTATTTATATTCACCATGGCCTATTATTTCATCAGCAGCATTAGTGTAATCTAATGAATGAGATAACGCTACACTTGAACCAGCCATGCTAACAGCAGTTGCCATGCCTGTATTTTTAAGAAAATTTCTTCTGGAAATCATATCTATATGTCTCTATTTAATTAAAATATTATGAGTGTGAATAAAATAGCCACTTCTAGCTTAAAATATCTTTAACCACCTTGCCTTCAACATCAGTGAGACGAAAACGTCTTCCTTGAAATTTATAAGTCAACTTTTCATGATCTATTCCCATAATATGCATCAGAGTGGCATGAAAATCATGAACATGAACAGGATTTTTTACAATATTATAACTGAAATCATCGGTTTCACCATAACTGAATCCATGTTTTACTCCGGCGCCTGCCATCCACATACTGAAGCAGCGTGGATGATGATCACGACCATACTTGTCTGGCGATAATTTACCTTGAGAATAAACAGTCCGCCCAAACTCACCTCCCCAAATAACGAGTGTATCCTCAAGCAGCCCCCTTCTTTTGAGATCTTTTATAAAAGCTGCTGTTGGCTGATCGGTATCCTTACATTGCTTGAGCATGTTTGCCGGAAGGTTGCCATGATGATCCCAGCCCTGATGATATAACTGAACAAATTTTACATCTTTTTCCAATAATTTTCTGGCCAAAATACAATTTGCTGCATAGCTGCCGGGATCACGACTATCAGGGCCATAAAGATCAAATACCTCATCTGATTCATCAGCTGTAGACATCACATCAGGAATGGAAGTCTGCATACGATAAGCCATCTCATACTGAGCAATACGCGCGTCTACTTCAGGGTCACCATAAGCATCATTTTGAAGCTGATTTAATTTACTCAGGTATTCAAGCATTTCTTTTCTGTCCTTTCCTTCATAACCTTCAGGATTATCAAGAAACAAAACGGGATCTTTCCCTGCCCTGAACTGCACTCCCTGATGTTCGGATGGTAAAAACCCATTCCCCCACAATCTGGCATAAAGAGGCTGATCTTTTGCAGCATTTTTTGAAACAAGTACAATAAACGTAGGCAGGTTGGAGTTATCTGAACCTAAACCATAACTAAGCCATGATCCAATAGAAGCTCTTCCTGGTAATTGATTTCCAGTTTGAAAAAAAGTTAATGCAGGATCATGATTTATAGCTTCAGAATGAATTGATTTTATGATACATAAATCATCCACAACCTGAGCAGTATATGGCAATACCTCACTTACCCATGTTCTGGAATTTCCATGTTGATTAAATTTAAAGATGGAAGGAACAACAGGTAAAGTACTTTGACTGCCACTCATACCAGTCAATCGTTGACCCTGACGAATTGAATCAGGAAGTTCTTGACCGAATAAATCAACAAGCTTAGGTTTGTAATCAAACGTTTCAAACTGTGAAGGTCCGCCACTCATAAATAAATAAACCACTCTTTTTGCTTTTGGAGCGAAATGCGGTAAGGCTTTTAGTATTTCTTGCTCTAAGGATGCCGATGAACTTTCATTTGCGAGTGTATTAGTTAATTCTCCTAACACAGATTTTCCTGCCAATGAGCTTAGTGCCAAAGCACCCAATCCTAAAGATGTTTTAGTTAAGAAATTTCTTCTGTCCCAACCTTTATTTAGACGATCAAATTCAGGTGTATTTAATTTAAAAGGTTCCTTATGGTGGTGATCGCTCATATTATCTTTTCGTTAAAGTTGCATCTGAATTAAGTATGACACTTGCTAATACTGAATTTGCAGCTACTAAGGCAGGTTCAAGATCTTTATTTACTTTAAATTGTCCTGCCGACAGCCACCCTTTAGTTCTTTTTATATCTGCTCTGAATTTTTTTAATTCCTCATTCCTGAGTGATTTCAATAATTTGACTTCTGATACGGACGGCTGAATGCCTGTTAGTTTGCGGTAAACACTGATTATACCTTTAGTATCGTCTTTATTAATGGCAATTTCTTGCCCAAGTACTTTAGAAGCTTCAACAAAAGTTGGATCATTTAACAAAACAAGGGCTTGTAAAGGGGTATTTGTACTTTGTCTGCGAACCACACAATAACTTCTTTCTGTTGCATCAAAGGTATTTAACGTTGGATTCGGGACAGTACGCTTTGCCAATACATATAAGCTACGCCTGTAAACAACATCCCCAGTATCTGCAGTATAACTTGTGTTATTAATTTCCCACAAACCATCAGGTTGATAAGGCTTAATACTTTTACCACCAATTTTATTATTAAGCAGGCCACTAGCTTTTAATGCATTATCACGGATCATTTCAGCCTCCATGCGCTTTGATGGTCCATGAGAAAGAAACCTGTTCTCCGGATCTTTTAATTTAATATCTGAACTCGCTTTCGAGTCCTGCCTGTAGCTCGCCGACATAACAATAAGCTTACAAAGTTTCTTTGTATCCCAACCTGACTCTTTAAAGCTAAAGGCTAACCAATCCAATAATTCAGGATGACTTGGCAGTTCGCCCTGATTTCCAAAATCTTCTGAAGTTTTAACTAGACCTGTTCCAAAGAAATTTTGCCAGAATCTGTTAACGGCTACCCTCGCGGTAAGTGGGTGTTTATCATCTGTTAACCAGAGTGCTAACCCGTATCTGTTTTTAGGCAAATTTTCAGGAAAAGGAAGAATAGAATTTGGTGTATTTGGGAATACTTCCTCACCGGGACTGTCATAGTTCCCTCTGTTTAAAATAAATGTCTTTTTGGGCTCGGGTGAATCCTGCATGACCATTAATTCCCTGATTTTGTTGACCGAATCTGCAAGTTCAGTCCGAATTCTTTGTAATTTTTTCGACTCCAAATCTACTGTAGGATCAAGAACAGAGGTATAGTATTTGTTCAGTAAACTTAAATCAATTGATGATAATTGCGTCGGTTCTTTTTGAACCACAGTTTTCCAGGAAGCTCTGTTACCAATAATTTTTACCTCATAATCAGTCAATTCTCTATTGTAAACCAGAATATCATCAACTTGACCTCCTTTAAATCCTAATCCGCGATCCCAGGCACCAATTTGTAAACCGGGCTGCACTTTAGAATTCATCAGAATATCCTTCGTAAGCTGATCCATAGTAGTAATAAGCTTCTGTTCAGATCCATTTACAAAAAGCTTTAACCCATTGGCTCTGGAAGATCCATCATAAGTCATAGTAAGCTGCACCCACTGATTGCGGATAACAGGCCTTGAACTTATTCTGGATATCGCATTGGAAGGAGCAGCATGAGACATATTAACAGTCAATCGATCATCTTTCAAATACAAATGATAACCTCTGAAATTATATAATCGTTCAGCAACACATTTATGAAAAATTACACCCTCTTTAAAGTCTTTTGGGATGAATACACTGATGTTTACGCTGAATGGGTCTGATTTTCTAAATACTCCAATTTGATTTAAGTCATACCATTGATCACCATTTAAAACCAAAGCTTTACCATTATCCCTGTTTGAAAATACAGGTTTATCAATTGAAGAACTCTTTAAAATATTAACATTACTTTTAGGATAGATACTTTTAAGTGAAGCATTTGAAAAATTATAATGAGCCTGAAGTCCGGCTTTAGGAATTACTTCATTCTCTAATATTTTATAATTTTTAGTCCTTATCCAATTTTGAAATGCAATTCGTGAATCGGTTTTGGTCTTGTTTAATTTATCCTCTTGAGAGGAAATATTTTTATTTAGGTAATTCAGGATTTTTTCTTGTTGGTTTGTTGGAAGCAGAATAGTTGGTGAAGGCATAGCGTCGTCCCATGAAATCTGTCCTGCTTCTTTAACTTTATTAAAAAAACCATACAACTCGTAATAGTTCTTTTGGGATATCGGATCATACTTATGGTCGTGACATCGTGCACAACCTAATGGAATGCCCATAATAGCAACTCCGGCAGTATTCACTCTGTCTATTACATATTCGGTTTGGAATTCTTCTTCAATAATTCCACCTTCCATATTTTGTTGATGTATTCTGTTAAAAGCGGTGGCAATTATCATATCCTTGTTGGCTTTAGGCATTAAATCACCAGCTAGCTGCCATTGGATAAACTTATTATAAGGCAGATTCTGATTAAAAGATTTAATTACCCAATCTCGATACGGGGACATGTCAATTAACCTGTCTACAGTATAACCATGTGAATCAGAAAAACGAGCCAGATCAAGCCAATTTAATGCCATTTTTTCACCATAGTGTGGTGATTTAATCAATCGGTCAACCTGTTTTTCATAAGAATCAGGCGAGTTATCTTTTAAAAAAGCATTGATTTCATCAAGGCTTGGAGGAAGCCCAGTTAGATCAAGTGATAGTCTTCTTAACAAAAGTTCTTTTTTCGCCTGAACAGAAGGTTTTAATTTTTCTAATTCTAATTTTTTAACAATAAAATTATCTATCGGATTAACAATCCATTTTTCATCTTTCACCTCCGGAACCTTAGGTTTTTTCGGGCTAACGAACGCCCAATGAGGTTTATATTCTGCACCTTCCTTGATCCATTTTATTAGAATTGCTTTTTCTTTTGCTGAAAGACTTAGATTAGACTTTTTGCTAGGCATTTTATAATCAGGGTCATCGGATAAGATTCTGTGAAAAACCTCACTTCCATTCAAATCACCTGGATCAATTGCAACTTTACCCGGACTTTCAGGCAAATCATCAAAAGCAAATGAAGCAACATCTAGCCGCAAACCTGCTTTCTGTTTAGCCTGATCAGGGCCATGACAAGAAAAGCATTTATCAGACAGAATCGGCTTTACGTGAATATTATAATCAAGTTCATCCGGAAGGCTTGAATAGGCCAAATCAACATCTTTTGGTAGCTCTGGTGTACAAGATACCATAAAGAGAATAACAAATTGAATGGCAATAAATACTAATAGTCTATTCAAATAATTCATTATATAAATCTATTGTCAAGGTATCAAAATCTTCTACTTTAAAAAGGATAAAATATAAAAGAGAACTACAAAAGTTAAATTTAAATCAAAATAATCTTTTCTCACCATCTGTAATTAAGTTTCAAAAATTTTAAAACAATTTAAACTATCAAAATTTTTATATTTTTAAGTTTCAGTAAAATAATTTCGAGCCACTAATAAAATTCAGCATTCTCCAAAAACAATTTATATGAACGTACAAAAACTATTACAGTCTTTACTATGGCTTTCGTTAATAACTCTTTTAGGTGTTATAATACTCTATCAATTAAAACTTGAAACGGAAGCAAAAGTATTGACAGGCATATTCTTTGTTTTTCTTTTGGCAGGAATTAATTCTTCCGAATTTTTAAAGGGTTTTTCATTTACGATATGGGTTATTGCTGCTGCAACCTTAAGTATGATGTTTCCTTCTTATGTCACAGATATGGGAGGTTTCAAAACAGAAGTTCTTATAGTACCACTCATACAATTAATTATGTTTGGAATGGGTACAACAATGGGTGTTAAGGATTTCGTCGGAGTATTGAAAATGCCCAAAGGAGTTATAATTGGACTATTTTTACAGTTTACAATAATGCCTTTAATCGCCTATGGTTTATCAATAATGTTTAATTTTCCGCCAGAAATTGCCGCAGGTGTTATTTTAATTGGTTGTGTGCCCTGCGGAGTTTCTTCAAATATTTTAAATTTTCTTTCAAAAGGAAATCTCGCACTTTCCATTACGTTAACTTCCTTTGCGACATTAATGGCACCATTTGTTACGCCTTTACTGATGGAACAATTAGCCGGACAATTGATTCCAATTGATGTTTTTGCCATGATAATAAGCATCAGTAAAATGATCTTTGCACCACTTATTGCAGGAATAATTTTTAACAGAATCTTCGGAAACCGTGTAGGTTGGTTAAACGTCACAATGCCAATAGTAGCTATGGCTGCGAATGTTTTTATTATTGCGGTTATTGTAGCTGCGGGAAGGGACAGTTTATTAACAATAGGATTTTTATTGTTCCTGGCAGCAGTAATACACAATGCTATGGGTTTCCTACTAGGCTATTGGGGAAGTCGTTTATTCAAGTTGAATAAACGAGACAGTCGTACTATTGCCATTGAAGTTGGGCTTCAAAACGGAGGCATGGCAGCAGGAATAGCATTTGAGCTAGGCAGAACTGCAACAATGGGCCTTTACCCTGCGATTTTTGGTACATGGATGGATATATCAGGAAGTTTCCTTGCCAATTGGTGGAGAAAAACACCAGTGGATGATGAGAAAATAGTTGAGAGTTGAGTCCCGATGGCTATCGGGATGACAGTTGAGAATTAGGAAATTGAAATAGGATTTAGATAGCTTGTCAAAACGAAAAAATCCCAGATGATTTTAAATCATTCAAGTATTTTTTTATTGTTTAATTGATTTTGTCATGCCGGCAAACGCCCAATGTCATTATTTAGCATCTTAAATAATTGATTTATAGTATTTTATATTTTATAAAAGTTGTCATTAATTTGCTTTTTTAAAGTCTTATCCTTCCAAAATTAAATTTCTTAAAATTTAATGCCGCTCATAGCCGCGGAGGCCTATTTACTTTTTCCTTGATGAAAAAGTAACCAAAAAATCAATACAAAACGAAGCTTCCACCACTACAGGCCATACACCTGGCCCGCCGTTTTGTCTTCCCCCCACTTTGGAAAATACTGCTTCATTTAGAATTAATTTCTCCTTATCGAGATTCAAAGATTACTAAGATTAACGTTAG
>Ga0164293_10001813_pt1 | contig 17985 bp, 18 predicted proteins | sample GEODES118metaG_FD_111487 | JGI IMG/M metagenome (GOLD analysis project Ga0164293, IMG submission 111487) | Eutrophic lake water microbial communities from Lake Mendota, Wisconsin, USA - GEODES118 metaG | ecosystem: Environmental > Aquatic > Freshwater > Lake | place: USA: Lake Mendota...
ATGGCGTCGTTGACCTCGTCCATCGAGATCTCGGTGAGCTGACGACGTGCCGCCAGGATCGCCGCCTCGTTGAGCAGGTTGGCCAGGTCGGCGCCGGTGAAGCCGGGGGTACGACGAGCCACCTTGTCGAGATCCACATCCTTGGCAAGGGTCTTGCCGCGGGCATGAACCCCCAGGATCTGGAGACGGCCGTTGTAGTCGGGGCGATCCACCACCACCTGGCGGTCGAAACGGCCCGGGCGCATCAGGGCCGCATCCAGCACATCCGGGCGGTTGGTCGCCGCCACGATGATGATGCCGGTGTTGCCCTCGAAGCCGTCCATTTCGGTGAGCAGCTGGTTGAGGGTCTGCTCTCGCTCGTCGTTGCCGCCACCCAGACCGGCGCCGCGCTGACGGCCCACCGCATCGATTTCGTCAATGAAGACGATGCAGGGAGCATTCTTCTTGGCCTGCTCAAACAGGTCGCGCACGCGGCTGGCGCCGACGCCCACAAACATCTCCACGAACTCCGAACCGGAGATCGAGAAGAAAGGCACGCCGGCCTCACCGGCAACGGCCTTGGCGAGCAGGGTCTTGCCCGTGCCCGGAGGCCCCACCAGGAGCACACCCTTGGGGATCTTGGCGCCGACGGCGGTGAAGCGGTCGGGGTTCTTGAGGAAGTCGACGACTTCGGTGAGCTCGAGCTTGGCGCCCTCGATGCCGGCCACATCCCCGAAGGTCACCTGGGTCTGGGGCTCCATCTGCACCCTGGCCTTGCTCTTGCCGAAGTTCATGGCGGGGTTGCCGCCGCCGCCCTGGGCCCGACGCAGCAGGAAGAACAGGCCCCCCAGCAGCAGCAGGGGGAAAAGCAGGCTGCCCACCACCTGCTGCCAGGCAGCCGGCTCGCGGCTGGGCTGCACAGCGATGTCGACGTTGTGATCGGTGAGCAGCTTCAGCAGGTCCTTGTCGGGGGCAAGGTTGACCACGGCGCGGTCGCCATCGTTTTCGACCACCTGGGCCGTGCCCCGATCAGGGGAGATCAGGACCCGGGAAATCTCGTTGGATTCCACCGACTCCACGAAATCGCTGTAGCGCAGGGTGCGCTGCGTGCTTCCGGCGGGATCAGGGCGCTCCAGGAAGGCCGTGCCCAGGGCGAGAAACACAATCACCAGAAGCACGTAGAGCCCCGCATTGCGCCAGCGCTTCTTCACGGCAGCCGCCTCCCTGAGAAAGTAAGTAAAGGAATGTTACCCGGCTTCGGCAGCGGGCGTTGCCCTGGCAGACAAGCCTGCCCAGGCTCAGCCTGCCGACCGCAGCACTTCCACCACACTACGGAAGGCGAACCATTCGGGAATCTCCTCACCGCCCCGCAGCATCTGGCGGAACTGGGTGCCGCTCAGCTTCCTGACGTGCAGGCCGCGGGCTTCGGCGTGCTCGGCCGTCACGTAGCCCTCCTCTTCGGTGTACACGAGATTGAGGGAGGGGACGGTCTCCATCCCCAGCTCGGGGGCATTCTCGCGGGCGAAATCCTGGGCCTCATAGGGCCCGTAGAAGTCTTCGCCGCTCAGGGAAGACTTGCAGCCCGCCATGTCGCGGCCAATGATGAAGTGGGTGCAGCCGTAGTTTTTGCGGATGATCATGTGCTGCAGGGCCTCACGCGGACCTGCCATGTGCATCGAGTAGGGCAGATAGGCCCAGCGGATCCGGGGGTTGTCGACCTCCTCGGCCAGCCGCTCGTAGGTCTGGAAGCGCACCTCGCCGGCGATGTCGTCGTCCTGGGTGGGGCCGCAGGTGGGATGCACCAGCACCACGCCGCCTTCGCTGACGTTGGTGGCATGGAGCGCCCGGGTGAACAGCTCGTAATGGGCCCTGTGGATCGGATTGCGGCACTGGAAGGCCACCACGTCCTGCCCCTCGGGCAGGCTGGAGCGCACCTCCACGGGCGTCTTGCAGGGGAACACCCGCCGGGGCAACTCAAGCCCCTGAACGGAACCGCCCAGGTAGAAACGGCCCCGCTCACAGGCGACCATCCGCACGGCGGGATGCTCAAGCGATGTGGTGCCGTAGCAGCCCTTCGCCTCCTTCACCTTGTCGGGCTCCCAGCGGCTCTCCACCGTGAGCACCGCGAGATCCTGACCGCGGTAGGTGAGCAGCAGCCGATCCCCCACTGCAATGTCGGCCTCGTCGGTGTCGAACACGATCGGCAGGCCGAACAGCAGACCGCTGGTGGTGCGATGGTTCGCCACCACCGAGTCGTAGTCCTGCTGGTGCATGAAGCCACGCAGGGGCGAAAACCCTCCCACCACCAGCAGCTCCACATCGCAGGCGTTGCGATCACTGCACTCCACCACCCGGTCCACGCCGGCGCGCACCGCTTCGCGCTGCTCAGCCGGCACCATCAGATCCACCAGGCTGCCGCCGTGGGGAGCGATCAGGCCCTCGTGCAGAGCACGAACCTGGAACGGGGTGGTATCGACAGGATTCATGGGCAGGCCGGCGGGGGGCCGAAGGGGCGACGTGGGGATTCTCCCAGACCACCCACGGGCCCATGAAAAAGGGGCCTTGCGGCCCCGGAACGATTGCTGTCAGCAATGCGATGGCTGTGCAGAAAAGGGCTCAGACCTTCTCCAGACGGCCGAAGAGCTCACCGCTGATCTTGACGTCGACGGCCTGCTTGCCGCCCATGTCGGTGTCGGAGGGCTGGATGGCGGTGAACACGCCGGCGAATTCACCGGTCTCGGCATCCACCTTGGTGATCGACAGGCTCATCGAACCGGTGCCATCGATGTAGCGCTTGACGTTCTCGTTGATCAGCTCTTCGTCATCGCCGGCAGGCACCAGACCCACAGCGCTGCTGTAGCCCGTGGTCAGACCCCGACCCTTGGGATCGAGGAAGTTGCTGGTGCGGTAGCTGGGAGCGCGGTAGTTGCCGGAGAAATCGGTGCTGGTGGAGATGGAGGCACCGTTGGCGGTGGCCACCAGCTCCTTGCTGGAGAAGGTGAAGGGCACTTCCTCACCACCGGGGAGCAGCACGGTGATCGGTTGGAAGTCGATCCCGCCCAGCTCGGTGAAGGTGAGGTTGTCACCGGCCACCTTGAGGTCGCCGTAGACCTGATCAAGGCTGGAGGTGTAGCGGGTGAGGATCTTGCCGGGCACGAACTGGGCCTCCTGCCGCTTGTTGGCAGGCTCGCCCTTCACGTAGACCTCGGAGGGGTGCAGGCAGATCTCACGCAGCTGATAACGGGCGGAGCCATCGAGAGGGATGGTGCCCCGGGCCGAATCGGGCAGGGTCGGGCAGTCGTTCGCCCGGCCGGTGTTGAGGATGTCGTCGTAGGTGATGTTGGCCCGATCAACGGCCTTCGCCCCGCCGCTGCATGCGGTCACCAGGGTCAGACACAGCGCCAGCATCAGAGCCAGCAGGGGACGGAAACGCATGGGGAGAAGCCGCAGAGACGGAAATGGGACTGCGCTGCAGCGGATCCTACCGGTGGAAAACGCCCGGTCCTGATAGCTTGCGCTCGCTCTCAACAACCTGTATGAGAGACCGATGATCCAGAACCTTGATACAGACGCGGGGGCGCTTCCCGCACAGGAGCAGATCCAGCGGGGGCTCGACGAACAGCTGGCGGCCCTGGAGAGCCTGGCCCTGCAGCTTCAGGACCAGCCGCTGGCCCTGCTCGACCTGCTCCGCAGGCTGGAGCGGCTGCATCGGTCGATTCAGGATGGTGCCTTCCGCAACAGCCTTCCGGAGAATCGCAACCAGCTCTTCCAACTGCTGAGCGAGATGGAACAGAGCGGCGGCTGGCCCTACATCCCGCGCCTGCAGCTGCGCACCTTCCTTGATCTGCTGCAGCGGGAGGAACCCGACCCGGAAACCGCGACAGGCGATCCCGAAGACTGCGATCCCCCCCTGGCGGCCTGACTCAGGCTTCCCTGATCAGTCCTCGTCGAAAGGCTCCTGATCCACCAGGTGGACGTAAGGGAGCGCCAGATCGGGCCGGTGGATTGCCAGGGCCCGCAACAGGTGCCAGTCGGAGAGGCCGGCAAAGGGGGAGGGATAGTCGTCCTCCTCCAGCCGCTCGGCCAGCTCGGCGATCGACTGCTCATCAAAGCCGGCCAGCAGCTCCGGCGTGATCGGGGCGGGCGTGGCCGGGTCGGACGGGATCGGTTCTGGGGGTTGCACCACGGGATCGACCGCGAAGGGCTTCGAGGTGATAATTGCAGGCGTCGGGGAATTAGCTCAGCTGGTAGAGCGCTGCGATCGCACCGCAGAGGTCAGGGGTTCGAGTCCCCTATTCTCCATTCTGGACCAGGGCCTGAAAGGCTTGATCCCGGTAGGCCGCTAGGTCGTGGCGTCTGGACTGACCCGCTTGGCCAGGGCACCGGTGAGGTTGCGCAGCACATCAGAAACATCGCCTTGCTTGAGTTCCACGCTGATCAGGCTGGGGCCGTCGTCGATGGCCAGCAAGCTCGTCAGGGCGTGGTCCAGCTCCTCCTCGCACCGGACGCGATGGGCGGCCTTGAATCCGTAGGCGCCGGCGAGGGCGACGTGGTCGACCGGCTGCACATCATTGAACGGGCCATCGAGCATGGGCCGCTCGGTGCCATAGCCGCCGTTGTCCAGCACCACCACCAGGGCGGGAATGTGATAGCGCGCCAATGTCGCCAATTCATTGGCGCTCATCAGGAGGGAGCCATCGCCCGTCAGCACCAACGGCCTGACCCTGGGATTGCCGGAGCTTCCCCAGGCGCCGATGGAGGCCGGAATGGCAAAGCCCAGGGAGGCCCAGTAGGCGCAGGCCAGGAAATCACTGGCGGCAGGCAGGCGCAGGTCGGCGGCGGCGAAGAGGGCATCGCCTGGGTCGACCACCACCACCGTGTCGGCAGTGAGGCGGGCATTCACGGCGCTCACCAGCCGTCGCACCGTGATCGCCACCCCAGCCTCAGGCTCGAATGGGGCCGACTCCGCTTGGGGTGATGGGTCGAGCGCCGGAGGCCTGGTGCCGGGGGCAGGGGCCTCTCGCCACACCTGCAGCAGGGCCACCGGATCGAGGCTGTCGAGGTCGCCCTGGTTCCAGCGCAGGCCTTCGGCCATCTCCACCCGCACCACCTGGTCCGCCTGCAGCTGCATGGTGAAGATGCCCGTGTCGAGATCCTGCAGGGGCATCCCCAGAATCAGCAGGCCATCGCTGCCTTCCACCCGCTCGCGCACCGCCGCGGGGCCGGCGGCCCCTTCGTAGAGGCCCAGGCAGAGCGGGTGACGCTCATTGAGGAGGGATTTGGCACTGAGGCTGGTGGCGAAGGGCCAGCCCTCCCGCTCCAATACCTCCAGGAGAGCGCTCTGCAGGCCAAAACGGTGCAGTTCGATGCCCGCCAGCACCACCGGCCGTTCCCGGCTGCGCAGCCAGCTGAGCAGCTGTTCGGCCCGTTGACGGTGCAGGGGCGCCACGGCGGGCGCCGGGGCAGGAGGGGCCGGCGGGACGAGGGGCCAGGGCAGGGGCCGGCCGAGGCAATCGCGTGGCAGTTCGAGATAGCCGGGGCGGGACTCCCTTTGCATGGCGGCCAGCACCTTGGTGATGTCACCGGCGGCGGTGCGCCCGGAATCGAGCCTGGCCGTTTCAGCGCAGACCTCATTGAAAAAGCGCTGCTGGGTGTCGGAGGCGCGGATGCTGTGGTGCAGCAGGACATGCTCATCCGATTCCCGCACCCCGGGGGCGCCGCTGATCACCAGAACCGGTGACCGTTCTACATAGGCTCCCGCCACGGGATTGAGCAGTTTCAGCGCCCCCACGCCGTAGGTGACCACCGCCACCCCAAGACCATGCAGGCGGGCATGGGCATCGGCGGCGAATCCTGCCCCCTCTTCGCCCGCCGTGCAGACCATCTCGATCGGCGACTTCTCGAAGCGATCAAACAGGCCCAACACATAATCGCCCGGCACGCCATAGACCCGGCGAACACCACGCTGCAGCAGGGCCTCAATCAGGGCATTTGCTATATCCATAGGGGCCTGCGTGGAGTTTCCCTGATTTCGTGGAAAGCGTCAGGGCTCCGTAGTGGACAGCGTACAAGCGGCGCGGAGTAATTAAGAATTCAAACGACTTGCCTCCGGTTGTCGTCACTGCCAACGTTGCGCTGCTACTCCTGCCTCGGCTTGCCAAAGGGCAGGGGTGGCAAACCATAGAAATCACCCTGAATCATCAAAAGAAACCGCACTCCCGAAAATGATGCAAATCCTGCATTGTTTTCCGTTATCTAAAGGTTGGTCTTAGCAGCAGTGGGCTGCCTGATCCGAGAGAGACCGCTAGAGATGAGCTATCAGCCCAGTCACTCACTTGCATCCCGCCAGCTACTTCGAGGCTGCAGCCGGCTTCCCGCCACTTCCGTTCCAGCTGGCCTGGATGGAGCTGGGGGAAGCGGCGCCGATCCGCACTCTGGAGGCGCCCACAGGCCTGGGCAAGACCCTCGCCACGCTGGTGGGCTGGCTATGGGACCGCCAGCAACGGCCTGAATCCACACCCCGGCGACTGGTGTATCAGCTGCCGCTGCGGACCCTCACCGAGCAGATCGCGGTGGAGTGCCGGGCGGTGATGGCCCGGCTGGGGGTGGCCATCCCGGTGCATGTGCTGCGGGGCGGCCAGATCGAGAACGACTACGCCGACGCCCTGGCGGCCGAAGCGGTGATCGTGGGCACCCTGGATCAGGTGGTGAGCCGCCAGCTGATGCGCGGCTACTGCTGCTCGCGCTGGAGCTGGCCGCGCCATTTCGCGGCCCTCAACACCGATGTGCGGGTGGTGGTGGATGAGACCCAGCTGCAGGGGGCCGCAGTGCGCACGGCCATCCGCCTGCAGCAGCTTCACCAAGAACTGGGTGGCCCGGCGCCACGGGAGCTGGTGCTCTGCTCCGCCACCCTCGATGCCGCGATCCTGCCGGCGGAGACCCCTCGCCATGGCCTGAGCGATGCCGACTACGGGCATCCGGTGGCTCAGCGGAAGGTGGGGCGCGCCAAACCGCTCACCCTGGCCGGCAACGCCGATCCTGCGGCCTTGGTGAGAAGCGATCACCAGGAGGGAACGCTCACGCTGGTGGTGGTCAATCAGGTGCGGCGCGCCCAGGCGATCGTTGCCCAGCTCCAGGGCCTGCCGACCCTGCTGCTCCACTCCCGTTTCCGCCGGGCCGAACGGCAGGCCATCGAAGCCCAGCTGCGGGAGTTCCGGGGCGTGGTGGTGGCCACCCAGACAGTGGAGGCCGGGATTGATCTCGATGCCCGGCTGCTGATCACCGATCTCTGCCCCTGGGCGTCGTTTGTGCAGCGCTGCGGCCGGGTGGGCCGCAACAACACCTACGCCGATGCGGCGGTGATCGTGGTGGAGCCGGCCGAGGAGCTCCCCTACGGCGGCGCGGAACTGGCCGAAACGCGGCGCCGGCTGGATCGCCTGGGCGATGCCTGCGTGCGCAACCTGATGGCTGTGGAGGCTCCGGCGCAGCCCGGTGAGGGCCTGCCGCTCACCGAGCAAACCTTCCACCAGCTGTTCGATACCCACCCGCAGGAAAACGGCGACATCGACATCACCCCTTATCTCCGCGTGGGCGAGATGCGGGACGTTTCCCTGCTGTGGCGTAACCAGCCAGGCCCGGAGATGGCGGCGGCAGGTGATCAAGAGCTTTGCCAGGCGCCCCTGCGGGCAGCGCAGCAGCGCTTTGCCACGGTCTGGATTCCCCGCGGCGATGGCTGGGTGGAGATCCCATCAGGGCAGCTGAGTGTGGGGTCCGTGGCGGCCGTGCCCTGTGCTGCCGGTGGCTACGACCCTGCACTGGGTTGGCTGCCGGCAAGCACGACAGCCGTGAGGGAGATCCAACAACCAGAGGAACGCGGCGCCGCAGAAGACCGCAGCAGCTTCGGCTGCTCAGTGGCCGTGACCCTGCCCCAGCACCTGGGCGACGCCCGAGAAGAAGCCGCCGCCCTGTGCGCAGCTCTGGCCATCTCCGAGCCTCTCACCGAGAAAGTGGAGCGGGCGGCATGGCTGCACGACATCGGCAAAGCGCATCCGGTGTTTCAGGCCACGATGCGGGCCAATGGCTGCGGCGAGGGCCAGTGGGCCAAGGCTCCTGGATGGGGGAGCCGCCATGGCCGGCCTGGTTTTCGCCATGAGCTGGCTTCCGCTCTGGCGGCCCTGCAACTGGGGGAAGAGCCGCTGGTGAGCTTTCTGCTGATGAGCCACCACGGCAAGATCCGGCTCCAGCTGCAGCCTTACCCCTGGGCGCGGGATGGACCGCTCCATGGCATCGAGGAGGGCGAGATCCTCCCCGCCGTGGCCGGTGTGAGCGATGCGATGCCGCTGCGCTTTCCCCCCACCGGCCTGGGCAAGGGCTGGAGCCCTCTATGCCGGCGCCTGCTCCAGCACCACGGCCCATTCGAGCTGGCCTGGCTGGAAGCGGTGATCCGTGAGGCCGATGTTCGCGCTTCCCGCCGCTGGCAGCTCCCCTCCCCCCACTGACAACTCCCTGACACGCCTCCCTTCGCCATGCAACACAACCTGAGCCTGAGATCGATTCTTCCCACCTTTGTGCCGGCAGGCTTTGTGGATGTGGGCCACAGCACCGTGCGCGATGCCCAGAGCGGCAAGACCCTGGTGATCGTGGATTCGGTGCAGTCGATCGCCAACCATCTGGAGGCCACGATCGTGGCGCAGCCGGGGCAGGTGATCGCCGGGCTGGAAGCGATGCCGTACCTGCGGCTCACGATTACCGATCCCCATGGCCGCACCCGTGTGACCAGCAGCCTGGAGCTGCCGCATCGGCTGGCCTCCGGTTGGTTCTGCCGCTCCGCCGATCTCAAGCCGTTTCAGCAGGAGCTGGCCAGGCGGATCCTTGATGACGGCATTGCGGCAGCGACCTTCCACTACTGCCCCAACTCCCTGCTGCACGGCGTCTTCTATAGCCAGCTGGCGGGCCTTGACCCCAACGTGGCCAAGACTCCCCGGCTGCTCACCGCCGAGGTGGTGGCGCGGGGGGCCCAGTCGGTGGCCGATGGCGGCGTTGCCAAGGATCCCCTCTTCCCCTCCGGCGATGGATTCGATGTGGAGGGCCTGGTGGGTGAGAAGGCCACCGCAGCAGAAGTGGGGGCCGGCTACATCCCCTTCCGCCATCAGGCCTTCATCGCCGAGGAGATAGAGCTGGCGGTGTATCTGGCCGAGGGCCGCATCGAACGGATGCCCCTCCCCGATCCAGCCCGGGAGGTGCTCGCCCTGCTGGCACGCCTGAAGCTGGCTCGGTTGCTGGCGACACCACTGGATCTGCGGGCGCACTGCATCTTCCAGGCGGAGCAGGTGCCGACGGAACTGAGTGATGCCGCCGGCCTGCTCGCGGCGCTGCAGGAGAAGCTGGGCGCCTGCCGCAGCCTCGGTCTGCTGGCTGATCCTGCGGTCACGGAGTTCGCCCTGACCCTCGGTGCCGCCAAGGAGAAGGGCAAGAAGGGCAAGGCCAGCGCTGCAGTGGCTGCCGCAGCTACTGAGGAGGAGGGCTGATGGCCACCACCATCCGCATCACCCTGCTCTCGGGCCGCTACGGCGCAACCCCCTGGGGCCGCAGCGAGCACGAAGGCCAGGTGGAGTACCCGCCTTCGCCCTGGCGCCTGCTGCGCGCTGTACTGAACGGTGCCTTTGCCCTCTCCGGGTCACCCGACCAGCTGCCGGAAGGAGTGGAGGCGCTGATCGCCCTGCTGGCCCAGGAGCCGCCGAGCTATCACCTGCCCTATGGCGAGTTCGGCCAGATCCGTGGTTTCCGGCCCGTGTACGGAAATGAGCCGGTACCACCGCTCGATACCTTCGGTGGCGGCTACAGCCAGGCCAAGGGCAAGCGGCGCTCCTTCATCGATTCCTTCCTGGAGCTGGGCCAGGGCGCCACGCTGCACGTGAGCTGGCCGGTGGATCTCGATGCGGAGCAGGAACGGCTGCTGGGTGCCTGCCTGGCAGGCCTGAGCTACCTGGGCCGGGCGGAGTACCCCGCGATCTGGCAGGTGGTGCCGTCCATGCCGCCGGCCAACTGCATGCCCGATCCAGCCGGCACCCTCTCGGTGCTCACCTGTGGGGAGGCGGAGGTGCTGGAGGGCCTCCAGATGAACGCACAGCAGGGGCGACAGGAGGGTCGTCAAAACCTGCCGGGGCAGCGCTGGCTGGCGTACCGCTACACACCCGAGCGGCCGGCCGTGGTGAGCCATGGCTCCAAAGCGCCTGCGGTGAACAGGGCGCTCTATGCCTTCCTCCCGAACCACGCGATGCCGTCGTCCGCCGGGATCGCCTGGACTGATCGATTGCACCGTGCCCTGCTGCGCACGGCGCCGAGCTCAACGCTGTTCGCTGGCTTGGCCGGCGGACAACCGCTCGGGGAAGACCAGCGGGCCTGGTACTGCTGGCATCAGGGCGAAGGCGCGATCAGCGCCTTGGAGGTACGGAGCCCGCAGCCCTTCACCGAGATGGAGATTGAAGCGCTCCAGTCACTGCGGCGCCTCTACGGCCGAAGCGGCGTGGAGGTACCGCTGAGGCTGATGCGACTCGACCATGCCCCCTTCGGCAGCCACCGGCAGCTACGCACCGCCACGCCGATGCTGCTCTACACCACACCACGGGGGGGAAAGGTCCAACGCAGCCCGGGAGGCCAGGCGATTCAGTCGTTGTTGTGGGGCCTGGGCGAACAGGGCAAAATCGACCCCGTCCTGTACAAAATTGAGGGTGAATCTCTCTGCGTGAATCATCCGAACCACGGGCGAATCGCAGCGCGGGTGCTGGATGTGGTGGATGGGCCGGGCATCAACGGCCGAGGCGAGCGCAAGGCGGCATCCGGGCTGGGCTTCCATGTGGAGCTTCTGGCCGAGCGAGGGATACCAGCGCTCGGCATCGGCTGGGGCCGTCACTTCGGCGCCGGGCGGCTGGAAGCGGTGGCATGAGCGCGCACCCCTGCCGATCGCCGAAAACCAGCACCAGAGCGTGAAGCTGCGCGCTCCCATGCGGTGCAATGGCTCTGGGTCTGCATCTGATTGGTTGCCGAGGCCTGTGAAGACACCCAGACTGGAGCTGCGCGCAAATGGCCCTCCAAGCCCTTGCGGTATCTGGTCTGTTGAGGGCCAGAGTTCCGGATGGCTTTGCTATCCGGGGAAGTTGAAACCGGCCCTGACGGGTGGCCTCCTGTTTCAGGAGAACGGGTTCCGGATGGCTTTGCTATCCGGGGAAGTTGAAACCAGAACCTGAGCATCATCCACGGCCGCCCCAGCTGGTCGTTCCGGATGGCTTTGCTATCCGGGGAAGTTGAAACTCGAGGATGCGCAATGCCGAGGCCGCCATCAGAACGGCGGTTCCGGATGGCTTTGCTATCCGGGGAAGTTGAAACTGGTGAGCGCTTGCAGGCGCCGACGACTACGAGGGGATGGTTCCGGATGGCTTTGCTATCCGGGGAAGTTGAAACATCAATCCGCAACCAAGCGGATAGTGACCGGCGAGCCCCGTTCCGGATGGCTTTGCTATCCGGGGAAGTTGAAACGACAGGTAGCGGCAGTCCTCGCAGGGGCGCTTGCACTGGTGTTCCGGATGGCTTTGCTATCCGGGGAAGTTGAAACCATAGGGAAGCCCGGGCATAGGGAAGCCCGGGCATGTTCCGGATGGCTTTGCTATCCGGGGAAGTTGAAACTTGACGGCATGGACGCCGGGCGGGGTCGGGTAGGACGTTCCGGATGGCTTTGCTATCCGGGGAAGTTGAAACGAGTAGATCGCCTGGGCCTCGGCGTCAGACAGCGGCGTTCCGGATAGCTTTGCTATCCGGGGAAGTTGAAACATCCGACTGCAGGGCTGCCCGGTGGCCTGCCCTGGGTTCCGGATGGCTTTGCTATCCGGGGAAGTTGAAACTGGATGAACGATCCAAACGGTGAAGCCGATCTGGTGAAGTTCCGGATGGCTTTGCTATCCGGGGAAGTTGAAACAGAAGAGCTGTCCAACTCCAGGGAAACCACCGAACGGCAGTTCCGGATGGCTTTGCTATCCGGGGAAGCTGAAACAGCACAGGCAAGCCGGCCCGATCGGGGCCGGCCGGGGTTCCGGATGGCTTTGCTATCCGGGGAAGTTGAAACAGTCCCGAGCACCGCCTCGCCGCCGTGCGGGTGATCCTGAGTTCCGGATGGATTTGCTATCCGGGGAAGTTGAAACGAGGTGGGCGTCTGATGCTGGCCCTACCCGCCGGCAAGGGTTCCGGATGGCTTTGCTATCCGGGGAAGTTGAAACATGAGCCCCTGGCGAATCAGGCCCATGGCTTTGCCATCCGGTGAAGCAGAGACACTAACGCTAGACACTGCCAAAACTGCAGGCAGGTCAATCGATCCGAACAAACTTGTAAAATAAACTGTCTATCCGGGGGGCAATGAACTTGCAAACTGGTATTACTCAATCTATTCCCAAAGGATGTGCCAGGCCTTTCGTCCTTACCGTGAGATCGGCGTCTGGTCGACCCATCATCCGCAAGGAGGGAAGCGAGTGCCAGCGCCGCTGATGTGAAACCCAGGCCACCGGCTGCCAAAACAACGCTCAACCAGACCTGACATTGCTCCTCGATCGATGGAAACCAATCTCTCCTCCACACCCTTATCGAGCTATCTCTCCGCCCTTGGCTTGCTCAAGATTGCTTCGACCCAGCTTCCCGGCAGCGCTGCGGCGGGTTCCTGGAGTGCGAGTCATTTCCAGCTGGAGATTTCTCTCTCCCCTTCCGAACTGAGCGTGTTCCTGGCAAGCCGCTACCAGCCATCGCCATGCCTGACGCCATGGAACAAACCCAAAAGCGGCGGCCCCGGCTTTCTGGAGGGCCAGGTGCCTGCCGCTATCGAGGCCCTGCGTGATCCTCGCTTTGGGGAGCTGCGGCGGGTTGCCGCCACTGCGGCGCGGGTGATGCCCCAGTTCGTGGAAGGCGGCAAGGTGAAGGGGGATGCCAAACGGCTGGCCTTCGAAGCCCTGAGCCGTGAAGCCCAGAGCGATGCCTTCGCCGCCTGGCTGCAGATCTGCGCGGTCACTGGCGTCGATGCCAAGGGCAAGCCCTACGTGCGCTACCCAGCCCTGCTCGGAGGCACCGCCGGTTTCCTGGCGGCCGACTTCGGCGATCAATTCGTGGCTTCCCTCGCCACTGCCAAGGCCGAGCATTTCGAGGCTGCGATCTTCGGCTCCAGTTCGCGGAATGTGCTTCTCAAGGCAGGCAACAGCCTCATCTATGACCCCGCCGGCCGCGGCGATGGGCAGCAGGGGTATCGCGTGGCCATCAGCGATGTACTGACCACCACCGCCAACCCAGCCGAACTGATCCTGCTGGCCGAGGGCATGGCCTTCTTCCAGGGCTACGCCACCACGATTCAGCAGGAGGGGAAGGAAGAGGGCGGAGCCCGCCAGGCCAGCTTCACTCTCGCCGTGGCCCACAACGCCTCTGGCCACGCCTCCAACAGCTGGCTGGAGAATGAGGGGCAGCCGGCGGAGGAGCTGTGGTGCCCGATCTGGGAGGAGCCTGTGACCTTCCAGGAACTGCGCGACGAACTGGCCCGCGTCGCCCTGCTGCCCTTGCCACGACAGCTCCGCACCGGCACCGACTTTGCCCTGTTCGCCTCCCAGCTCGGCCGGCGCCATGGCCTCTCCGGCTTCGCTCGCTATTGCTTCCCGCCACGGGTGGGTCAGGGCACCAAGATCCCCTCGCTGATCGAGGTCTTCCCCCTTCACGACGACCAGGAAGATCGCAGCGATGCCCTCGCTGGTGTAGCGGGATTCGCGTCCACCCTGCGTCGGCGCACCGCTGATCGCTCCATCCCCACCAGCTACCGCAACAGCGCCGAACGGGTGGTAGCAGAACTGGAGGCGCTCTCAGGCGGTGGTGGCTCCTTCACAACCCTGTTGCGCCACCTGGTGGCCTGGCGGCGGCAGGAAGACCTCAAGCCGGAAGAAGGTCGGCTCAAGCGCTTCAGCAAAGACAAGCGCGAGCTGCCGCCCCAGTGGTTCGGCCTGTTGGAACGCGAACTGGAGGGCCCCGAATGGCGTCTGAGCCTGGCGCTGGCCACTGGCATTGCCTACGCCCCGCTCCCAGATGTTGTCCTCCTGCTGAATGACCGGATCGATGCAGACCTTCTCCGCGATCTCCAGGAGGGCATCGCCTGGATCGATCCCGCTGGTCTGCCCCCTATCCCCCAACCCGAGACATCACTCCCCTGGCTCCCGCCCGACTACCTCGCCGGTGTTTTGCTCAACCAGTGGCACTTCGATGCCCGCAGTCCCGTTGAGGGCGATCGCGCCCGCTGGCGCGAGCTGCTGCTCGCCGGCCGCCCCGAGGAAGCCATGGACGTGGCCCTGCAGCGCCTGCGCGTGGCCGAGGTGGTGAGCTGGCCCTGGCCTTCCATCACCGCCAGCGATCCACAGCGGCTGCTGCGGGCCGTGGCGGTGCGCATCAATCCGATCACGCTCGGGCGGGCCTTGCAAAGGGGCTGACCAAGCGAAACTGGGTTCTGCAAGCAACCGGAACCGATGAACTGGAGCAGTGAGGCCGAACAGCAGCTGCGGGAGGTGCCGTTCCTGGTGCGGCCGGTGGTGAGGCGCCGGATCGAATCGATGGCGGCAGAAGCCGGCCTATCTGCAGTGGATCTGAGCTTCTATGAGCAGGCCAAGGCGCGCTTCGGCCAGAAGTGAACCGGCGATGCGGTAAAAGGGGGGGTTGAAGTCGTACCTCATCGATGTCGCAGTCCAAGCGTGAGCAGGTGGTGAGTCATCTGCGCTACATCCGCCAGGAGCTCCGCGAAATGCACCAGGGCGTCATGGAGGACGGGCTGCTTCCCGAAGCAGGAGAAGTGCGGGGCGTGATGGCCCAGATGGAGGCCCTGCTCGAACTGCTGGAAGGAAAGGGATCCCGCAAGAAAGACAGCGAAGGCTGAGGCCGGTGGCGGCGCCCCCCCGGAGGTGCTGCCGTCAAGCCTCCTCTGGGACGCTCAATCCAGCGGCTGCGCCCCCTTGCCGCGAGGCCAATCCACTGGTTTCCTTCAGGAGTCCCCATCACCCGCCCGGGCTCCGGCCTCGGGCTTTTTTATTGGCATCCCCTATCCGTGGGGGGAAAACACTGCCAAGACGCCAGAGATGGTGTAGACAGGTCATGCAGGGTCCGGGCCGGGTGATGGGGATCACCATCGGGGACTCCGCCTCCAGGGCAGGTACCACCGAAGGGTGGGCCCTTCCCGAGGGGCTCCACGGCAACAACCGACCCTGCACCCCTTTCCCTCCTGTCCCCCCTGATGCGCTCCCCCCAGCGCCGGGTCCGGTTTCAGCAGACCCGGTTTCAGCAACGCATCGCTGATGCCGGCGATGGGCTGACCCGCTGGGCGACCAACCCCTGGCGGCGTCTTTCGCTGTTGAGCATCGTGCTGCTGCTCAGCTTCGCGATCGGCAACAGCCTTGGAACGATCACGGGGGCCCTGGCCTACGTAGACCTGATTGCCGCCCTGCTCTGCGTGCTGGCGATCGAGCTGAGCGCCAGGCTGCGGGGCAGGCTGATGAGCCGCCCCGGGGATCGGCTTTCCCTGCAGCTGCTGGACATGGCCAGGCTCGGCCTGCTCTATGGCCTGCTGCTCGATGGCTTCAAGTTGCTCTGAGCTCCGGGTCGGCGGCACTCAGCAGGTAGAGCAGCGCCATGCGCACCGGAATGCCGTTGCGCACCTGCTCCTCCACCAGCGAGGTTTCGGGATCATCCAGCACGTCGCCCGCCAGCTCCACCCCCCGGTTCACCGGCCCGGGATGGAGCACCGGCACCGGGCGACCGCAGAGCTCCAGACGCCGGTGGCTGAGGCCATAGCGGCGGTGATAGGACTCCAGGCTGGTGAGCAGATGCTGGTGCATCCGCTCCTTCTGCAGCCGCAGGGTCATCACGGCATCGGCACCGGGCAGGGCCTGCTCCAGGCTGCGGCAGAGGATCACCTTGCCCCTCTGCTCCACCGGGTCGCGCTCGAGGCCAGGCGGTGGGGCCTCCACGAACGCGGCGAACGCATCCGGCAGCAGGGTGGCCGGACCGCAGAGCACCACATCAGCCCCGCAGGCGGTGAGGGCCCAGAGATTGGAGCGGGCCACCCGGGAATGGAGCACATCCCCCACGATCACGATGCGACGACCGCGCAGGCTGGCCGGCGAGGGGTCCTGGGGATCGAAGTGGCGGGCCAGGGTGAAGAGATCCAGCAGGCCCTGGCTGGGATGACTGTGCAAGCCATCACCGGCGTTGAGCACGGCCACCCGTTCGCCGCTGCGATCCAGATCCCGGGCCAGGCTGGCCGGCACCCCGGCGCACCGATGCCTGACCACCAGCACATTGGCCCCCATGGCCACGTAGGTGCGGGCGGTATCCAGCAGGCTCTCCCCCTTGCTGAGCGAGCTGGAGGAGGGCGAAAAGCTCTGCACATCGGCCGAGAGGCGCCGGGCCGCCAGCTCGAAACTGCTGCGGGTGCGGGTGCTCGGTTCGAAGAACAGGCTGGTCATCAGCCGGCCCTGAAGGGCCGGAAGCTTGCGGGCCCCTGCCTGGGGCAGGAGCCGGAAGCGCTGGGCCAATTCCAGAACAGTGGCGAAATCGGCGACCGAAAAGGACGCCAGGTCGAGCACATGGCGGTGGCTCCAGCCGCTCAAGTCGCACGCTTCACGAGACGTTCCAACCGTAGGCGCCGCCGGGTCCCGCGCCAGCCGGCAGCGGCCCCCGCGGCTCAAGGAGCAGGGGGGCAAGGCGGTCGCTGCGGGGCCGCCGATCCCCCGGGGCCCGGCGGCTGACGCAGCGGCTGGCGGCGAAATACCAGCGCCAGGGGAGGTCCTGCCCCTGGGAAACACCGATGCGCACAGCCTGCCTCAGGGGCCCCTGGCCCCGGCTGGCCTCCTCCGCCAGCAGCTGCGCCACGGCCGGCGGACGCGGCGCCAGCCACAGCCCCGCCTCTGCGCTCACCGGCCGGCCGTCGTCACCGCGATCGAGGCCGAAACAGCGGGCCAGCAGACCGGGGCCCGCCGCCTGCCCTTCCGGCCCCCCGGGCAGGGCCGCCGCCCGCAGCAGCACGCCGCTGGCCCATCCGGAGCGATCCGTGACCACGTTCACGCAGTGGTGAATGCCATAGCTCACATAGACATAAAACCGCCCGGGCTCACCAAACAGGGTTTCGTTGCTGGGGGTGCGGCGGCGATAGCCGTGGCAGGCCGGCTCGCTCTGGCAATACGCCTCCGTTTCCACAATCACGCCCCACAGCAACTCACCAGCGGCCTGGCGCTTCACCAGCAGGCAGCCGATCAGCTCCGGTGCCACAAGCTCGGCGGGGCGGGCGAAGAAGGCTAAGGGGAGGGCTGGCGAGGGCAAGCAGGCGAGGGCAAGGGGCTACGAACGGGGCCTGGAGGATCGGGACGCCCGTGTCCGCGCCATGACAGGCGCGTGAACAGGGCCCCGCCGGCCGGGGATCGCCGTCAGAGTGGGGCCACGATTCCCCGCCGGCCGTGCCGGCCGCTGCCCGTGGAAACCGATGGCTTTTCGCTTGGTTCGGTGTTGCTGGTCCTGAGTGGCCTGTTCTGCCTCACCACCCTGTTCTTCGGCACCAAGGGCGGGTACTACGACACCGACGACTACGACGGCAACGGCACGGCCCACTGAGCTGACCCTCAGGGACTGGGCAGCCGTTCGGCCTCCGGGCAGTCGCCGGTGGTGGTGATGTCCTCCACCTCGATGCTGCGACTGACACAGGCCAGACGGGTGCTCACCGCCCCGATCGATTCCAGCCGCACGCTCTCCTCCCAGCTGTGGCGCTCGTCGTCGTCCTCGTCGTCGTAGCGGAAGGTGACCAGGTCCCCCTCGATCGACACCACCAGCGCCTCCTCAATCCAGCGCTGCTGATCGCGCAGAAACACCCAGACGGGGCGTTGCTCCACACAGAATCGATCCAGCTTGCGGTGCAGCATCGCGGCACGGCGAATAGGGTTGATCCTAGGCAGAACG
>Ga0164293_10001814_pt1 | contig 17982 bp, 16 predicted proteins | sample GEODES118metaG_FD_111487 | JGI IMG/M metagenome (GOLD analysis project Ga0164293, IMG submission 111487) | Eutrophic lake water microbial communities from Lake Mendota, Wisconsin, USA - GEODES118 metaG | ecosystem: Environmental > Aquatic > Freshwater > Lake | place: USA: Lake Mendota...
TGAAAAGGATTCTCGACTCGAACTTCATTGACTGCATAGAATGAATGTTTTTGCTTAACGATGAGTGTCAATTCCACCAAAGCATACTCGGCACTCGTTCGTTTCATGGTTGGAATGGCTTTGATAAGGTCATTGATCTGGGTATCATGAAATTCACAAAAAAAACCTAAGGTTCCAGTATGAATGCCTACGAAAATAATCGAATCAAGCACATGAAGATAGGTTTGAATCGATCTTAAAAAAGTTCCATCTCCACCAACAAAAATTAACAATTCGGGCTTTTCAGCATTCAATACATGACCAGCTGAGTTTAGCTTAGTTTCAAGTTTAGTTTTGATCGATCGTGATTGTTGATCATCACGTGTCATGAATGCATATTTCATAAAGATTTGGTATATTGCTGTAAATTATTTTATCATATTCATTGAAAGACCTACGAAGAGGAAACCTATATGTCAACCAACATTGAAATTGAGGCTAAAATTCTTGTTAATGAAAAAGAATTTAACTTATTAAAATCGCTTTTAAAAATTGAGGAAAAATTAAAGGTTGTTCAAACCAACTACTATATTGATGATCCGATCGGTTCATTGAGAAAATATGGTTTTGCTTTAAGAATCCGTGAATTAAACCAAACCTTTACGCTTACTTTAAAATCACCCATGGCAGAGGGAACCTTGGAAAAAAATCAAACCCTGACCGAACAAGCTTATTTATTCTATAAAACAAAAAAAATTTTCCCACTTGGTTTAATTAAAAACTTTTTAGAAATGTTTGGTTTTGATACAACAAAACTTCAGATTATTACTCAGTTGACGACTGAACGATATGAAACCACGTTTGAAAATCGCCATGTTTGTCTGGATAAAAATTCATACCATGGATTAATTGATTTCGAAGTAGAAAGTGAAGAATCTTCACTCAAGCACGCGGCAGAAACATTAAAATTATTATGTGAAAAAGCCAATATTGATTACAAAGCCAATCACATCTCAAAATATGCCCGCGCGATTAAAACGATGAAATCATAACTACTCTTCAGAACGATGTGGGTTTCTTGTTTTTTTACCTTTGTTTAAATCAGGTGATTTATCCTTATAGGATGCTTGGCGTTTTTCCACTGGAATAAAGGTACGAATTTCTTCTTCGTTATAGCCAACTTGAATACGGCGATTATCAACCATAATCGGTCTTTTAAGAACCGATGGATTTTCTCTAATAAATTGAACCAATTGAGAGATACTCATGTTTTCTACATCAAGGTTTTGTTCCTTGATGATTTTACTTCGTGTTGAAATAATGTCTTCGGTCCCGTTCTCAGTCTTAGCCAACATCTCTTTGAGTTCATATTCATTTAACGTAGCGGAAAAAATATTGCGTTCTTCGTATGCAATACCTTGTAATTCAAACCATTTTTTAACTTTCCGGCAACTTGAGCAGCTCGGAGATGTGTAAATAGTAACCATCAAAATACCTATGGTTAGTATACCCCTTATGGTACGGTTTACCTAATGTTTATCGTATCTTTACAAAAGATTTGTTAAAATGATTTAGAAAGCAATAAAAACTAAAATGATGACAAGAATGATTAGTGGTATTAAGCCTACTGGCGGCCTTACGTTAGGTAATTATTTGGGGGCACTCAAACGTTTCCCAGCCTATCAAAAAGACTATCAAACTTTTTTATTTATCGCTGATTTACATGCCCTTACTTTACCCATCGATCCACAAACATTAAAAGATAACACCATGGATATTGCTGCTTTTTATTTAGCAGCAGGTTTAGATCCAAACCAAAGCACTATTTTTCTTCAGTCCCAAGTATCTGCTCACGCGGAACTCAACACCATCCTTCAAAATTTTATCTACATGGGTGAGTTGTCGAGAATGACTCAATTCAAAGAAAAATCACAACAAATGAAGGAAGCAGCGATTGGACTTGGTTTGTTTGCTTATCCAGTGTTAATGGCAAGCGATATTCTTCTTTATGATGCACAAATGGTTCCCGTTGGCGAAGACCAAGTGCAACATTTAGAATTAACACGAGACCTTGTCCAACGATTTAACAATCGATTTGGTGATGTCTTGGTCATGCCTAAAGCGCAGTTAGGTTCTGTTGGTACTCGAATCATGTCCCTTGCAGATCCAAGCAAAAAAATGTCTAAATCTGAACCTAAAGGAAATATTGAGCTCAAAGAAGACTTGGTGTCCATTCGGAAAAAAATTATGAGCGCCGTCACCGATTCAGAAACAACCATTCGTTTTGATGAGATTAACAAACCTGGCATTAGTAATTTACTCACCATCCTTGCGAGTTTAACCGATCAATCGATTGTTAACACGGTTGAAAGTGTGAAGACATTAACCTATGGTGGATTTAAAACGAAAGTCGCTGATGTGGTGGTTGATCATCTTGGTAAGTTACAACAACGATATCAAACCATGATGCAAAGCGGCATGGTTGAACGCGTTCTTCTCGAAGGCTCAAAGCGTGCGCAATTGGTTGCTAATGCAACCTTACAAAGAGTTAAAAAGGTGATTGGCTTATGGTAACCCCTCGACATTTAATTGCCTTGGATTTAGATGGCACTTTATTAAATAAACAAAAGAAAATCTCTCCAACCACCCTTAAATATTTAAGATCCATTCAATCCTCCCATACGATCGTGCTTGCCACAGGCCGCCCATACCGATCCTTTATCAAGTATTACCTGCAACTTGGATTAAAATCACCGATGGTTTGTTATAACGGTGCCTATGTCACGAACCCAACCGATCCAAGCTTTAACACCAAGTCCTTTTCATTTCCTCAAGACATTGTGAAAGCGATTTATCAAGATATTGGTTTAGCAGCCATTGATAATGTCATGTGCGAAACCAACAAGGATATATGGTTACTGAAAGAAGAAAAGAACTTAGCCTCTTTTTTTTGGCACGAGAACATGAACATCATCTATGGGCCAATTACTGAAACCCTCCACGAAGATCCGATGACCATGATTATAAGAGTTAAAAAAAGAAATAAACAAGCGGATGAAGATGTCATTAAAGCGGTTAAAAAACACAAAGGCTTAAAGGTTCGCTTTTGGGGAACTTCTCCTTTTTGTGAATTCTACTTTGGACACATTTCAAAAGGTAGTGCCCTTCTAGAAATTTTAAAAACGTGCAAGATTTCTCGACAATATTTTATTAGCTTCGGTGATGCGGAGAACGACAAGGAAATGCTTGAATTAGCAACCCATGGGTTTGTGATGAAGAATGCGGAAACTCCAATTAAAAAGTATGGAAAATATATCACAAAGAAGGACCATCATCATGATGGCATTGTTGATGAACTACAACGCTACTTCAAGCGTTTATCTTCAGATAAATAAATCTTAGAGAACGCATCAATATAGGCTGCAAGTTTTGCTTCACATGCTTGCATGGATTGATCGGTGATTGAGAAGTAGAATTTACATTTTGGTTCAGTTCCACTTGGTCTAACAACAATGGTCGACCCGTCTTCAAAACTAAATTTAATCACATTGGACATGGGCAAAGCAATATTGGATTGATGACCCTCAAGATCTTTTTTCGTTTGGGTTTGAAAATCTTCAACGAGCAAAACTTTGTGACCAGAAAGGGGTTTAAAAGGGGTTAATCGAAGCTGTTTCATCAACTGATCAAGAAAATCAGCGCCTTCTTTCCCTGAAAGTGTGAGAGAAAACTGACGATCGAGATGGTAGCCAAAATCATTGAAAATCGCACTCAACGCTTGGCCTAAATCTTTTCCTTGATGAAAATAAAATAATGACATTTCTGCATACAATAACAAGGCTTGAATGGCATCTTTATCGCGGACAAAATCTCCAATCAGGCAGCCATAGGATTCTTCATATCCAAAGATAAACTGAGGTCCGGCATGCGTTTCATAAAAAGCGATTCGATCGCCAATAAATTTGAAACCAGTTAAAAATGTTTCGGTTCTTAAACCAAAGGATTGAGCGATTTTTCTCGCTAACGGAGAACTCACAATCGTGTCATAAACAACACCCTGAATAGGTAAATCATGATTGAGTTTTCTTTGCGATAATAAGTAATGAATCAATAAAGCAGCAGATTCATTGCCATTGAGTAACACATAACTTCCTCGACTGTTTAGATAGGCTAAACCAACCCGATCAGCATCTGGATCTGCCACCATAATCAAATGAGCTTTTTGTAAGTCAGCTAGTTTAATCGCTTCTTGATAAGCAAGTTTTTCTTCTGGATTGGGTGATAAAGTTCCGGAAAAATTTGGGTCAGGCAATGCTTGGCTTTTCACAACAGAAAGTTGGTAGCCTAATTCATGAAAGAGTTGAGGGAGGATACGATAACTGGCCCCATGCTGCGGAGAAAAAACAATTCGGAAATCTTTCTTCGTTAACGATGGAAGTCGTTGAAGACTTTTTACTTTTTCAAGATAAGTTTGTTCAACGTCATCATGAACAATTCGATGCTTTCCTTTGATGGTAGATTTTGGAACAGATAAGGATAAAGCATCTGGTAACGTTGATAAATGATTTAACATCGGTTGAATCTTTTGGGGGACCAACTGACAACCTTGATCATCGTAAACTTTGACACCGTTGTATTGTTTAGGATTGTGCGAAGCGGTCAGCATGATGCCACCTAATGCACGAAGATGTCGAACAGCATAAGAAAGAAGAGGTGTAGGAATCAATTCTTTAAAGGTAAAAGTATCAATGCCCATTGAATTAAGAATGTCAGACACCAATTCAGTAAAAGCAATAGCACCATGGCGATTGTCGTGGGCAATCATGACCCCACGTTCAAGTTGATGAGGATAGTGATCTTTTAACATCAACCCATACGCAATGGTTGCTTTCGTAATGGTATAGGGGTTGATTCGATTTGATCCTGGACCCATAATGCCACGCATACCTGCAGTACCAAATTCAATGTCCTTGAAAAATGCATCATCAATTTCGGAATGAGAATAACGTTCAAGAATCAAACGATCCTCTTTTGTCATCGATGGATGGTTTAACCAAGTTTGATAACGACTGTTAGGGTTTGACTTCACGCTTTTAATTTTATCAATAATTCTTCTTCTTGTGCATCTAATTTTAGAGTAAATGTTTTCCCTGATAACCCTGAAAGAACCCCTTCAAGTTTACTAAAGGAAAGTTCACTCGCATGGAGGAATTGGTGTTCATATCGAAATTGATCTTTTAGCCATCGATTGGCATGAAAATCTCCATATTTACGATCGCCCGCCACTGGATGATTTATGGCTTGCATATGCACGCGAATTTGATGAGTTCTTCCAGTAATCAACTGAATTTTAACCAATGTAAAATCTCCATAATGAGCGATGACTTCATATTCGGTGATTGCTGATAAACCTTTAATTGGAGGATGAGCAACGTAGACCATTTTATTGGTTTCGTCCTTAATTAAAGGTAAATCAATTTTTCCTTTACCTGTCAGTTTTCCAACCACAAGGGCTAAATACTGTTTGTTTAAATCTTCTCGTTCCTTGAATAAGCGATGAAGGGATTGTAACCCTTCGATGGTTTTGCCATAAAGAACCAATCCACTGGTATTCCGATCCAATCGGTGTCCTGGGGCAGGGGTAAAACCTGGAGCATCTGGATTAAACAAATCATGGAAATACAAATGTTCAATGACCATTTCGGTTAAGGTATGTTGCCGTGTGTCATCTTCACCTTGAACCAATAAGCCTTTGGGCTTATGAATCAGCATGCAATGGTCGTCTTCATATAAAATCGGAAGGTTCAGTGGCTTTTTTTGATAGCGACGATGGACGGTAAAATCAAGTAACTGTTTGTCCGTGACATACACTTCCATGATATCTCCAGGTTGGAGAATATATTGAATGGTGATCCGTTTACCATTGACCTTGACGTCTTTCTTGCGAAAAACCCGATAGATAAAACTAAGTGGAGCTTCCTTTAACCATTTTCTTATAAATTTATCTGCTCGTTGATTTGCGTTTTGAGCAGTGATGGTGATTTGTTTCATCTTGACCATTTTAACACTTATTGATGACTCCTTCAGGTTAGTTTTGTTATAATCAAACTTACGGAGAAATACCCAAGAGGCTGAAGGGGCAGGCTTGGAAAGCTTGTAGGTCCTTAACCGGGCGCGAGGGTTCAAATCCCTCTTTCTCCGCCATAAATTACAAAACTAATCATTATTTTTTGCAGTCCTACAAACATACTTTGCGGGTATAGAGACTGGTTTCAATGGGTCATCTGCCTTTTTAAATTTTAATAACAACGATGGTGGAAATTATCTTTTCGTTTGTTGATGGATGTTGATGAGATGACTTAGGATTGTTTAATGTTTGCGATAAACGATGTGATCATTGACCACGGTCATCATCACCTTTGCCGTTGCTAATCTTGTTGGATTGGCGATAAAGTCTTCACTGACAAACGTCAAGTCTGCAACAGAACCAACTGCAAGTTTACCTTGGCGGTGAGATTGATAAGAAGGGGCATTCGCACCCGTGGTATAAAGCTGAACTGATTCTAACATTGATAGTCGTTCTTCCGGTTGAAACGAAGATGCCAACGATGTTAAATGCCGCTGATACGCTGATTGAATGCCTTTCAATGGATCTGGGACTTCAACAGGCGCATCACTACCACCACATAAGATGAGTCCGTGATTTACATAAGTTTTAAAAGGATAAATTAATTCAGTTTCGCTAGAAATAATCTGAAAGGCCCATGGTAAATCACTGGTGACAAATTGAGGTTGGATGTCAAGCATCACTGGGATAGTTGTGAGTTTATCCAGGGTGGTTTTTTTTGCAAACGATGCATGAATAATCCGGTCATGTAACCCCGCCTTCACAGGGTTGGCAATCAGCGTATCAACAACTTCATCAAGTGCCAAATCACCAATGGCGTGAACCGCGATTGGTAATCCTAATCGGCGAATACGTTTGACGATGGTGAGCCATTCTTGGTTGGAAAATTGCCGTACTCCAAACCCTTGACCACCTTGGTAAGGATGGTGCATCAATGCAGTCTTGCTTGATAAAGTTCCATCGTAGAATATTTCTCCAACTGCGCCAAATTCAAGAAAAGGATGTTGATAAGAATTGTTTTTCATCCATGGTTCATACGCATCCAATACCAAGTGGTGAATGAGAAGATGGGTTCGAAATGGCAGAGTTGTTAACACCTTTTGATAAGCAGAAACAACTTCATGAAAACCATTGAAGTAATATAAATCATCGGTGTGACCACCCGTGATGCCAAATGCATGTAATTTTTTGATGGCAATGGTAATCATCTTGACTAGATCATCTTGATGATATTTAGGGAGTGCTTGCACCGCTTTTAAGGCATCTGCTTCGTGGAGAACGCCAGTAGGATGATTGTCTAATCCAATCTGATGAAGCATGGCTGAATTGACGGTTGCTCCATGAAAATCTGCGTGCCTCAGTAAGATTGGTATTGACGATGAAATAGTATCTAAATCAAGCTTGGTAAGCGCTTGTTCAACATGGCCTTGTGCATACAAAGGTCGACCTTGAAAGCGGGCCTTGACCTGAGATAACACGAGTTGAGTATTTGGGTTTTTATGAAGTTGAAGTAACGAGAGATGTTCTCCGTAGCCAATCAAATGAAGATGAGAATCAACAAAACCTGGAAAACATGTCCAACCTTGGGCATCGATGGTGTGATCAGCTTGCCAAGCGGAATGGGAACCTAAAAATGAAATCTTTCCGTCTTCGACCCAGAGTTCACTGACTTTGGGTTGTAATGGATTGAGTGTATAAAAAATACCATTGATGTATCGTGTTTTCATAGATTAAAAAATTGCTTATTCAGCAATTTTTGCATCTTGGAGTCGTTGGGCTCGGCGATTAGATTTTTCTAGTAATCGTTCTTCTTCTGTGGCGAGGCGATTCATTAATAAGGCAAAGACAATCACCCCAAATGCCAACAGGATGGTGCCCCATGTTTGCCAAGTTAAATTCGTGACAAGAAATTCGTTCATTGCATTTTCCGCAATCCGAATCCAATTTTGTTCGTACGGTAAACCAAGCATATCTCTTAAAAATCCTAACGTACCTAAGGTTAAACCCCCAAGGATAGTAGCAAACGATAAGATTCCCCAAATCCATTGGGCAATTGTCAGTGGTTGTTTAATTATTTTAGCCATGTGTTTTTTCCTAGGTTGATTTTAACAATATTTTCGTTCTTTATCAATGAATTATCTTGAGGTGATGATCTTTTGCAGATGATGAACTCGTTTAATGACATCTCGAGCATGTTTTTTGATGGAAGGATGAGCGTGATCCATGCAATAACTATGGGCAAACATTTGAAACATCGATACATCATTGCCAGAATCTCCGATGACGATCACATCATCTTTGTTAAACTTTTTTGCTTCGACTAATTTAGTAAGGGATTGCCCTTTATTTGTCCCCAATGAGGCTACTTCAATTAAACCATTGATCCAGGCAATTTCTAATTTTGGAAATTGATGTTTGAGAACTTGAGATTCTTCTAATGCTAACTTATTTGCTTTTTTACCTAAACCAAAGTAAATCAGCAATCGTTGGATGGTGGATGATTGCTTCATTTCTTTTTCAAATCTAGAATTATTTTTATCAAAATCTTCCCGATATCGACCTTGTAAAAAATAATACATGCGATACATGATATTTAAATACCAAATGTAAGCACTCGTAAAAACAATATTGGAAGATTCTTTGGTATCTATTGAAAACATATATCGTTGATGTCGTTGTTGGATGAATGATGTGACTTTTTGAACATCTTCTTTAGCCATCACTTTATCGAGAATCACTTGATGGTCATGAACCACAACGCAACCATTTCGACAGACAAAGTCTATATCTAGGTCTATTTCTTTTAAAACTTTCTCGACAAATTGACGATTTCTAGACGTGACAAAAACCACTTCATGACCATTGGCTTTTGCCCATTTTAAAAATCTAATGTTTTCTTTTGATACTAGTTTTATCCGTTTTTTTGGATAAAACAAAGTTCCGTCTAAATCAATCGCAATTAGTTTAGACATGATTTATTGAAGTTTATTTTCTGCTTGGATTAAACCAAGACCGCCATCATGACGATGGTAGAGAACACTTATTTGTTTATCTTCAATATCGAGGTAGACAAAGAAACTATGGCCTAAAGCGTCCATTCTTGTGATTGCTTCTTCAACCGTCATCGGTGATAAAAATAAAGATTTTGTTCTTATGACTTGGTCTAGTTTGGTGACTTTATCTTCGGCTTGAATCGCATCAAGAATAATCGATTCACCCAAACTTGGAGCCTTATAATCTTTAATTCTTGTTTTTAATTTTCTCAGTTGATTTTCTAATTTATCCAAAGCGAGATCAACGGCTGCATATAAATCATCATGTTTCACTTCGGCTCTTAAATCCATCATGGAAGTAAAAATGGTGATTTCAACTTTTGCACCAACCTTATAGGAGCGAACCAGAGCTCGACAAGTGACTTCATCCGTGATGACAAAAAACTTATCTAGTCTCTTTAGTTTTGTTTGAATCTTGTTAGAAATGGCAGCGGTAACCTCAATATTTTTTCCGACAATTTGATATTTCATATTTCCACCCCTTTTCTTAACTCCATTATCTCAACTTTTGCTTCATTAAGGTAGGTTATTTGTGATTTTATTTGAGTAATGACTTGATGGCATCCACTCGGTCAGCCTTTTCCCACGGAACATCAAGATCAGGGCGACCAAAATGACCATAAATTGCTAAGTCACGATATCGAAATTTTGGTTTTGTTAAGGAGAAATTTTTAATGATTTCACCTGGTTTAAAGAAGAAAACTTCTTGAATAATAGTAAGAATTTTATTTTCTTTTAAACCTTTTTTTAATGTACCAAAAGTAAAGAGAGTCACGGATACGGGTTTTGCCTGGCCAATAATATAAGCAATTTGAACTTCAACTTTTTTAGCGACCCCAGCGGCCACTAAATTCAAAGCGATGTATCGAGCTAAATACGCTCCTGAGCGATCTACTTTTGTTGCATCCTTACCCGAAAAAGACCCGCCACCATGTCGAGCGTACCCACCGTATGTATCCACAATAATTTTTCTACCAGTTAAACCGGTGTCCCCAGCGGGACCACCAATCACAAAGCGATTGGAAGGATTAATATAGACTTCATAATCCTGATTTAACTTGAATGACGCAACCACAGGCTTAATGATTTTATCTAGAATGAATTCTTTAAATTCTTTAAACGGTGTTTTGGGGTCATGTTGGATAGACATCACGACTTTATCAAGATAAACTTTCTTACCTTCGTAGGCGACCGTGACTTGGGATTTCATATCAGGTCTAGCATAGGGAAATTGACCTTGTTTTCTTAATCTTGATGCCACGCGAACTAGTTTTTGTGCGACCACGATTGCCAAAGGCATGAAACCTTCAGTTTCATCGGTGGCATAACCAAACATCAATCCTTGATCACCCGCCGTGGTTTCTTCTTGATTGACTGCTTGGTTGATATCTTCGGATTGTGTTTGTACCCAATCAAAAATTTCAACTTCATTCACGGAAAAATCTAATTCTTTATTTGTATATCCAATTTCCGTCATCACTTGTTTGGCTATTTTTTTAAAATCAGGTCTTTGAATTTGGGTTGAGGAAAAGCGAACTTCTCCACCAATCAATAATTTTTGTTTGGCAGCAAAACACTCAATGGCCACATGGGCTAAGGGATCGAGTGCCAGACATGCATCCAAAATAGCGTCGGCGATTTGATCACAAACTTTATCTGGATGTCCTTCTGAAACTGCTTCTGACGTAAATAACATAATTTCTTTCATTCGATTTCCTCCTTGAATAAAAAAACTTTCCACGATGGAAAGTTTGATACATACTTTCGCTCATATCGTTCGGAGGTGGAACTCCGCTTGGACCAGCACTTACTAGATAACTAGAGTTGCTTCTGTGGACGGTCCGTCAACACAGTTTTCGGGATATGACCTTAAGATGATTATACTAAATCTTCTTGGATATAACAAAGCCAGGTTTAACCAATGATGAGAATACCTTGACTATCTCCAGTTAAACCAGCCGCATTGGCTTCATCGGTGTCGATATGCATTGCTAAAGCAAAATCTTTGCGAACTCGAACCACCACATCTCCATAGATTAGACTGCGGAACGAGTTCATCACTTTCACAGAGACAACTTGTTTATCTTTGACACCAAAGGTAGTTGCGTCATCAGGAGTCATATGAATATGTCTTTTCGCAATAATGCAACCTTGAGTTAAGGTGATTTGTCCCTTAGGCCCGACAATCGTGATTGGACTAGAACCTTGAATATCTCCGGATTCACGAATGGGAGGGGTTAACCCTAGTAATCTTGCTTCAGTCGCAGAAACTTCAACTTGTGAGGCGGGACGAACAGGGCCTAAGACCACGACATTGTCGATACTTTTTTTCGGACCAACCAAGGTTAATCGCACATTAGCAACATATTGACCTGGTTGGGAAAGTGGACGTACCGAACTCATCTGAAAGCCAAGACCACATAATATTTCTAAATCACCCTGGGTGAGGTGGATGTGACGTGCAGATGTTTCAACAAGAATGGTTTTCATATCTTTTCTATTATATGAAAATCATCACGAGAATCATAGTCTGACAACACCTCTTGATAATAATCTTGTAAATCTTTTAATGTGTCTGACCATGACACAACCAAGGTCTTTTTCGCTTCTTCTCCAACGGCTTTTAGCTTCTTTGAATCGGAAAGGATAGCAATGATTCTTGCTGAAAAAGATTGACTATCACCTTTTTGAATAAAGCCATTGACTTCGTTATTCAACAATTGGGCGATAGAGGTATTCGCTAATACTAGAGATGGTAATTGGTAGGCTGCTGCCTCTTTAATGACCAACGGATCATTATCATATTTGGATGGGAAGAAAAATAAGCTCGCCATTTGGTAAAAAGATCCTAGGATTAATTGATTCGTGATCTTTCCTGTAAAAATAATTTTACTCTTAAAGCCTTGTTTCCTAGCATAGTCTTTAATGTGTTTTTCATCACGTCCATCACCAACAAACACCGCCTGAAAGAGAAAACCTTTCTTTTCAAGTTCAAGGTAAGTGTCTAAAATGAGTTGAAGGTTTTTTTGCCAAATCAATTGGCCGACAAACAAGATGAACGGTAATTCTGTACTCACCTGATAGTCTTTTAAAATAATAGCTGCCTCCAATTTGTTGATGGGGTTGGGTATAAAATTGATTCCATTGGGAATAATCTTGATGGGGCGATGATCCAAGCCATATTGCCTCATCGTCTCCACTGTTCCCTTGGATACCGTCCAAATCGCATTGGTCTTTTTAAAAAACCTCATGGTAAAAAATGTAAATATCCTTGCGAGCATTTTGCTTTTTGTAGCAGCCAAATAATCATCGTAATACTTACTATGAAAGGTTGACACGATAGGAATACGATATTTTTTGGCTAACTTTAATGCGAGATGACCAAGAAGGAATGGCGTATGCGTATGGTAAACGATGGGCCCATCATACTGGTAAAGCGACTGGATTCTTTTCCCGTTCATGCCATAAGGTAAAGGATAAAAGAAGCCAGGAATTTTGAATTGGGGAATCGCTAAGATGCGGTAAGGGTATTGACTCGTATCACCAACAAAAGGAACAACAACGGTGACATCGATGCCTTGTTGATGTAAATATCTCGCATATCCATCGACCGCACGAACCACGCCATCAATAAGAGGAAAAAAACCATCATTGAAAATAAATATTTTCATGGGTAAAGAGGGATGATACGGTTTTTGTTTTTTTACATTTTTTTGGAACCACCCTAAATACAAACTAATGCAAACCCCAATAATCAACCAAATGTAAAACAACATCACTCGCCAAAGTAAGATTGCCCACAATAAATAATTCCCTTTTAAAAAAGTTGAAAATACCGTTGCAAAGGTAAACTCTGCAGCCCCAGCACTACCTAGGGTTGGGACAATGCCAAGAATCACATTCGACAGGGCAGTCATCATCGTGACATGAACAAGATTAAATTCGATGGGGCTAATTTCAAACACGGAAGTGGAAAAACTCGCCATCAAAAAATAGGGCAAAGCTAATAAGGAAAATTGAGACAACAAAGAATACAAAGTGACTTTGACCATCGGCATCACTTGATGGCGAAATGCTTCAAAAGATTGGCGATATTGTAACAAAATACGTTTAAGTGAAGACTGATATTTTTCTTTTTTCCTTGGAAAAATCCAGGCGATGATGGTCAATAATCCCTTCTCAAGCCAAGGATGGAGGGAAGCCAAAACTAAAATGACCGGATTGATGCATGTGAAGAAAAAACCAATCCAAGCAAACAGAAGAATGCCTGGTGAAACCAAATGACCAAACCCAAGCAGTGCGTATAACACAATCAACGCCATGCTTAAACGCATCACCAATAAATCGATCATCACTGCACTGGTTGCCAAACCGATAGGAATTTTACGCTGATACATAATGCCGATTAATATGGGTTGTGATCCTAATGCCCAAGGGGTGATTAAAACATAATACCGAGCAAGGATGCCATACATTAAGCTTGTCCTGAATCGAAGGTTCTTAACTTTAATCTTTAACAGAACATGAAACCTTAACCCACTCGAAAAAATGATCACGCCTAACAGCAATATCGCCATAAAGATCATGTCTAATTGACCTAACCATTGTTGACTAAGGGTTAAAAAAGGTAACCATTCGAAACTAGCTAAATCTCCTTGTAGTGAAAAAAAAGAAAATCCAATCCCAAGGACTATTGAGACGATAAAAAAGAGAATACTCCATCGCTTCTTGGTTGGTGGTTGAGCAACGGATTGAGGTTGGTTTATCATGATTAATCGATTAGTCCTATTTTAACTTAAAAGGAGTAGAATGTAATGGTAATGTCTGATAAATTAATTCAACTCAACACATTAAAGTTTTATATCCGAAAAAAGGAAATTAAAAAGATTCGCCTGTTATTTACCAAGCACGAAATTATTGATCTAGCGTCTTTGGTCAATCACTTAAAGAATCCCCAAGATATCATCTTTATTTTTAAGACCTGTAGTTCAGATCATACCGCAGAATTATTCTCCCATCTTTCCGCTTCCCAACAAGAAAATATTCTTCACGTTTTTACCGATAAACAGTTGGTTGAATTATTAAATAATTCTTACCAAGATGACATTGCTGATTTCTTACAAGATTTACCAGCCAACTTGGTGTCAAGAATTTTGAAAGTTGCTGACCCAACGTTGCGTTCTGAGATTAATCATCTTCTCAATTACAAACCTGGTTCCGCAGGCAGTATCATGACCACGGAGTACATCACCATTGCAGAACATTTAACCATTGGAGAGACCCTTGAAAAGATTAGAAAAACTGGCCGTGACCAAGAAACCATCTACTCTAACTTTGTCGTCGATGGCAATCGATTTTTAAAAGGAATTATCTACATTGAAGATGTGGTGTTTCATGAACCTAATCAACTCGTCAGTGATGTCATGAACAAAGAGTTTATTTCTTGCTACGTCCACTCCGATCAAGAAGAAGTTTCCCAATTATTTAAACGCTATGATTTATCGGTTATACCAGTACTTAATGAATCCAACCACTTGGTTGGGATTATCACCATTGACGATATTGTGGATGTCATTGAAAAAGAAGCGAGTGAAGACTTTCTGAAGATGGCTGCCATTTCACCCTTGGATGGTAACTATAAACAAACCAAACCCATGGCGATTGTTATGAAATCGATTCCTTGGATTTTAGGGTTGATGGTGTTAGGGGTCGTTTCTACCTTTACCATTAATCAATTTCAAGGGATTCTAGAAAGCGTGGTCATTCTGACCGCCTTCATTCCTTTAATCATGAATACAGGTGGTAACACAGGCAATCAATCGGTGGCGATCATCACTCGGGCCATTGCTGTTAAAGACATCACCCTGAAAGACGTAACCTTTGTCATTCAAAAAGAATTGAAGGTAGCAATCTTAACCTCATTCATTACCGCCTTGTTTACCTTTGGATTGATTTGGTTTCAACTGGTGATTGGTTTTATCCGATTTCCTACCGATATGAATTTGGTCATGTATCAACCTGAATGGTGGCTGTACATTGTTAGAATCGCCGGATTGGTTAGTTTGACGTTACTGCTTTCGATTTTGATTTCAAAACTACTCGGGAGTTTATTGCCTCTTCTTGCCTTGAAATTGAAGAAAGATCCAGCCGTCATGTCGTCGCCTTTTTTAACCACGCTTGTTGATTTTAGTTCACTGCTCATTTACTTTGCTTTAGCCAATCTTGTGTTTAACTTCTTTTAATTTTCTTGGGGTTTGGTTATAATCATATGCGCGCAGGTATGGCGAAATTGGTAGACGCGTACGTTTGAGGGGCGTATGGGGTAACCCTTGGGAGTTCGAGTCTCCCTACCTGCACCAAAAAATAAAATAACCCGCTTGATAAGCGGGTTTTTATCTTACCAAGGTAGTGGAAGTTTTGGAGACCAGATTGGCGACTGAGTGGCTAAAGCGCCAACACCACCATTGGCAAGGTAATTCCAATCCGGTGATTTTTCCCCTTCAGGATTGGAGGGAAAACCCTTTGTCCCCCATCCATTGATTTTTGCCATGTTCTCTGCATACTGAAGAAAATATAAATACGGGACATTTTTGTAACTCAAATTGAGATCGATTTGAGTAAAGTCACTGGCGACATTTTCGGATAAGCCCTCACGCACAATTAAAAACTGAGCCAATTGCTGATTGACCCACACAAGCGCCAATGCACGTTTGTTCACTTCTTTTAATCCACCACCCATGATGGATTGGATATAAAAAACGGATTGGGAAGCATTACGCATGACGAATTCTTTATTGTACTTACTGGCAACATAACCCCATGGTTCGGCTCGAACATAGTTGCCATCCACTTCAGGGGTGTTGATGTAATAATAACGAACGGAGTTACCTGGAAATGCACCAGATGGGGCAAAGGTAGCGGTATCCCCATCGGCGATCGAGACATTGGTGGTTTCAACATATCCACCCCCACCAATCGTGGTGCTTCCTGTTTGAACGAAAGGGTAGGTTGCATATCGAGATTCTAATCGAGGACCTTCATAGAGTTGGTCGTGGGACTTAATCTCATGAAGATCATTCTTTAAGTATTCAAAGAGATTGGGTAAATAAGAGATGAATTGAAAACGATTGTATGTAGGCGAAGCTTGATGATTTTCTTTGTCACCTAAGCGAATTAATGTTTGATTCGTTGAATAAGCAATATCAAATCCAATGACACCAATCGCATCAATCACCCGACTGCCTTGAGTTAGGCGAATTGCGTCATCTCCATTAAAAGGAAGACTACCCGTCTCTAATTGAAAATCCATTTTATTTTTAACGTCTACTGAGTCATGGGCACTACCACCAACCACATAGTATCCAAGAGCTTCAATTTGACCATTGAGAAGAATCTGATTGGTGATGTCATTCGATCCATTGTTATAGAAATCTAAAGAGACACCGGATAAGGCGATGGAAGCATTGGTTGGATTATACAATTCAATAAGATTATTTCGTGTTGATGAAGCGGTAAAAAGCTTTGAAATGACAACATTTGGAAGTGGGATAAGGGTTTCACTGGACGAACTACTGGTGGGATTGCATCCGGCAATCAAAACAGTCGTTAAGGTTAGGATTAAATAAGACTTTTTCATCATATATTCCTCATGATTATTATGACACAAGATAACCGATGGATGTAGCCTATTGTTTTATCTTTTTAGGTTTTAAAAAGATCAAGTACCCTAGGGTGATCACGAAAGTAATATATACAGAAAAGTGAGATACATAATACCAGTTGAGCTGACGCAAACTAGTCAGTAAACTTGGATCGTAGATGACATCATCTCGTTCAAATGCATCGATAGATAGGTCATTGAGAATGATCTGATTCAATTGAATCGCGTTTAACTGTGGTTCAGTAAGTTGATAAACATATTGAATTGAATTGTTTGCATTCACGTATCCAATTTGGATTGAACTGATGAGTAAAGAAGGGTAGTTAGTACGTAACGAATTAACTTCAAAAATAGCGAGTTTTTCTTCATCGCCATATAAGGAAATGGGTGTCTCTAAGAATTCATTTTGATTGGCATTGTTGACGGTGATGGATTGATTAAAGATAATTTCGATCTTTATTGGATGTTCATCGTCAATCAGTAAACCCGCATTCGGTTCAAAGGTGACATTGGTCATCAAGATGGCAAGGTTAAAGGTGAAAATATCATCTTTTAGATAAACCAAGCGATATACGTCCAATTCCATTTGAATGGCAGCTTCGTTAATTTGTAGATTCAATAGTGGCTCTTCAAACACAAAAGCATCATAATCTCCATGACCGTTGGCGATGGCCGTTGCCAGTACCAATCGATGCTTATCGTCTTCAATTCGTTGTTGTTGATTGATTAAAAAATCACTGGTTTTCGCTGCTTCAACATACGTTGCAAGCAAATAACTTCCAATAGAAACGCCTATTAAATATAGAATTATTTTAGACGTTATATGGTTCATTTAATCATCCTTAGCTTAACGATGTACGATTTTATAAAGGTAATCCTTTAGTAAAAAAAAGAGGAACTAAAAATATTCATTATATTTTACAATATTTATAATACACCAAAAGAAAAAACGGTATTGAATATACCGTTTTTCATTTCACCGATTACTGTAAACTTAAGAAATTGAGTGAGAACCTAAGGAACTGACAGTATCAACTGCTAGCACATCCCATTGATCTGGATTCCATGTAGTGACACCTGTCGAAACAGAGGATTTTCTAACAAGTGTGCGATCAACAGTACTTCCAGTTCCCACTGTCCAAGAAGTTCCTGGATCAACTCCA